>Ga0315545_1004971_pt1 | contig 10809 bp, 24 predicted proteins | sample SalMarSW160210MG_FD_203096 | JGI IMG/M metagenome (GOLD analysis project Ga0315545, IMG submission 203096) | Salt marsh sediment microbial communities from the Plum Island Ecosystem LTER, Massachusetts, United States - Salt Marsh Sediment SW1602-10 ...
AAAGAGGGGGGTTGTCCACACGGTTGACAAACGCATACGAACACCACCACGATAGGAATATGTGCAAAAGTTTGCATACACGGAGATCCTTATGTGCAAGGGATTGCAAACTTACAGAATATCATCCCAGGGTTCACCAATTTATCATTTTCATTTTATACAGAAAGAAGGAAGGGAAAAAGGTGAGCAAAAGCCACGGAAGCAAAAAACTCTGCCTTTTTAGCCCTTCCTCCTTTTCCGAACTCCTCTTTTCAATTGACCTTTCCCACTTACGACCATACCACAAATTCAGCAATGGATTGTCTTGACAGGCAATGGTTAGCTCCTCTTTTTCCTTTTCCTGATCTTTCTTAACCACTCCCTACGCTTAGCCGACCTAGGTGCTCCTATCTTCCCCCACTTTTTAGATGGTTTCCTTGCCCTTTTCTTTCCCCTTTTCCCTTTTCTACGCATAGTTTTGCTCCTCTCTATAGCTCCTATAATTGACTCAGAGCATCCCTGAGCATAAGTAAACCCACAATAAGAATTGCAATAGCAATTATTAGCATATTATTTACCTTCCCATAAAGCTTTAACTTTATCAACATAATCAGAATTTTCTATCATATAATGACCAGCGTTGTAAGCTGAGATTGCAGAATACCAGGAAGAATATCGCTTGAATTGATGAATTAAGTATGCACTTGCATATTTCAGATTAATATTAGGATCAAACAAGCTACCTTCTCCCTCAGTCCATCCCATATCACCAGCAGTCGAAGGAAGAATCTGACACAATCCTATTTCCCCATCCTTCCCAATAGCTTCGGGATTGTTATTAGACTCTATCTTAGCAATCGCAGATAGTAAACCTCCAGGTATCCCCCTTTTGAACTCCCATTTTTTAACAAGCCAGGGTAAAGCTTTTGCTTTCTCAGCCAGTAAAATAAAGAGAATGCCAGTTACAATAGAGAATAAAACTATTTTCTGCCATAGTTCCATTATTCACACTTAAATATGCCAATAAGAAGCTCGGCAAAAGCGTCATCCCAGGGATTCTCAGTCTGTTTAGCAATCTCTCTGAAGTTAAGGAAGAACTCACAAAGCTTTTTCCTTAACTCAGGTGTTATCTGTCCAAGAGCTAACCTTAAAAGCCTCATAATCCAGGTATTCATTTTTCCTCCTTATTGCTAAAAGTTAAATGAGGTTGCACATCTTCAAATTTAATTTCAAAAGTTCGGTTACCCTTTCCTTTCAATTCTTGTATAATCAATTTTCCATCTGGGGGTATTAGCTTAACATTTACCACTGAGTTTTTAGGTAAATAACCTCCTATAAGATCTTTAGCTAAGCTAATAAAAGATTTTAGTAAAATACTTTCAATCATAATGGTATATCTCTTAAAATCTTATCCCCTACCACATAGCCTTTTACAAAAGACTCATCGGGAACAAATAAAGGTATAAACCCTATTTTATTGAAAATATATGGTAAAGGAATAGTTAAACCGTAAAAATCTTCTGCAATGGGGAATCTAAAAGTCCCAGCAGAATTTAAAACAACAGGCCATCGCCAAATATGATAACCTAACATTTCACTATGTTGAACCCATAACTTTTCCAAATAAAAAGCAGTTTCACAATACAAATACAATATCGCATTATAAAACACTTTATCCAAATTAAAAAAGTAACTTTCACCTATTTCAACTTCAGTATTAGGAATAACCGCATAATGTAATGGTCTTATACCATTTTGAATTTCTACCTGGTCAATATCAGGAACAGCATCAAATCCAAGTCCCCCACTTACTTTAAACTCTTCCCAGGATATTCCCTTAACAATAAGTAAATCAATATGTTCCCCCACTTGAACATCATTTGATAAATAAAATTCTTTAAAAGGAACTACCAGATTCCCCCCATAAACAAGCTCTAAATACTCTGAATACTCCCTCCAGAACTTAATTTTAAGGTTGCAATTTTTAGAGGAAGTATTTAAAACACATATTATATTCCCTTGTAACGGCACTAATTGACCAGTCCTTGCAGTTGAAAGATCATAAGAAAGTTTATGATAGTTAAATTCTTTTTGAAAACTCATTATATTGCCAATCCAACAATATGAAGAGAATAGGTTACATCGTTACCAGCCGTAACGCATTTCCAACATAGACTATTAAAAGGAGTAAACACAGGAATACAGACTCCCTGCTGTTTAATAGCAGCAGCAGTTTCCCCCCACCCCAAATTCCCAGCCCCCCAGGGTTCATATAGATACATTTCCCCAACTCCCAGGGTTTTTCTACACTCTTGAAGGGAATATCCAACATATTGACCTACAGCAGCACTGTGGTCAAAAAGGAATATACTACCAGACTTATAGGTATTCACCAAATCATAACAGTGTATATTACTCCGTTCAGCTATAACAATACCATCCAAAACAACCTCATATTGAAGAACATCAGCCCCACCAACTACATTTACATTTTGAATATCTGGGGTTATATCAAATCCTAAACCTCCAGCTGCCGTAAGCTCCGACCAGGACATCCCTTTAACAACCAGAAGATAAAGAGTTAAACCGGTTTGTGCAATATTCGTTAAAAAGAACTTCTTAAAGGGAAAGGATAAATGACTCCCTTTTTCAAGGGTTAATCTCTCTGAAACCTCTCGCCAGAACTTAATTTCAAAGGTTATTCCATCTGAGGAAGTATTTAAAACAGCTAATACATTACCAGGGAGACTAATTTCCTCATCATTTCTGGCAACCGATAGATCAAAGGTAAGGGTTCTATAATAGAAATTCCTTTCATAAAGTGGATGTTTCCTCATTTCTTTATACTCATAGGATTCCATTATTTTTTCCTCAGCTTAAGAATAACAAATACAATAGCCCCTAAAATTAAAAAGAGACTAATTCCTTTAACCTCAACTGTTTGTCGAACTTCTCTTAAACCTAACCAACCAAAAATGGTGGCCCCTAACCCAGATATAGCATATATTATACCCAAAAATACAGGGATAGGATTAGCTTCTACATCCTCAGTCAAAGCAAATTTCAAATCATACTCATTTCCCCCTATAGGAATAAAAGATATAAATGAGATATAAGGAATGGCTCCTCTCTCTAACTGATAGATAAAATCTTCCTTTTGAGTAACAGTCGATTCTCCTGGTAACTCTAAGACAATCTCATATATATCCCCAATCTTCCCCGATTTTACAGGAGTTAGAGCTTTAAAAAACTCGGAAGTATCTTCTGAAAAATTCCATACACCCATTTAGTTTAAACCTTCTTTAGCAAAAGAATTAAGACAACCACTCCCAGAATAACTATGGCTATCTGACCAATCCCTCTTCCCTGTCCTGTTTCACCCAGTCCTAACACTTTTTCCTCCTTCTCAACTTCAGGTTCAATAGGTCTTACCGGTGCAGTTGGAGCTATTCCTCCCCCTTTAGTAACCATTATAGTCTGAGGAGAAACAACAACCTCTTCACTGTTCACAACCCCTATTCCCTCCTTAGCTATCCCTTTTCTCGGTTTAATTTTCATAAGCTATGCAATACCAAGTCCTTCTTTATATCCCAACTTCTCTGCTTCCGTTAGTTTCCGCTCTCCCATACCACCCTTTCGAAAAAATAGATAAATCAATAAACCTAATCCTAACAAAATGAGAGTTTTACTTTTCATCTAAACAAACCTCCGAACAAAAAAGAATAAAACAACACCACCAATCAAAATCAAAGGTAAATTACTCTTAGTCAAAGATAACCCCTCAATTATTGCTTCCCCTTCTACATCAACTTCTGGGTCCGGCTCCGGTGGAACAACTCCAGGAATATCAGCAAGACTATCCCCTTCAATTAAATAATCCCTGTAATCCTTACCCTTAATCCACTCTTGAAACGGATTCCAAACTACCATAAAATCCATTATTCCCTCTGTCCTCCACCACACATTTCGAACCTCAATAGGACGCTCATCTATCCCTATGGTTAAAATCCACCCAGACCACTCAGATTTACTTTTCATACCAGAATGTATATCCTGAAGCAAATCCAAACTACAGGGAGCAATTCCACCATTAGGAATATAAACATTAAAAATGTTTATATTCCCTTTACGGTGAAAAAACTTTGCCAGCCCACCAACTCCTATGACAACCAATTTAAAAGGGATCATTTTTTACTTTCTCATAGAAACAACAAGGATAACCCCCAGAAACCCTACCATAATCCAGGGAAGGTATTTCTCCATACCTTCAACACCACCTACAGGAACCGTATAACCAGGTTCATAAGCTGGCCTTTCCTCAAAGCCAAAAAACTGTAAAGCAGTGTCTCTTATATCAGTTAGCCAAGAAAAGTCCATATTCCCCCCTTATATAACCGAACTGGCAGAAGCAGACCGCACGACAACCCGCTTCCTTAGACGGCTAACCGGAGTCTCCACCTCCACAATGTCCCCCTTAGCATTAACCTTGGTTGGTGAACAGGGCATAACCTCTTGCGGGAAGATGTGAATCAAATCAGTTGTTCCCGGATGAGCAACATCAAAAACCAGTTCAAGAGAATCCATCTTGGCAGAATCCAGAGCAGTAGTGAGTAACCCATCAGGGGAAAACTCCAGGCAAATATATCCGGTCGGAAGAGCAACCTCAAAATACTCACTTCCCCAATCCTGAAGATAGTCAAACCCTAACCCTCTGATAGGTATCTGACTGTTATCAATCCGCACAGAAACGGTATTGATAACAGTATTGACAGGCTCACTATCCGATATAGTCCTGATCCAGAACCTTCTATACTTATTCCCCAGAGGAGGCTTCACTACCAGATTGGTGTTAGCAGCCGTTACCTGTTGGATTATATGTCCTTCCCTGGAAATTGGATAAGCCCCTTTAGGACGGGTGCAAGTGTTAAGCACTACATCCAGAACTCCAGTAGCAACAGATCCAGTTCCCGCAGCTATGGCAGCATAATTAGCCCAATGAACTACCAGGGTTATGCTCTCGAAATCGGTGGCCTGAAGAAGCGTATCAATAGGAAAACGGAACCCAGGCATCTGAAAAAAGAGCATACCAAAGGCATCAAACGCAGCCCCGTTCGCTATCGCCTCTACATTATATTGAGGAGTAAACCCCAACATAAGCCCTGTCTCCTGAACTATATGATTGAAAGTTAAATTTTTAATGGTCTCGCCACCATTAAGCATAAACTCAATTCTGGAGATCAATGGCAACGGTGCTTCCGTTACCCAAGCCTCACTATCAGGGGTTACATTCACCGTTCCATGAAGTCTAAGACCTATGGTCTTTAAGATGTCCACAAGAGGAATATGGACAACACTAATCCCATTCTCCTCATAGGCAACGGTATCGTATAGACCCGATATATCTCTCAAATTATACATCTCACCACTCCCATTTTAAGTTCTGAATGTCAAACAAAAAAGCTCAAACTAAAACGGCAACATTGCCGATAGCTTAAACTTTCGGTCTATTGCTATCATAGCTATACATATACCACCTATGACAGCAATTTCCATAAAATCAAATCCACCGATCTTCATATCCCCTCCTTAAAATGTGCAAAAGTTTGCATACTTTAAACCACAATCAATTAAATATAAGCAATCCAATGCACATTGTCAAGTCTTTTTTTTAAATTTTGGCAACTTTTTTACAATTACTTCATTTTGATATAATTCAAGATAACTAAACTTAGGTAAAATCTTTAACTTTAACACTATATCACTACTCCAATATCTCCTTAAATAATCAATATCTCTGTTTTCTTTCTGAGAAAAAGAGATAAAATGAGTAGTTTGAGAAGTCAAAAGCTTAGGGACTTCCGAGGCCCTCCTTGATATACATATCAACCTTAAACCCCTATGCCTTCCCAGCCTCAAGATTGTATTAAAATAAGGAGGAACATAACCAGGACTTGACACCTGGTCAACCTCTTCTACAACTAAAGTCAACTCCCTATACTCTGATAAAGCCCAAATGTATTTACAAAAATTGTCAAACTCCTCTGTCGTTCCTCCCCCAACTCCGGGAATATAACTAACCTTAAATCGCTCCTTCTCTACAATATAACTATGAAGAGAGGAGAGGGAATCAAAACCAACTACAGTTGCTTGATATTCCCCTAAAGTATCCCAAACAATAACCCTTGACCTTTTCTTTATAAGAAGCTTTGACAGGGTTGTTTTTCCCTCCCCTCTTCTCCCCAGAATAAGAACTATCTCATTCAGTTCTTTCACTTCTTAACTTTCTCCCCCGCTTTATTTTTTTTCTTTAACTCTTCCTTGTTCTTCTCTATAGCCTCACTTTCTAACCTCCGCACTCTCTTCATCTCCTCCCTAATCATTAGCCTTTTAGAAAATATAGAGAGCAGCACAAGCCCAAAGGCAAACTCTTCTTGCCACTTATCAATAAGAACCGGAAACCACTTATTAAAAAGAGCATCTGTCGCCTGAGCAAGCTGATCTTTTTCCTCCTCCGATAGAGGAAAAACATCTTTGCCGTAAGTAATCACCAAAAGAGTGTTTACGGGATAAGAAATCAAAGGCTTTATAGCCTCTATCATCATAGGGGAAACCTCAGTCTTTTTCTTCCTTCCCTTCCTCTTCTTAGGTTCTTCTTTAATTTCCCCTTCTTTAGCCTTTTCCCCACTCTCAAGCTCCTTTTCTCCCCCTCCTTGATCCACACCCTGAGCAAGACCAATAAGGTTAGCCTTAGCCTCCTCAGACAGATCTATATCCTCCTTTACGATTTCTCCCTCTTCACCAACTGAGGAACTTTTTGGTTTTCCTTTCTTTTTCCCCACTTTTCTCCTCCTTTTCAGGCTTTAACCAACCCTCACCATCCCAAACCGCTTTACACACAGGACAGACAGCTTTCTCATCCCTTACTTTAACCTTAATCTGACATGTAGGACATTCCACCCAACCTCTATAAAAACTGTCCAACTCACTTCTCAACCCCGCTATTTCTTCCATAACATCTTTAGGGGTTATTTCCTCTTCCTTTTTCTCTTCTTTACCCATTTTTTAAACCTCCTTGTATCCCAGGGGAAGGCCGAAAGGAGGCGATCCCAAAGAACCTTCCCCTGAGCTTAGTAACAGGGTTTTTGTTTGCCCATTCCTTTACTCGGTATCTATGATACCACTCAAAGGATTCTGGGTTACTTATCCCTGCTACTTCTCTTGAACTTGACATCAAACTCCTTATAAGCAAAAGGAGAAGTTTTGCTTTTTGTCTCTCCTAAAAACTTTATCCTAACCAGCGAACCCATAGGAATTTCAGCCATCTTATCTATCAAAATCTTGTTAGATGGTAAAAGCCTTCTCTCCCCCGAATCGTCAAGTTCGTGAATAACCCCATTAGGTCCATCCTTCACTCTAATATATATGCCAATCACCACATCCCCAGGAGTATTAAACTGCACAAATTCCCCTGAAGGCACATCCTCCCATTCCCCCTGAAAATCATTCGCCATTTCATTATCCCATTTAGAAGGATAACCTTTTGGTTCTTCCTTTGACTTTACTCCATTACTTCCTGGCTTTCCCATTTTTTACCTCCTTGGCTTTTATGGGTTTTTTACCATTCCTTAAACTATCAGAATTGATAGGCTTAAGGCAATCCTCTATAAAATCCAGAATCCCCATCAACCGACCAACCGTAACTTGCAAATCAGCTTTGGCTTTTCTGAAATCTTCAAATACAAAATCTTCATATCTCATTTTTAAATCCCTTATTTTTTAATTATATACACACCCATAATTAATCCTACAACAACACCCAATCCAATCCATAAAACATTTTCTATGATATCACTTAGTAACTCCATTCGGATTTCCCTTTCTCATAGAGTTTACTTAATTCCCCCAAAACTAAAATTAAAATAATCATATCAACCTCCCTAAATATAACAAATTCCCTGGTAAAAATCAAGCTTTATTTTTGCCTTTCTTTATTTATTCCATACCTCCTCTTGCCTACGAGTTATTCGATTAAAACCATAAACCTTTTTATAATCCGCAGTCCGGAAGAAAAAATAAACGTTTTTGCAATTCCCACAACCCGTATCAAAAGCCTCTTGAATAGCCTCCCTATATCCCTTTATTCTAAATCTAAGAGGTTGAGCAAAGCGATAAAAAGCGTAGCGGTCAAACTCACTAAAATTATAGCAGTCCATCTTAACCTCCTCATTTTTTTATCCCTCCCCTAATTTTTCTATCTCCCCTTTTACAACTTTAAATCTTCTAACAACCATCCCCTTAACTTTATTCCCCAACCTTCTAACCTTCCATAACTCTATGTAAGCAACACCCCCAAACATATCCACATATTTACCATCTTTATCTTTAAAATAAATATCAGTTTTCTCTAAAATTTCTATTCTGTCCACCGTCCCTCCTTTACCCTTACTAATTGCAAACCTTATGCCAAAATACTTAAATTGCTTCATATATCTGAACAGGGTTTGTGCTTCCATCTTTATTTATATAGCGTTTATCATATTCTTCCCTCATAATCTTTTCTGCTTTATACCATACATTAGGATGTTTTCTTAACCTAACAGACTCTCGCAATTTGCACGGTTTCAGGTATTCCGCAACCCCCTCACTTATAAAATCAAGCTTAGATTTTTGAGGTATTCCTTTAGCTTTTACAATTTTCTTTCCATCCCTCTCTAACCAATAGAGCTTAGGAAGCAAAAATTTACCTCTATCAAACTTCCCTACCAGCTTAAATCTTCCTAACTCCTTACTATCCTCTATATAATCTCCCTGGTAAATTATACTATCTGTATCAGTATAGACTACATAACAACCTTTAGACTGAAACTCTTTAATTTTCTTATGAAGGCAAATCCGAGCAAAACTTGTAACCCATATTGACAGGATATAGTTTGAAGATGGAGAAGGATCTAATAATTCAGTTTTAAAAATACCATCCTTTAAAACGGTTTTTTCTCTTCCCATAGCAAACTTACCATAAAGAGAGTTTAGCAATATCTTAAACATCTTATTTTCAAACTTATCTTTTGACTCTTGCCTTTTCCCCCATAAATAGCTAACATACTCAGTAAACCAATCAAATTCATATAACCACCTATACCCCCTAATAACCCTTAAAATTTCTACACCTTGACTCTGAGCATAACTTAATTCGGGATAAGTCCACCATCCATAAAACCGTCCATTCGGAAAAAAGACTTTACCATACTTATTTCTCCAGGGCAAAACCGGTAACTTTATACCACTTTCAACCTCTGCAAAATATACCCCATTCGGCTTAAACCTATCCTCCTTAATATAGTATTCAGGAAAAGGAAAAAGGTTTGACTTCATAACTGAAGAATAAAGAGAGTTTATATCTAACACTGTTAAACTCTCTATTTCATTCATATCGTAAACCTCTACCCTCCCCCCATAGTAAGCACTCCTAAAATCCTCAATATCTTCCTCTTCTGGTTTTATCATAGAGCACTTTAAAAATCTTGACCTAAAAAGCTCTAAAGATTCCCCCCCTATAGTTGACTTTAAATTGACCTTTAAATCATTATAAAAACCCTGAAGCATAACAGCAAATCGGTAAGTGATCTCAGTATCCCTTTTACAATACTCTAAATCTGAAGGTGCAAAATCAAGCTTAGGCAACCCTATTAACTTTCCTAATTCCTTAACACTACCCTTATAATGATTGAGAGTATCATAAAAGGTTACATTAACCCCCTCCATATTTGCTTTAATTAACCTATTTGAGAAAAACTCCACCGTAACTAACTTCCATAAATGTTGAAAAAGGCTGACAATATCATATTCCAATTGCGTGCAAAAAATATAAATTGCTTCGCCTCTCTTCTTGGCAAATCCATAAAGCCAATCTATAGCATCCAAGTTATTGTCAAAGCTATAGTGTCGCTCTCCATCAAAAAAATTTACCCATAAAACAAAACCTTTGCTATTATCCTCAGTATCCAATCCCATAATAAATTTTTGTTTTATCTTTACTTTAAAAGGGTTAAGCTTCCTCATTTTCCTTCTCCTAAAATATATTTTCTCCAGTCCGTTAGTTCTATATTTGTCATATATTTTTCAAAAGCTTTTCTCTCTTTTTTATCCATCTCTCCATATTCCTTAAGTTCTTTTTCAAACTCTTCTTTATCTTCAGGTGTTACCTCTATAACCTCACCAATAAAAATATCTACATCCTGCTGTTTTAGATATTCTTCCATAACTCCTTTTAAACCTCTTCCTATCCTCCTTAACCTTGTCCTCCATACTCTTTTACCATCTATATAAATCTCACCCCATATAAGCTTAAATGGAGAATAAGAAGTAAACTTGTTCCACTGATCCCTATATATTATTTGAGTTTTCTTGTATTCCCTCTTATATATCTTATACTTTTTACCATAATCAACACTTGGCTTTCTTCCCTCCCTCCTATAATATGTTTCCCTTCTAACTTTCGTTTTTTCTTCAATAGCCTTCTTAATAGGATAAAATCGACCAGTCTTTTTATCTCTATATGAAACCTGTTCGCCTGAAACTCTGTATTTTTTGAGTAACTTCTTTGAGATCCTCTCAGTCACAATACAATATAAGGAATCTAAAATCAAAAGTCAAGCCAAAAATCAATATAACTCCATATTTTTTACATAGTTAGTATGTAACCATTTGCACATCCTTTGCAATCCCTTGCACATAAGGATCTCCGTGTATGCAAACTTTTGCACATATTCCTATCGTGGTGGTGTTCGTATGCGTTTGTCAACCGTGTGGACAACCCCCCTCTTTCCCCCT
>Ga0315545_1004972_pt1 | contig 10809 bp, 5 predicted proteins | sample SalMarSW160210MG_FD_203096 | JGI IMG/M metagenome (GOLD analysis project Ga0315545, IMG submission 203096) | Salt marsh sediment microbial communities from the Plum Island Ecosystem LTER, Massachusetts, United States - Salt Marsh Sediment SW1602-10 ...
AGGCGGTTTATAGGGGTAAGCAGGCTGCGGTCCACATACCTGCGAGGAAGGTAGAGGAGGAGGTCCTCCACGGTCTCTACCCTCACCTCCTTAAGGGCTTTGGCTCGCTTCGGCCCAACCCCTTTCAGGAACTGGATAGGAGCAGAAAGGTCAAGCTCTGCAGGGCTCATAAAGGAAATATAACCATCTGGGTGCTTTAGTCAAGGAGGAATGGGCTAAAATTGATATGGGCCCTAACCTATCTATTCATAAACCAATAAGCAATTTGCACAACCTGCTGAAATTTAGCAGTTTATGGGTTGTAATGTAGGGACAAACCTTCAGGTTTGTCCGTTCTCCTCGGCCAGGTCTAACCCGAATTACTCACAAAAACTGAGGCAGAATCGTAGTAGCAGTATGTAGAGACAGTCTGGGGAGGGTTCCCCAAAGCCTCGGAATTCAGCCTTCAGGCTGTTTTTCTAATGAAACCCTGAGGTATGAATTCCTGACGATAGGCAATATTCAACTCCCCTAAAGCTTTGAAATCCAGTATTTAGTCCGGATTTTCTTTAAAATTTTAGATCGCAGTAAGTTATCCAAACTTTCTGCTAAAAGTGAAATGGCAGAACCCATATGCCGCCACGTCAGATCGGGGGATCTGACGCTCCGCCAGCCTCAAATTGTAGAAATTCTAATACCTTTGTTCGGTGGAGAGGGGTGAGAATACTTCCCATAAAAAAACTGCCGCAGGAATTGCCTGCGGCAGTTAGAGGAAACCTCATCCCGTGTTTAGACCTATTTCAGCAAGATCATCTTCTTGGTTTCTACAAAATCGCCCGCCTTTAATCTGTAAAAATAAATTCCACTGGAAAGAGACCCCGCATCCCACCTGGTTGTCTTGTAGCCGGCTTTTTGCTTTCCATCAACCAAACTTACCACCTTCTGGCCAAGGATATTGTAGACCTCGAGTTTGACATAGCAATCCTTTGGCAGGGCATACTTGATCTTAGTAATTGGATTGAATGGATTGGGGTAGTTTTGCGCTAATGTGAAGGCTTTGGGCAAGACTGGTACGGGAGTCTGGGCTACTATAACATTCGTGGTGTCAATGGCAAACACCATCACCTCAGCGTTCCCGGCGAACTCCTCTTGGTCATTGTATGCATAGAAGATGACTCGTCCGGTATCCTCGGGATTGATTATCGAATCACAAAACACTTCGACTTGAACGAATTGTGGCGTCTGGACCCAACCAGTATCACTTACGATATAATACCAACCATCTGGCATAAAAGCAAACTCATAGAGGAATAGACTATCTCCAAATGCCGTATCAACGTAAAACCCATAAAATTCAGAAAATTGGTTGGACAAACTCGTACTATCAGAGTAAACGGCCATTTTTTTATCTTGACCAGCCACGGACTCGGGAGCACATCCCTTACATTCAGTTCTAGCTTCAGGATTCGTATCTGTACATGAGTTTTTCGGTGTTTCTGTACAAAAGCCGCTCCCGCTCCCACCATAAGCAGCACATCCATCTATTTGCACTTCCGGATTGTAAGCCTTGATCGCAAACTGCCTACAGCGTTTTGGAGTGCACTGACAGGGATCTTTATCGTTGGTAACACCATCTTCGTCGCAGTCCGTTCCACAACCTGACCCACCACCATTGTCCCGTCGTGTAGTTACATTAAGTTGCCGTGTCTCTCCTGAAGTTTGCCGCGCTTTATCGGGAAAAGGGGTATCCCCGGCTATAAATCTTGGATAAATGCTTGCCCTGAAGCATCCGTGATGATAGTCAGGAACAACGAATTCCTGACAGACCAAGACTATGCCTAATGGATCAATGCTAATGTCATACTGTTTACCAAATGTGTTCCAGGGTCGAGCAATACCCCAGTAGGCCGTGGAAAATATGACACTATCGAGAACTGCCGGTTCCTCCAATATGTTTTGGACTTTTGCACAGACTAATATCGTATCACCTCTGTATATAGACTCTAAACCTGGAATAGTTACAACCGATAGGTGGGTGTAATTAGTTGGGTCATCAATGCACGTCTGCCCTAGGTAATATGTGAAGAAATCCCAATCTGCGCCATTAACAACTCCGTCGCTGTTGTAGTCGTTACATTCATCCCCAACAAAGTCAGCGGCCGTCACCAGAAAACCGCCGTTGTGGTCCAGCGACTTGATCGGCACCTTGGCTATCTGGCCATGTGAGGACATCACCCTCACCGAGTCCACCGAGCAGCCCCCGGCCTTAACGCGAAACTCAACAATGCCATTAGCGTCCGATGGACCGCTTGGGTTAATGATAGGCCATTCCGTCTGGGATGGGCACAGCATCAAACCTGAAACCTCGCCAAAATCAAGCCAAGCATTTGTCGATCCCTCAACTGGTTGACCATCATTGTCTTTCAGCGTTACCAGAAGTGGAATGTTGCCAGCTGGTGACAATACGATACGAGGATCGGAGAAAGAGAAGGCGGTATCGCCGGCCTCACACACATCGCCAATGCCATCTCCATCAGAGTCCCCCTGTGTAGGATTAAAAATAGTCGGGCAATTGTCGCAAGCATCCTCTATGGAGTCGAGGTCAGCATCTATGTGGTAGATTTTAAAATAATCGTATTTGGCGCTGGATGATAGGCTGCTTTGGCTGCCGTTGAACGCCACGAGCCCTACTTTCGTTGGTGTAAAGTTGAGGTTGGAAATGTGGTCATGTATTGCCCAATTGATTCCATCACCGCTAAAGTACAAGATAGCACCTCCTGCAGTGGTCTTTTCGATGCGTAAGAACACTTCATCAACCCCATAGGCTGCATTTTTTCCAGAAGGTGAGCCAGCGACCTCCCACACTCTATCAAGTCGATTGCTGCCACTTATTCTCGTTAGTCCATAACGGAGATAGTTATCGTCATCCTGGTAAAGAACTATCAACGCCTGATGGATATTTACTGTCAGGTTAACCTGCAAAAGGGTTTCAACAACGTAGCGTCCCGGAGGAGCCGGACGGAGCAAAAGATTCTTGCAGTTGTTAGTCCAGGTGTCCCATAAGTCTCCATACTCAAGATAGATGGTAAGGTATCCACTGTCAGCTAAAGACCAGCGGTCAGGGTTCTCTCTTACCCAAGTCCAGCTTTCACCTAAGGTTCCGTTGAAGTCGAAAACGAGAGAATCTGGCCTTATCGAACAGTCGTCGCATATATCTCCGACGCCGTCGCCATCAGCGTCATCCTGGTCGGCATTGGCGATTTCCGGGCAGTTATCGCAGGAATCTGTTTTGCCGTCATTGTCGAAATCTTTGTCGAAAGCATACCCATTATGTCGGAAATACAACCACTTCGAAATTCCATAACCGGGGCCAGCTGTATCACCCCAACCTAATGCCTGTAAATCCCCGAACCCAGGATTTGCAAAGGTTGTGCCAGTAAGAGTGAGTGTGTCGTTATAAAAGACCGAGATTTCACCGTTGTTTGTAACTTCGATTCTATAGGTATGAAAGTCGTCATCGGTTTCAACGAAGGCTTGGTCACCCAAAAGCTCCCACCCTGCCAACAGAGATATCTCGTCCTGACTTATCCAAAGAAAATTCCCATATTCTAAACCGGCGTAAATCCCAACTCCACAGAATGAGCGCGTTGGGGAGGTATTGACACCTGAAACATACTTCACGGAGAACTCAACTGCCAGAGTCTCCGGGAAAGTGCAGATTGGATCAAAACAACACCCGTGAAGCCAGAGATGATCTGCAAGAGCTATGGTAGTCAGTACCAATGTATCTCCTTGGAATATTGGTGGTTCTATATCAGCATTTTTAAATAGCCACCAAGCCGGACAGTCTTCGTAAGGTAATAGTCCGGATGAGGCTTCCCAAATAGCATTATATGGTGCCTGACCAAACGCTGAATTCAACCCAATCGTCATTACAATCACGACAAATGCACACATGGTTTTCATGTTTCCTCCTTTTCCTAACTTCATCACTGCCCTCCTTTCTGATTTAAGAAACAAACTAACAACCAGTGTAAATGTGTAGGTGATGATTTTCATAGGCTACCTCCGTTTTTCTGTGGTTTTGTCTTCTCTCTACTCTGTTAACGAACGGCGGACTAGTTTTTCGGAAAAGTTATTACTCGGGGCACTAAGTAGTTTACATCTCACGTTGCTGCATATTGAACATGTTCCTCCTGAAAGTATCGTCTGACAATATGGGGTTGACGTTGGCGACTGCGGAGATGACTTCTTACGTTTATGACCATCTCCTGCTGGTTCCGCGGACGCTGGCGTCCCACGGCATTGCTCTTCACATCTTGGTTGAGCAACTCCTCAGGATTCAGTTCCGGGCTGTAACCTGGGAGAAAGAAGAGACAAATATGATGAACGTTCTTCTCCACCCATGTCTTGACCCTTTTCGAGCGATGGACTGGATGTCTGTCAACAATGATAAACACTTTCTGTTTGCTCTGGCGTACCAGACGCCTGAGAAATTCCAGAAACACATCCGTGCGGAACCGCCTCTTGAACACCATAAAATTGAGGCCACCCTGATTTGTGATGGCCGAGATCATATTGCAACCAAAACGCTTTCCAGTTCCAGGAATCACCGGCGTTTGACCACAACGCCCATAGGAACGTCCCACCGCATGATCAGAGCGGAGGCCCATCTCATCGCCCCAGTAAATCTTGGCCTTCTCGTGCTTGGCTTGCTTGCGGATCTGGGGATACTCCTCCTCCAGCCAGTGACGTACCTCCTCCGGGTTCTGCTCCAACGCCCGGCACAGAGGCTTCTGAGGCGTAAAACCCCAACGCTTCAGATACCGGCCCACTGTCGAGACCGACAGCCGAATGCCAAATCTACGCTTGATCAACTGCGCTACCGCCTCTCGTGTCCAAAGATAAAACGGTAGCTTCAGTTGTTCTGGGTGGCGATCCACAACTGCCTTGACAATCTGAGCCGCCTGCCAGGGAAGAAGCGACCCCCCTTTCGGACGACCTTGCCCCTTTGCCTTCAGCGCCTTCTCACCTCCTTCCCGATACGCCTTTACCCACTTGCCGACTGCCTGACGAGTAACGCCGAATATCTTCGCTACTTCCACCTGCCTCCTGCCATCCAAAACGGCCCTGACTGCCCTGCGACGGAGGTCCTCCTGGGCGAGGGCAGGAAGCGAACGAGCATCTCGGATCTTCATGCCCTCAATATATCATATCAAAGATCAAAATGCAAACTACTTTATGATCTGAGTAATAATTCAATTTCCAGAGAAATGCATTACCTCCAATCACCCAATGCTATGAATCCGGCCCAGTTGTAGGGATGGTCGGAGAGCCCTCCTTTGTGAAGCTTCTTAATCTGGGCCAATTGCATCTTTCTAATCCTCTCTGGTAGAGACTTCTTTGATTGGCTGTATAACTGTGCCATCATCTCCGCAGTAGTCTTATCCGATACCGGCCATAGGGCACTGACCACCGTCCTGGCCCCCGCCATCTGAAACGCCCGCCTCAGCCCATAGACACCTTCGCCGAGTTGCACATCTCCTACACCGCTTTCACACGCCGAGAGAACCACCAACCGTGTGCCTCTCAGGTTCATAGTGCTGACCTCCTCGGCAGTGAGTATGCCGTCCTCAATGTTAGCACTATTGGCTCCCTGGCCATGTAGATTCCCCCCGGCCAGGAAAAGCCCGGAATACAGGAGCGGATTTCCCATGTACCTTGGAGCATTGCCCCTCACTTCTGCGTCGGGAAAGCCCTTGTCACGCTCAGATCTGATGTAAAACCCATGCGTGGCCAGATGAATCGCTCGCTTCCCCACGGCCTCGCGCTTGAAATTATCCTCGCTGGCGTTGGCACCGACCAGGATTACAACCGGTCCAGCGGTCCTAACTGGCCAGCTTTTGACAACCCCATCAATCTCATAGCGGCTGCCGGGTAGGGGAGGAACAGTAATATCTGATATCGAGCCGCGGCTAGAACGGATGCCACGAGTGGCCAGAAGGGACATGCCATACAGCTCCTCCTCTGTAGCATATGGCCGATTGAGGGCAGTCTGTCGTTGAGCAATAGTAGCATCGTAATCGGGATCGCCCAGTGCCAGAAGACCAGTTGATGACGCTCCTGTCCGTTTCAGGCGGAGTAGGTCTCTACCAGTCGTCAGATAGTGGATCGATGTCGTTTCCACCAAGTACCGACCCTGCTGATCTTTTAGACCGGCGAAAGACACCAGATTCAGTGCGCCATCAGGTGCAATTAGAGCCATTTCATAACCGGAGATATGAGGTTCGAGTGGCTTCCAAACCAAGTGGTATAACGCTACTGCTATAGAATCATATTCCCACAAGTTAGTGTTTGTAGGCAAATGGGGTTGAGCGGCCACTCTCGCCATATGCTCACGATACCGGGTTGCCACCGAATCGATCGGTTCTGCTAAACCAAGCGACATTATACCCTGCAGTCGTTTGTTGTTCATCACCAGAGCAAGGTATGTGTCATGCTTCTCACCATCTGGTGAGGTGATACCCGCTTTCAAGAATTCTATGAGGCAAGATTTGGATGGCAGGGCTGCAATCAACTCAGAGGCATCCACTTGGTTGACAGCAGTAAGTGGGCGAAAATGAACGCTTTCTCTGGCAAGCTCCCGTTCCAGGTGCCCCGCCAGATGGGTCAGTGAATCAAGTTGGTTCTCGTAGTCAACGCTATCAAGGCCGGCGGGACCATTTATATAACTTCGGACAAGGTCGGCACGAACTTGCGCGTATCGGGCAACTTTAGCCTGAATGAGGGGGTCAGTTTCTGAGCTCACCAACTGGCATCGGTGAAAGATCTCGTCCGAAACTGGTCCCTTGATGGAGAGGTAGATATCGGCAGCCTCCATACGAGTGGGGTAACCGGGTCGATCAAGCATTAGGAAGCAAGAGAGATAATCCATACCAGCCCTCCGCATTTGCCGTGAATACCTCAAAGCGTCGCTTTCCGATAGAACCATCACAGCATCGGAGAAATTCATAGCCCTGATCTTGAAACCGTGCTTGGCCAGTGAGAGAGCGCGTTGGTACTCTCCTTTGCCCAGATTGAGGGTGGCCATGCTCAGAACGGTGGCTGCAACATTGGGATGACGCTTTCCAAGCACCTGCTGGCGAGCGGTCAGTATCTTCTGATACAATGAATCGGCTGCTTCAAGCCTCCAGAGTTCACGATAAACATTTGCCAGATTGTACAGACTTCGCAAGTATTCGGGATGAGTAGAGTCGTAAATCTTTCGACTAATCTTCAGATCCTCAAGGTGACAGCGTTCCGCCTTCTCAAGACGATCTGTGTAGCGGTAGACGAGCCCCAGATTCTTAAGGAACTGTGATCGCCTATGATCAGTAGGTAGTGCCAAGGCATCCATCATGGCCAGGCCTTCAAGGCAAAGCGACTCGGCTTTGACATGATCCTTTTTCGTGAGATAGAGCACAGCAAGATTGCCCATTAAGGCCAGCGACTCATCGAGATCGCCAACCATGTGTGAGAGTTCCAATGCCTCTAACCACAGTCGCTCGGCATCGGGGTGTCTCCCCTCAAAAAAGTAGAGCAATCCCAGATTCATGAGGCTGCTAATGATGATTGGGTCATCTGGGGGAAGGCTAACACGCCGAATCTCCAGGGCAGCCAGAAGGCAATCTTCTGCCTTTACATAGTCCCCCATTCGAAGGTACAAATTCCCCAAGTTGTTCAAAGTCATAGCCGTGCTGGGATGATTTTCCGGCAGATATTTCCGCTTTATTTCAAGCACATCTTTATAACATGTCTCCGCCTCACGACGTCGTTCCTGCTGAGCTAACAGAGCTCCCAGGTTGTTAAGCGTCTTGGCCATATTGACTGGCTGCGGGTCCGGCAGGGTTTGCCAGACCTTCAGCGCCTGCTGGTAATAATCCATCGCTTCTGGAGCGCGGGCATAGTGATAAAAGGTTCCTATACGATGAAGCACCAGTGCGACACTGCTATCCACATCCCCACGTGCCTGCTTAGCTTCCCTTAGAGCCTGAGAGGCCACAACTATGGCCGAATCTAACTTTCCAGCCTTGCGCAAGGATTTGGCTTCGTCAAGGAGGTCATCCCAGGTTTCACCGTGAGCAGAAACGCTCATGGTGACCAGTAAGAAGAACACAAGACTTAGTGGCTTGATTGTTGAGAACATTTTTATCCTCATGCCGTTTGCTTGTTTTGAAGAATGTTTAAAATCGCTGCCAAAAAAGCTACTATTCAACGACAGAGCAAAGTTTAGCGCAAATCAAAGGTAAATCCCGCAACTGCCCGGTAACCACCTTCGTCGTGGTATGTGAATGTAACGCACCCCTTTGATCCCATTTCTTTTGTCCACTTAACCGCAACAGTATCTGAGGGCATCTCAAAACTATATAGATTCCGCGAAGGCAATCCGAGTGCCCAGGCAATCACCGGCTCTGATGATCCGGCCTGGGCAATTGGAATATGAGCCTGAAAGCCCTGGATTGGGCTGTCACTGACATCAATTAGCCGCAGCAGGACACTGCGGGATGGGAAAGGCGGTTCAGGCCTCTTTTCAACTGGATTAAGCTGAAATTGGATATTCTCATATTTTAGTAGGTATCTAAACTCCCTGAGAGCTGCTTCCTTTGAATTGGGTGAGGCTTTACCTAGAGCCCCTTCCGATGCTTCCCGGGTGATATTAGATACAAGCAATGCAGGATCCATATTCTCAGAGACCAGGGACCATTGCACCATCTTCCTACCAGGAGCAAATATGCCGGTTTGGATGATGACAAACGCCAGCACCGCTGCAACGGCAAGGGCAGGGCCATAGATCTGCGGAATTCCCCACTTTTTGAGCTTCGCCCAGAATGATTCTGTTTCGTCGCGCGTATCTATTCGCTCCCCATACCTGGCCAGAAATTCTCGACGATCAGGTACCGCAATCTTCGCTGCTTCTTTTTTCTCTGCCAGCAATTCTGGACTTGCCAGAGCATCCATATCCTCAGCCATACCCAAGATTTCCTGACGGAAGGCTGCCGATTGCAGTAAAGCTGCTTTGACTGCCTTTTCTTGCTCCTTGGTGGCAGTTCCCAGAAGATAAACAGTTATTGCTTCCCCATCCGGGCGGACAAAACCGCCTGCTGGCTTTTTGCGGGAAGCGCGAATCAGCTTGCTCAATATGGCGTCCTCGTCCGAATTACGGTTGTGGGGTTTATCCGACATTTTCACTTTTTACCTTGGTCTTCAGTGAACCTTCTCGCCCATAGGGCAGGGCACCCAATACAGTCTCCTCCCCCTTGATAGGGAGGACTAAGGAGGGGGTGAAAATTGTATCCTTTCCCCCTCACCCTAACCCTCTCCCACCAGGGGAGAGGGAACTATAAGGATGTTATCATCCATACCCGCTTACAGAACGAGGTATTCTGACATGTTCTCGTAAATTTTCCCATCTATATTAACGATATGGCCACTCATTTTCGGAAAGAAATCTGTCGTTGTTTGTCTGAGTCTGGGCAGGCTGTAACGGATTTTCCCTGATCCCTGTTCCCTGACCCTGTGAACTGGTGCTTAAGCCTTAATCAAAGCCCCAATATCAATGCCCGCTTCGCCCAATCGCTTTTTGAGTTTCCGCCGGCATTCTCTCAGGTCATCCGACACCTTTTTGTTTTGGTCTGCCGGTAGCCTGAGCACCTTCACTATTTCTTTGGGTGTGAATTCGTCTGCGGCCATCTCCAGCAACAGACGGCAATACTGGCTTAGCTGGGTTATTGTTTTCCGCACAATGGCTATTAGTTCCTTCAGCCCAATACGCTTGTCGACACTCTCATCACGAATCGGAAGGATTTCTATTAGGTTTGTTATATTCGACGATGCTGCCTCCTCCCTGTACCCCTTACTACGGAGACGGTCAAGGCATAGGTTGTGGGCGATGGCATATAGCCAGGCGGCGAAGGGTTTCCGCCTATGGGCATACTGGCGAAGCACTCGAAAATTATCCTTCACACAGTGATAAATAATATCGTGGATCAGATCCTGGCAATCGTCCTGGTTGAGGCTACGCATCGGCCTGGGTGGGGTGCTAGTGAGTGTGGTTACAGCAAAACGGTAGAAGTCAGCGAACGCCGTATCGGGATCATTGTTCAGCAGATCCAGAAAGGGGGGCCAGGATAGATCCTCCATATTCGCCATTTCCCCAGAGCGAGCTGGGACACCGGCAAGAGCCTCTGATTGATCTGGTTTCAATTTCCTAAAAATTCAAAAACCTCTCGGTAGGCTGGATTGGAGAGGTTTTGGCATCACACTCTATTATATCCCGAAGCCCTCGGTCCAGTCATCGAATGGCATTCGTTAAGGATCAAATGTTGAGGAGACATCACCAATATAATCAGACAATTAGCAAAGGTCAAGCCAAAAATTTCTGGCTGATGGCTGATTACCCACATTATAACCACCCTGTGTAGATTCCTTCTCTCCCAATCCAGGCAGGCAGAAGCCGGTCAACGATTACAGGAGCAATGTTAAAGACCCCAGGGGTTATCTCCCCATGGGGGCACCTCCTGAAAGATCTCCAGCGGCGTTTTCCTCCCCTCCACCTGCTCTTACCAGGTGCCTATAGCTCATACCTTTAGGGCCAAGTTTCTTCCTCTGAAGCTAATACTTCTCTATTGCCATTGGTAAAGAAGGGCAGCTGAAACTGTGGGTTTACTGAACGGCCACGGGAGAAAGGGTTTGACATCCCCTTATCATTTTGGTATGTTACCTGAAGGGAAGATGTTGTCCCGGATTATGCATTAAACACCGAAAATCACTGGTATAGCAAGGAATCCAAAG
>Ga0315545_1004973_pt1 | contig 10807 bp, 9 predicted proteins | sample SalMarSW160210MG_FD_203096 | JGI IMG/M metagenome (GOLD analysis project Ga0315545, IMG submission 203096) | Salt marsh sediment microbial communities from the Plum Island Ecosystem LTER, Massachusetts, United States - Salt Marsh Sediment SW1602-10 ...
GGCGAATACTCGATTACCAACCCCAACTCTTCTGAAAACATTTGCGATATTGTATTTAAACCATTTGGCAAGATGACATTCAAGCCGCAATTTCCGGCCATCGCCATTTCTGCCAAAGTTGTGATTAAACCGCCGTCCGAACGGTCGTGCCCCGCTAAAATAAGATTGTCTCTAATTAACTGCTGGACAGCCAAAAATACATTCTTGAGTAATTCTCCGTCTATATCCGGCGATTCATTGCCAATTTGATTGTAAATCTGAGCCAAGGCAGACCCGCCTAGGGCCAGCCGACCTCCAGAGAGATCAACATAAAGCAAAATGCTTTGCCCCGGCCGTTTCAGGTCCGGCGTTATTATTTTTGTAATGTCTTTCATTGAAGCATAACAAGAAACAACCATTTGGCCAGGCGCTTTAACTACTTCGTTACCGACTTTGGCTGCCATGGATAAACTGTCTTTTCCTCCATCTACGGCAATCCCCAACTTAATCATTAAATCTTTGGCGGCTTGAGCCGCTGAATAAAGTTCCGAACCCTCGCCTGGTAATTTCGCCGGCCACATCCAGTTTAACGAACATTTTATATCAGAAATATCGGTAATCAACGCCCAGACTAAATTAGTCAAAGACTCACCTATCGCAAGTCTCGCGCCTCTGGCAGAATCAATCAGCATTTTAATCGGTTGTTCGCCGATAGAAAGTGCGGCGCCTGTCAGGCCGAAATAAGTTTGAGCGATGGCCGAAACATCGCTGACCGGCAGTTGCAATGGTCCGCAACATTGTTGTCTGGCAATCAAACCTGTTACGCTTCTGTCAACTTTCCTAACCAAGTAACCCTTTGAACCGACCGAAGGCAGCCGGAAGATTTCTTTTAAGGTTTTTAAAATATCTAGATCAGCAGGAAGCTCCAAAGGCTTTAAACTTTTCTGGATTTTTGCCAGTTGAAAAGTTTTTTGCGGAATTTTTCCCAGTATTTTCTCCAGTTCCAGATTTACCGGCGTTGAATTATCACTGGCATCGTACAAAACAATTTTGCCGTCCCCCGTAATCTCGCCCAAGACCTCACAATTGACTTTTTCCCTCTCGCAAATTTTTAGAAAATCATTAAGTTTGCTTTTATCCAAAAGCAAAGCGTTTCTTTCCTGATATTCAGCTCCCCAAATTTCCAGAACAGACAAAGTTTTATCGCCCAAGGCGATATTGCGGATTTGAATTCTACCGCCGGCCGGCTCCACAAGTTCGGTCAAAACATTGCACGGCCCGCCCGCCCCCTGGTCATGAATGGAAATAATTGGATTTTCGTCGCCCATTTCAATGCAGGCGCGAATGACGCGGTTCATTTTTTGCTCCAATTCCGCATCCCCCCGCTGGACAGCGTTAAAGTCAAGCTCCTCTTTATTCTCACCTTGAATCATGCTAGAAGCCGCTCCTCCGCCCATGCCGATCCGATAAGCCGGACCTCCTATCTGGATTATCAACATTCCTTTTTGAGGACTGCCCTTTTCAAGATGAGCTTCATCAATCTGGCCGACTCCGCCCGTGAACATAATCGGCTTTATCCATTCTCTTCTTTCATCATTAAAAGTTCTTACTCCAAAAGTTCTGACAAAACCCTGAATAACGGGCTCTCCAAATTTATTTCCGTAATCCGAAGCGCCATTGCTTTCTTCAATTAAAATCCGGATGGGTCGGGCCAAATTCCCCGGATATTGAAAATCAGCATTTTCCCCGGCTATCGGATAATCAGCAATTAAAAGATTTCCCGTACAATAACCAGCCGTGCCCGCCAAGACCAAACCGCCTCTGCCGGTCGCCTGCACATCTCTAATCCTGCCGCCCGTACCGGTTTCAGCGCCCGGAAAAGGCGCTACGCCGCAAGGAAAATTATGAGTTTCAGCGGTAAATATAATATGATAAATAGATTCTCTTTGACGAAACGGCGAGCCCTTTCCGGGTTTTTGAGGAATAATCGTGATAATTTTATTGCCTTTAATGGCACTGGAATTATCCTTAAAAGCAATGACGCTGTTTTTGGGATTTGCAATCAGTGGCGCCTTGATAATCTGCATTAAGGTTTCCGGCATTTCTTTGCCGTCGATCATCATTTTGCCTTTGAAAAACCAATGCCTTGAATGTTCGCTGTTTGCCTGACCCAGCTGAAAGCACTCAACATTGGTGGGATCGCGATGGAGCACGTTGGCAAATAAATTATAATTAAACTGTAAATCCCAATCATCCATACCCAAACCCAATTCTTTATTTATTTTTCTCAGCGCCTCGATACCGTCACTCAAAAGCGGCACCCTAAATACTTTTTTCGGTTTTATGCCTGTTTCAAAAGTCTCCAGGGGCGAGGCATAAAGGCATTCAGTCATCCGGTCGTGGTTTTTTAAAATAAAGTCGGACTGATCGGTGTCCGAGGGCAAAAAATAACGCCTGGTTCTTTCCAGGCGAATGATATTCGGCAGACCGCAAGCCCGACAGATGGAAACCGCATTAGTGGAAAAAGCCGTTTCAGAATTCAATCTGGCGCCCAGTTCAATTATTTTTGCGTTTGGCTTTTTTTCCAAAAAAGATTCTCTAGAAAAACTCTCTGGCTCAAATGTTTCGGCCAAAAGCCATGCCAGAGTTTTTTGGTCTTCCGATTTGAGCGGAGAAGAACTTTCGATATTAAAACAGTATTCAAAATTATCATTGATTTTTCTAAAAAAACGCTGGATAGGCATGAAACATGAAAATAGATTTATTGACTTATTTTATGTAATATCATTTTAACTCTCTCTTTAACAGCAGTGACTGGGATTTCAATAAGCTCGTATCCTAAATTAAGATAGCTCTCCTTTAACAGTTTGTTCAGTTTCTCAACGGTAGCGCTATTCTCAACTCTGGCATAATCATCTTCAGATGGCAAAAGTTCCAGAAAAAAAATTTTCTCGTATTTTTTTTCACGACAAATTTCAATGACCTCTTTTGGATTCAGCCCGCAAATCTGATAATAAGCAATGCTGTCAGGAACGGCTCGGTCAAAAAATACTATTTTATCTTTTGGTGCCGATTTTTCAGTTTCCAGTTTTATTTCCAGGATTTTTTTTTGGAATTCAGCTTCGCTGCTTCGGATTTCTTTTACAGATTTTCCCTTTAACATCTCTTCGTCTATAAAAATACGGGCGGCTTCATAATATACCTTATATCCTGACTTTTCCAGTTCTTTTACGACCGACGTCTTTCCTGAAGATGGCCCGCCTGTAATAACATACCAATTGGATTTAGCACTCATAGTTAATACGTTTAACTTCAGTTATTATATATTAGAAAAATAACGATATCAAATTAAAAAAGGGTTGCGGCCTAAATCACCGCAACCCCCTGATAGCTTAAATGAAATGAACTATCTCGAAAAAAGGTCTCCCTCCGAGGAAAGCTCGGATAGTATTCTTGCGAGCTAGAAATTCAGCTACTATCTTCCAATCCTGGAAACGGAAAGTGAAATAACCATTTCGTAGTTGGTCATCTCGATTAAACCATCCAAAAGGCACACCTGCTCGGCGCGCCAGTTCGCCATCCTTAAGGATATCATCGCCAAAATAAATCATTCTTTGACGACCCTGCCTGTCTGATCTCCATCGCGCGTGAATCAAATCAAATAAAACTAGCGATGGCTTGAATAGTTTTCTTTCTCTTACATCATCATCTGTCAGCATTAATTTAGGACAAATTACGTCCCAAGTCTTGAAGGTTTTTCTTATAAATCCTTCGTGGCCCGATGAAAGAATGGCTACTTGGATATTCACTTCTTCTTTCTTGATTTTCTCAATGGTTTCAAAAAAAAGCTTTATACCCTGGCAAGGTTTCGGCCATTCTGGGCCAATTTGTTGTAAAAGATATGAGAGTTTTACTTCTACTATCTTGTCGGCAAGGATTTTAGATGGCAATGATTCCAATGGGACAACCCCATTGGTTAATAGATGTTCAACTAATTCTCCCGGCGCTTGATTTCGAAGTCCGCCAGTTTTCTGGAAAATATCAACTCCTTTTTCTCCGAACAAAACTCTTATCGCCCTCTCATAGGCACCCACTACTCCAAGTCCTCCCGGACTAGGACTAAAAGTGTCAGCCACTGTATTGTCAAAATCCACAACTGCCAAATAATCATTATCCATCAGACCCCTCCTTTCTAAAATTCCTGTTTTATTTGATTTTCTGTATCATTTCTTTCCTATATAAAAATAACAAGGAGCTTTCCACCGTCCTTTCTATGTTTCACTTTATGTTTCACTCTGGCACAGTTTAAGTATAAAGTCAAATTAGAGGAAGGTGAACTAAATCTGATTTTTTATTAAGAAAAAAGCCGTTTATTAAAACGGCTCTTCTGAGACATCTCGGTATAAAAAATGTTGATGGCTCCACGATTAGGATTCGAACTAATTATGCGACATTGACTCCTCATCCATAGATTGTAAGACAAGATAAGCTTTTGACTCCTCACTGATGCGTTGTCCGAATAGCCCCGTTATGAAAAGTTCAAGGAAAAAACCGCTTTTTTAGCGGTTTCTGGTAACTCCCCCTTGGTGTGATGATGTCAGAATCTGTTTAGTAATAAACTGATCATATTTATATGCTAGATTTACGACCCAAGAAACTAATCCTGAAATCTTGCAAGCCTATTTAACATATTATAATCTATTTCTATAAATTTATAGGTGTAGGCAAAAACCGGCGTATTATTGTTAACTTTATAGGCAGGATTACGACGCTTAAATGCTTTTATAAGTTCCTGTCTGTTTTTATATGTTTTATAGTGAGTTTTATCTTTTAGGTCTATCTGTCCGACAGTTGTTATAACAACTTTTGTTATTTTGCCGAACCCAAAAATTTCTTCTGTCTGACTATTCTCAAAAGCCACAATATCGCCTTTTTTAAACTTATGGTCTCTAAGTCTCCAAGTGCTTATTTTCCCATCAAAAACTTGTGGCACGACACTTTTGTGAAACCCCATTTTTGCTAAATAAATTTTTTTATCACTTATCTTCGCCATAATTCAATTCTACCAAAAAATCGCCTTCTTGGCGATTTTTAAATATTTTATTTACCAGCGGGTTTATCTGACCAGACAAGAAAAAGTTTCTTTTTAAAACCGCCTCTTTCTCTCCTTCGTTGCTTTTGTTTCTTTTCAATAAGTTTAACGCTTATATTTTCACTCTCAGCAATAGATTTTATTAATTCTAATACATCGGCAAGTTCTTTTGGCAATTCCTTTCTCTTGGCTTTTATTACCTCTTTAGCTTCTTCGGTTAATTTCTTTTTTAGTTCTCTCTTAAATTCTCCTTCTCTCATTATTCTAACCTCATACTTACCTTTGTTAACTTCAATAAGCTGGGGAATTTTATCTCTGATTAATTTTTTATGATAAAACCTTCTCATAATATTTCTAAATCTTCTTTTATTTTAACATAAAAACCCGAGAGGAAAACTCTCGGGCTGCAAACTTCTCCGGTGGGACGATTTTCGAACCCTAACTATTTAAAAGAGGGCTGTTTAGAAGCCACCCTCTTTATTTAGTTAGCAATTCTCTAGCCGTTAGGTGATAAGTAAAAATTGCCCAGCGATGAGCTTTTTTGATGCCGAATTTTTCTCAACTCCGGGCTAAATTTTGATTATTTTTGGTTACCTAATACGGTTTTTTCAATAATGTGGACGACTTCCATCCCATTTTTTTTAAAGCTCTAGAGATATAGGCGCGATAGTATTTCCAATTTGAGTTATTCAGGGAGGCAACAGCAAATATTGAAAATTCCTGGTTCTTCGGTTTGCTCACAGTACTCATCTGCAAAAGGTGGAGTGAAAAATCCTCGCTCTTCGCAAGAACCAATACCTTCTTCAAAAAGTTGGCAATTGCCATCTAAAAATCCGGCGTCTTCACAAGCTACCTGACAGGCTGTTTTCTTTACTTCTGGTTCAGGAGCTAGCTCTTCAGTTGGTTCTTCTTCGACTGGGGGCTGTTCTTCAGAAGGTAATTCTTCTTTTGGCTGTTCTTCCACAGGTTGTTCCTCTTCTTCGAAAATTGCCACTGTTTCTTTCATGCCAGCATATTCTAAACTTGGCTCTGGTGAAGGAAATCCTTCAAATGGTTTTTCAAAAATCTTATATACGCCTGGCGACATATAAGAAACCACGCCCCCAATCACAATTGCAAGAGTGATTAAGAAAAATTTTAATCCACCAAAAAAGAAGGCGGCTGCCAGTATTCCTGCTACCAAAAGACCACCGCCGATTCTCTTTAAATTGGTTGTACTAAGAATAGTGGTTATTTTTGTTTCATATTTTTTACAATCCCAACAACCTGTTTCGTAATTGTAAAGACACTGGCCACCTTCACAACTTCTTTCACAGTCTTCTTTTGTAGCATATTCGCCGTCTTCTGGACTACATAATTGAGAGTGACACTGGCAACAAATTATACAGCAATATTCCCCTTCTCCACATTTTATATCTTCAGCCATTGGATCACACTGTTCGCCTTTGTCTTCCTCAACCTTACCATTACCACAGCAACAATAATCAGGGCAAGCGCCCTCACCACAAACATTTTTAACTACCTGGTCAATTTGTTCCTGGGTGGGTTTGGCATTAGGGCCGGAGGTTTGACCCATTATGTTTGGATTACCATACTCATCATCCAAGCCCATCATATGGCCGGCTTCATGAGCAGCGTCTTTGTAATTTTCTCCAGTGGGTTTACCGGCCGCGTCAGTGACTGGCCGACTGGTCTGGTCAGACCACCAACCATCAATACTGGCCCCGCCTTGGGATGGACTCTGGGAATTATAACCCATATAAGCAGTAACATATTTTTTTGTTCCATCGGGTTTATAAAACCAAGGAAGATTGTTGTTATTATTATTCCAAGGAGTTACCATTACGCAGTGATAACCAGCTAGGGGTGGGTTACAGTTAACGTTGACCGGATTAGTTATCTTCATTGTCTCGACTTTAAACTCAACCTCACAGTCACAATCACCGGTGGTTTGAAAATTATTGGGACCATTCCAGACATCCTCTATTTCATTTTTCCAGTTTTGAATTTGTTGGTCGGTGGCTCCAGCAAAAGCAATTTTTATGGTAATCGTGATTTTGCACTCGTTATAATCAATATCACAATCCGTCTCAGCTAAAACTGGACTATTAAAACTTGCCAACAAAAAAAGAGCGGAAAGTGTAATTAAAATTATTTTAGGATTTTTCATACTCTCTCTCTTTTATTTTACCAAAAACCGCCTCACTTGAAAAATGGCCTCCCGGCTAAGATTATTCTACTTCTCCTTTATTAGTCTAGCGATAAAATATATTGTGGTCACAACAAAAAGTATCCACCAAAGCCATAATAAACCGACGAGATAGTTGTAGAAATAGAGAGCTAAGATAATACCGAGGGAAAGGAGGCATACTTTGATTAAACTTACCTCCCACCAACGAAACATCCATGTTTTGAAGATTTGCATAAGATTATTTATTTTTAATTTTTATAGACCTTTATCTTATCCTACCAAAAAACCGCCTTCTTGGCGAGGCGGTGGAATTTGGCTCCCCAGTTCAAAGCTTATTATAATTCTTGAAAATAGGGAGTATATGGCGATGATGAAGGAGAAATTGGCGGAAATTAAACAATTTTATATAAATTTTAATTTATCTTTGAAACCATCTAAACAACCAACCGAATAATCCTCCGTATTGTTTTTCATTTTGGGCTAACTGTTGCAACCTATTCTGCTCTTGCTCCATGTTTTGTATCTGTTCCTGAAGCATAGCTTTCACCTGCTCATCACAATCACACTGTTCTCTTAATTGGTTAAGTTGTTGTATCCTTTCTCTATTGATATTAACCTCTTGCTCCATTAATTCCGCTAACCCTTGATCTCCGCCAGCAAAAAACCTAACAACACGATTTCTTGTTTGGATTTTTTCTTCTGCTCTTATGGTTGCCTGGATTGAATTATCAAATTCTTGGGCAATCTGCGATACTTTGGGTCCGATACCGCCTATCATATCTTTCATTTCTAACAAAGAGTGGACTGCTAATCTTACCTGGTTTTGATTTTGGTAAACTTTTTGTTCGGTTTTTCCCATTGATTGCATCTCTTGATTCATCTCCTGTTGCCTTTGCTGTATTGCTTGTTTTACTTCATTTATTTGCCCGGCAGTAACTTGCTGTTGTTGCGTAATCATTAATTGCCCTCCTTCGCCTTGGTTTTGCGTTTGTTGTTCCGTTTGAATCTGTAGGCCCTGTCCAGTTCCTTGACCTTGTTGATTCTGTTCAAAATTCATTGTCCCCGTGGCTGGATTATTGGATTCCTGTTGCCCCTGGGCAAAAACTACCGAACCAAATACGATTAAAACCAACGAAATAACAATTAATCTTTTCATATTTTTGATAATTAAATTATTAGCTTAAAGACCTTTCTTTCTTTATTTTAGCAAATTTAGAAAATAATAAAAGCCGTTGAGTAAAAATCAGCGCTCCGGCGGCAGGATTCGAACCCCTCTCGGTCGCCCTAGCGCTAATAAGATTCCAGGGCTAGAACCTATTTCTCCAACAGTTTTAACTAGCCCTCCATAACCCATGAATATTACAATATTCTCTTGCTTCAATCTTCTTTGCTTTAATCTCAAATTCTGCTTCTGGTTTATCTCCTGGTTTCAAGAACTTTCTGTAAACTCTACCATTCACAATTATCTCAATCCATTCTATATAATGTTCCTTTTCCATTGGGTGAGGAGTAGAACCAACCTTTACTTTCACGTCTGCCTCAGTTTTTTCAATTACTGGAACGTGTTTTTCTTGGCCAATATCTTCAGTCTTTTCTTTAAGTAATTCCATTGGTTGACCACAACAAACTAGTTGTCCTGCACCTGTATGTAAAACCTCAACAACGTTCCCACAAATATTACATTTGTAGATTTGTTTTAATTGGGTCATATTTTATATTAGACCGTTAACTCCTCGACCTCTTTTTTACCATCTTCTAACTCTTTTTTCTGCTCCGGGTCTTCTTTTAACAAGAGGGTCTGAAATTCTCCTACATGGGTCTTTTCTTCTTTTGCTATATCAAGAAGAATTTTCTTAATATTTTCGTTTTCGGTCATGGCTGCCATTTGCTCATAAAGATTTACTGCATCTAATTCAGCGATAATCCCTGCTCTTAGAATCTCTTTGTCTAGGTCTTCTTTCCTTACTTTTTGAAGATTTAGGGGGATTTGTGATAGCATGTTTTTTACCTTTTATTATTTAGTTAAAAATTCGACTTTCAATTTATTATACCAATTTAAAATCCCGAGAAAAACTCCCTGGTTAGGGCGTCTCGGTTGCTCGAACTAAGCACAAGCCTGCTCCGACGGCAGGACTCGAATCCCTCTCGGTCGCCCTAACCCCGCAGGCGTCTCGGTCTCTTGAATCAAGCACAACATTACTTCCCCTAGTAGACGATGTTTGTCTGGTAGAATCTTCGGTATAGAAAAATCCTTTATAATTCCACATAGCGTTTACTTTTCAAAAAATTAAGATTATTCTCCAAGCTAAACCAGCAAATAAAAGACCATAAATTATTGATGATACTGTTAAAGCTATTGCTTTTTTAATTCCAAATTCTTTGATAAGCATTCCCAAAGCAATTATGCATGGGATTCCGATTGTAGAAGCCACGCCAAATGTATAAATTTGAAGAGAAGTCAGGGTTAAAGATATTTTACTGCCCAAAACTGATAAAAGCATTGCTCCAGTTAGATCTTTTTGCAAAAATCCAAATGCCAAAGGGATAATAATTATAGCAGGCAATCCTAACCAAGTAGTGATTGGCGAAAGAGGTTCTACTATAATATTGGTAAGGCCTAATATATCCAAAATTCCATAAGCTATTCCTCCAATTACCAACAGGGGCATAACTATATATACAAAATCCCTCATTCTAATCCAGCTTTTAGCAAGAACATTTTTAACCAAAGGCTTCCTAAAGGGGGGTAATTCTAAAAGCAAAGGTTCACTTTTTACATGAATAACTTTTTTTATTCCAAAAGCCCAGATCAATCCAGCAATTGATAAAGTAACAAAAACAGAAAAAGCTAGCTTTATGCCTCCATAAAATCCAACTACCCCCATTATTATAGCAATTCTTGAGGAACAGGGTACAAAAGCAAATAAAGAAGCAGTATGAAATTGCTCTTTTTTAGACGACAAGACTCTGGTAGCTCTAGTTGCTGGTGCAGTACAACCCAAGCCTAATGCTAAAGGAATAAATGATTTTCCGGGTAAACCTAATTTTTTTAAAAACCTTTCCGCATTAACAATAAATCTTGAAAGAAGCCCTATATCTTCTAATAAACCTAAAAACAAATAAAACAAGAAAACATAAGGTAAGGCGATGGAAACACCTGCTGCAAGTCCGGTTAACCCTTGAATTAATACCATAGTAATAATAGAGTCTTCCGCTATGCTAAAAGAAGATAAAAAGCTTTCTGTCAAGCCCATGAGAACACCTTGTATCAAATTGCCAAGATATAACAATATCCCAAAGATAGCAAGAAGAAATAAACCAGTGGTAAGTATGCCCCAGACTTTATGCATAAGAATATTATCAATTCTCTCTTGTAATTTTTTTTCTTTTTCTACAGGAACTATTTGAGTAACTTTTTCTGCTATAAATGAGGCTGTGCCATATCTGGTTATGGATATATCCTCTGCAACTTTTGGATGGTCTTTTAAGCTTTTTTTAGCATCCCCAATTACTTTCTCGTCCTTCAAATATTTATAAAAATCTTC
>Ga0315545_1004974_pt1 | contig 10805 bp, 12 predicted proteins | sample SalMarSW160210MG_FD_203096 | JGI IMG/M metagenome (GOLD analysis project Ga0315545, IMG submission 203096) | Salt marsh sediment microbial communities from the Plum Island Ecosystem LTER, Massachusetts, United States - Salt Marsh Sediment SW1602-10 ...
CCCCACATCAACACTGCTGTCGTAATTCCGGCTCGACAGCCCGTAGTAGACCTTGTATCCCGCAAGGTCCGGCTCTGTATTTTGATCCCAGAGAAGTGACACTTCCGTTGTTATCCCTTCTGAAACGCGAAAACTGTGGGTAGCCGATCCCGATCTGCTCCCGTCGGCCGAAAAAGCGACTGCGTCCAGCCTGTATACACCGGCCTGAAGGTTTTCTTCGGTGTACAATGTGCCTGTACCCGCGGACTGGCCGTTCACATACCAGAATATTTCCACTGCACCGGGCTCATTCTGTACCGAAGCCTCTATCTGTATCATTTCCCCAACCCCAACCTCATCGACCTGACCGATCAGGATTACCTCCAGAGGGTCGTTCATTTCCGGAGTTATGGTGATGGAGAACTCACCGCCGGGATTATTGACTTCATAAAACTCAAAGATCCCGAAGGTTGTCTGCCCGTCGATGATGCGCACGACATCCACTGCTCCCATGACAGCCATTCCGCTGTCGCACAGCTGGATTACCAGAGTGTGATAACCTGTGGGAATCATGTTGTCTGTGCATGTTGCAGTCCCGTTTTCGGGTATGGTGAACTGCATATCGACTGCCGTTCCCTGCTGGGGGATAAGCTGCGCCTCGATTGAAGGGATTTCAATATCTGAAGCCGTCCAGTAAACACTGAGATCAATGGTGCCGTATCCGTCTATCGGACGAACAGTGATATCGAGCACCTGTCTTTCTCCCACATGCAGAAATGTGGTTGCGAATCCTGTGGCGATAACGGCATGTTCCGCATTTTGCGCGCTCACGTTCACCGTCCATTCTCCAAAATCCAGAAATGGTATTTCAATAGGATTCACATCCGCGGTGACAGCAAACCCTTCTCCGTTCGGACCACTCCCTGACACATTGTAATGTGCCGGTACCATGTCGAAATCGGGTACAAGGGTTTTGGTCGAATACCCTTCTGAAATATTGAGCACCAGTGTTGCCGAATTCTTTCCCGGTATTGCACATGAGAACAGCAGAAGCAGAATAGCAGCGAACAGAAGCGGTGTAAGAACCGGCGTTAGAAATGTAAACGCATAAACGCCTCTTTGTGACTTTTTTGAAAAATCGGTGTGTGTATGTTTCCGGATTGAACGCATGACAGCACCTCCCGTGTACGATAGTGTTGCCTGAATAACAAAGTGGTATCTGAAAGGTGCTGTACTCGTGGATAATCCATACTGCTGTGCACTCGGGTGAGAAGAGCGGTTAAAAAAGCCGTTTTTTCACCCAGAACAACAACGCGCCGCTCAGGACCAGGCTTACAATTGCTGCGACCATCAACTCCCGATCCTCACCTCTGACAGTATCGTATACAGGTTTTCGAGCCGCCGTGCAATAAGGTAGTCCTCTTCGTCAAGAAAACCGCCCCCGCCTGCATTCATCATTTTTTCTGCCGCTTTGAAACAACGGAGAATCCTCACGATATCGTCGCGGCTCATTTCCACCTGCACGCGATTCAAACTCGGATTAAACTGCATGTCACTCATTCCCATCATCAGCTCTCCTCTGGGAATATCAACAACTGCTGAAATTTACCTATATCTGTGCAACGATCATGCCAGACAGTTTATATTATGATAAAGTTCTTTAATTTTATATATAATTGTAATTAAGAAGATGATTGGGGATGAGAATCCACAATGTGTCTGAGAAACGATTACACATTTGAAAGAACTCTGGAATCAACGGTTACAGATTTGTAACCCTGGGGAAGATTTTGGTGAGAAGTTCCTCGATACGTCCCTCTTGCCAGTAGTTCTCAGTTTCGGTTCCGTGGTGATACACAGCACATGCCCCAGCCTTTACCACAAGTCGTATATTGGCACTGATGTCTCTCATTTCGCATGCCGTCTGGCAGAAAAAATTCATGTTCTCCCCTCCTCCCAGTGCTCGCGTACAACATTTAATATCCACCTGTCCGCTCTCCCCTGAAACGCGTTTATACCTTCTTTTTCACAGCGCCGAAGGAGTTTTTTGCGTTTTCCATCAATGCACACAAGAAAAGCCGCTTTCATCCTTTTCTTTTTCACTTGCTGTACGTATTATTGAGCTGAGCCAGGATACAAATTCACGAAAACGGTACACAGCGGAAAGGGAGTGCTGGACCTTTACGCACCTTCCCATTCGCCTTTTGTTCTCCAGCAGCTGCAGCAGAAAGAAAGGAGCGTGAGCGATGAGTAGTACACAACTTTCACGTGACGAAATCATTCAGGTCATCTTGGAAGCATCGAGGGCAATGCAGCAAAAACACGTAAAGCAGGTCCGTGACCTCGATGCAGAAATAGGTGACGGAGACCTCGGTATCACCGTTCAGAAAGGATTCAAGGCGGTGGAAGACCTGCTTGCCGATCCAGGTGATACCCAGCTTGACCAGCTTCTGAAGGATGTGGGAATGGAGTTCAGTGAAGCAAACCCCTCGACCTTCAGCTCTTTTTTCGCAACCTCATTCAGGAAAGCGGGGGTTTCTCTCAAGGGAAAAGCACAGATCGACGTGCACGACCTGAGCGACATGTTTCAGGCAGCGGTACAGGGCATCATGAAACTTGGAAAGGCAGAGGTGGGTGACAAGACAATCCTTGATGCGCTCGTTCCCGCCGCAGAAAGCATAAAAACGGCCGCTGATCAGGATATGCAGATTCTCGATGCCTTGAAACAGGCCGAGGAAGCGGCAGAGGAAGGGGTGAAGAGCACCGTCGACATGGTGTCGAAAATGGGGAGGGCACGTTCCTTCGGCGAAAGAACGAAAGGGGTTCAGGATGCCGGGGCCACAGCAGTGTACCTGTTCATCCACGAGCTGACAAAGGCTGCTTCAAACCTGTAAAGGACTTCCAAAAAATACCGAAAGAGTGCATTTCCAAAAGAACGGGCAAAGTTACTTTTAGATTTTCCAGTTCCTCAATAAAATATCTTCAGAATATTGAGAATACGGCGTTCCGTAACCGGCTCAGGGTTGGCGGCAAGATTTACGGTGTTGAGAGAAGCCTCAAAGGCAAGCTGTGAAAGATTCTCCTCAGTGATCCCGATATCCCGCAGTCTCGTCGGAATCTCCAGTGAAGAAAACAAGTCTCGTATCGATATCTCGAGATCACTGCCCCTGTCGAGCGCCCATGAGAGTTCCCTGAACTGCTCTTCACAGGCATTCTGGTTTATTCGCGTAAAGCACAGGAGGCCGAGCGCGCATCCCAAACCGTGGGAAACGTGATGAAACGCGCCGAGTACATGGCTGATCGCATGCCCCAGACCGAGCCCCTTTGTAAATGCAATCCCACCGAATGAAGCAGCCATACACATGTCCTTTCTTGCCTGGATGTCCGTCCCGTCCAGGTACGCCCTTTTGAGGCTTCGTCCAACCAGCTTTACTCCGTAGAAAGCGAGTGATTCAAAATATGGATGATACTCGTCATTCAATCCCACATACCCCTCTATGCAGTGAGAAAGCGCATCAATTCCTGTTTCAGCCGTCACCTTCGGTGGCATCGTGGCGCACACCTCCGGGTCTATGACTGCAAGTCTCGGAATGATGTAATCGCTCATGAGAGTGAATTTCACCTCTCTTTCTCTGTCTGTGATCACAGCATACTGGTTCGTTTCACTTCCTGTACCCGAAGTGGTGGGTACGCAGATGACCGGCGGAAGCGGGGGCTTTATCCTCGCCTTGCCTCCGACCATGTTCTCATATTCCGCCAAATCGCCTTTCTGCGAAACACGCACGGCAGTTGCCTTGGCTGTGTCCATCGAGCTTCCGCCTCCCAGTGCAATCAGCCCGTCGCACCCATGATCCTTGAAAACGGCCGCAGCCCGTTCTATTTCCTCTACAGGAGGGTCGGGCTGCACATCGGTAAATACCGAAGAGCGAACCCCGCTTTTTTCAAGTGAGTTCCGGAGCTCATCGCTTCTACCCAGATGCTTCATCGCGGGGTCTGCGATGATAAGCGCATTGTGCATGTGCAGTTTTTTCGCGCTCTCTCCGATCTTTCTGAAAACGCCCGCACCGAACAGCATATTGGGTAGACTGGGGAAACGCACCTCCCATATTTTATCGGGCAAACGATAGGTTTCCATTTTTTCCCATATTTCATCCATTTCCCTCTGGTCGACATCGAACATTTGACCGGATGGGGGGAGCGGTTCGCTGCGCAAAAAGGAAGGAAAAGGCCCGTGTACTGTGCTAAATTCCGCTTTCCGGTTGAACGTACGTTCATCTCTGAGGTTTTGCTTTCCTATTTCCAGTACGTCATCGGGAGTCACACCCGTGCCGAATCGTGCGTTGAGCAAATTCGCGATGAACGAGTAAATTGAGGCTTGTCTCCCAGGAATGGCGTTCAGGCAGTATCCGAAGGTGTCACACACTGCAGCCCGAATCTGAAACCTGAGAGAGTTCTCGATCTGGCCTTCTTTTTCGAACGGTCTCTTATAGGTGAGCCCCGCTGTATGATCGGCACCCATCGGGCTCGTGGCATAGGTTACACCCATACCCTTTACCGCACGGGGGTCATGGGCAGGGAGAGCCTGACCGCGAACAGCCGGAACCCGTTCAATGTGAAAGGCGCGCGCGGTTGCGACCACCCCGTCGCCGAGGACCCTTCCGAGTGATGTACCCTTTTCGATTTCTTCGAGAAGCGCCAGAACAGAATTAGGGTCTCCCATACGCAGCTTTCCCGCCTCAGAGGAAACCGCAAGCGCACTTCCGATTTCAATAAAATCCACGCCGATGTCGTCACAGATGTGTTTGAAACATGCGATCCTGTCTGTGTCTGCAATACCGAGATTTGTTCCGAGCATGGAAACGGCCTCATACTCATACGCAGAGATCCTGTTTCCCTCTGAGTCGGGGTAGATAATCGAACACTGAACAACGCATCCCGGCATACACGCATGCATTTTTCCGTTTCTCTCCCACACTTTTCTGCGCGTAACTTCGCCGGTCACGTTCCGGAAACCCGCAGGTCTTCCTGTGGTGTAGTTGTTCGCCGGCATCGTGCCCAGATAGCTGTTCAAAGCTATGGTGAAGGGGGTGCCCGCAGTTGAAAAAAGCCCGCACCCAACATCTTTTCGTATTATATCTGTCCATGCGCGGACTTCCCGCGTAAATGTTTCTTTATCCGCAATCAGTGGTGCCCCCGTTCCGGAGTCGTCGATGATCAGGGCTTTCAATCCCTTGGACCCCATCACGGCTCCGAGACCCCCTCTCCCCGCGTTTCGTGAGGGGTCCCCGTACATATCAGTGAGCGCAATCGAAGCCCCCCGGTACAATCTCTCCCCCGCCACGCCAATCGCGACGATCGAAGATCTTCGCCCGTATTTGTTGTACAGGGAATCGACAAGGCTGAATGTCTTTTTTTCCCTGTGTTCCCGTGCATCAATAAGCTCAGCACCGTCCCGCTTCACCCTGACACAAAAAAGATCTCCATTTTTCGATGCACCCTCGACGATGATCGCCCGAACCCCGAGTCTGTCAAGCTTCTGGGCCGAAGGGCCCCCTGCATTGGACTCCTTTATCCCCATTGTGAGTGGGCTTTTCGCACCCACAGAGATCCGACCGCACTGAGGTGCGAGCGTACCGGCAATCGGTCCGCAGGCAAAAATCAGCTTGTTGTCCGGGCCGAGAGAATCGGTGTTCGGAGGGACTTCGGTATTCATGATGCGCGCGATCAGCCCCCTCCCGCCGATGAGTGACCACTCTTCAGGCAGGTTCTCGAATGAGGCCTTTTTTCTTGACATGTCTATGCGTAAAATTTTCATCCTCGTTCTCCACACGCGTTCTCTGTGTTATTGAAAAACTTTCACCACATCCTCCCCTGTTTCCGAATGAATAAGGATACTTGCTGGATATGGAAATGTCAAGGAAGGTCAGATAGGAAAATAGACCATGGTAATCATCCCTGCTGTTTTTATCTGAATTGAATTTAAATCTTGACATTCCAAACAAATAAGTCTATTCTACGAAAACATTCTTTCACAGGACAACAAGGTTCATGAGAACTTCTCATCTTCTTTCCACTCCCGCTCTTTCCGAGCACTTCTCTTTCCGTGTGCCCTCTGCCATTCGTATAGCACAGATCGAGTACATGAAGCGGCAAGACGAGGTGGACGAGATAAACACTGCCATCGGCAACGTCACCCTTCCCGTTCACCCTGCAATGAAGGAGAGAATGTTCAACCTGAATGGGCCGGACAGTCCTTTTCAGGGAGGGGTGGTAAAATACACCTCTACAGTGGGACGGGAAGAGACAATAAGGGCGTTTCTGCACATCATTGCTGCAAGCGGGTTCAGCACTGAAAAGCTCTATGCTCAGGTCACTGACGGAGGAAGCATGGCCATTGAGCTTGCGCTGCTCGGAGTGTGCGGTCCTGCAGGAAGCGATGAAAAACCTTTGCTTGTCATCGACTCTGTCTACGCAAACTACAGCCTTATTGCTCAACGCATCGGAAGAAAAATTGTCTCTGTTTCCCGCCACCTCAGAGAAGACGGGACGTTTTCCCTCCCGGACCGCGATGAGATAGAACACATCATTCTGGAGCACAATCCAGGGGCGCTGCTTGTTATCCCTTATGACAATCCCACAGGACAGTTCACCGATCAAGAAACAATATGCATGCTTGCAGCACTCTGTGTAAAACACGACATGTGGATGATCAGTGACGAAGCCTACCGGGAGATTTATTACTCAGATGAAGCACCGGCAAGTATCTGGGGAGTGACTGACAGCACGGTAGCTGGAATAGAGGGGAGACGTATCAGCATCGAATCCGCATCAAAGGTATGGAACGCATGCGGATTGCGAATCGGCGCTCTTGTTACAGACAGCCCGGAATTTCATGAAAAATCTGTTGCAGAGTATACTTTGAACCTCTGCCCGAATGCCATCGGGCAGTATATCTTCGGAGCGCTGGCCCACGTAAGCCACGAGGGTCTACAAATGTGGTTCAAAGAACAGAGAGAATATTACCGTCCGCTTCTTTCAGCAGTCAGACGTGATCTCCTCGAACTGCTTCCCGGGATCATCGTCTCGAATCCCGAAGCTTCAATCTACTCTGTAGTCGACGTCAGAAACATTGCGAAACCCGGATTTGACGCGGAATACTTTATCATGTACTGTGCCCAGGAAGGAAAAGTCCGAGTCAATGGAAAAAACACCACACTGCTCGTTGCTCCAATGGCAGGATTTTACAGCACCCAGTCTTTGAAAATTCCGCTGTGGAAGACGCAGATGAGAATTGCATACGTAGAAACCCCCGACAGAATGAAATGTGTTCCGCACATCTTTTCCGAGCTTTTCCGGCAATATGAGACAGGCAGACTGTAATGAGCACCCCAGCGTCATATCAGTTCAAGGAGAATCATACTTCGATTTTGAGACCGTCGTAGGCGGGATGCACTTCACTGCCTGAAAAATAGCTGTTGTTCTGAACTCTGAAGTACTCATCGATTTGTCTGTGAAGGATATCATGACATATGTGTGCGAAATAGGTTTTTCGGAAGAGAGTGCACGGAATTAAAAGTTCAGTTATTTTCGAATTGTCAACTATACATCCTCAAGAGACCGAGGCATCACGAGCCCTTCCTTGCCTGCTACGGACTCAGCCTCTTCCTGTGTGGCATACAATCCAATAAAGGTGTGTACCTTCCACTCCTTGAGAAAGGAATTGGCCTCATATACATCATTTGGGCTTGAGTAATCGCCCGAAACTTCAACCGATTTGATGTATCCCTTATGAATATCGTGAGTATCGATAAATTTTTGGGCACCTTGCCGGGCCGAAAAGACACCCATGCAGTCATGATACACACCATGGTTGCTGAGTACGACAAAGAGATTCATCTATCTCTCCTGCCGGGATGGAGAAAAGAAATACAGAAAATATATAACAAATTTCATCCCCTATTTCAACGAATCATTTGAAAAAATCGAGGCAGGATTTCATAAAATTCATTTCCATTATTCAAGGACATTTACTCCTCGATTGTATATATTGATGTGGCAAGCTGTTTCAATATATTAACTGTTTTCCTGAGGAGGAAATGACGTGGGGGAAAAAATAAAGATCGGTATAATTATCTGTGACCGCTACCGCAGGTGTGCGGGCGGAAAGTGTTTCAGATCATTGCGGAATAGGGAAGGCGCATTTCGCATATACAAGAATATGGAAGTTGAAATTGTAGGGTACACCACTTGCGACGGGTGTCCCGGTGGCAATGTTGAATATGCGGTGGATGAAATGAAAAACAACGGCGTAGAGGTGATACATCTCGCAACAGGGCTCATTGTGGGATATCCGCCATGCCCTCGTATTACGTATTTTCATGACTTTATAAATAAAAAATACGATCTCGAAGTTGTTTACGGAACACATCCCATTCCTCAAAAATACCTCACGATGCACAATCGGTTAAAAACTTGGGATAACCAAAAGTGGCAGAACATCATTCAGCCTACATTGGGGGATGAAAAAACACGTTTATCCTATGACTAGGGAGGAAGTCCCACAGTCAGATATTCATCCTGAGAAATTCCTCATATGAGACGAGGTTCAATAGTTCCTTTCTGTATTTCTTTAATTCCCGGTATGTGTAATCCATCGATAAAAATGATGTCGTACTTCTTATCTTTTGGAATCGTTTTGAAAAACTCATCAGAAGTCATTCGATAGGTACAATCAACATTGGGGTCCACACCTTCTTTATGCGGTACGATTACTTTGTTAAAATTATTTTTAGAATTCTGCACACCAATTTCGAGATAATCCCTGTAGTGTTTTTTTTCTATCAAATGATTGATGAGCGCGGTTCTGTCAATGGATTCTTCAGATTCTCCTCTTCTCATCCTATTCCCTTCAGTTTTTCCGGTGTTGCCTCTCCGATCATCATTTTGATGATGTTCTTGTAACCGATCTTTCTGTTCATTCGAAAAAATTTGGCCATCTCCTCATAAGCCTCCGGAAAGTTTTCTTGCAGCTGTTTGAGACCTGCGTCGATAGCCTTCAGCTCTTCGAGGGTTGCGATTGCAGGCATTTCTGTTTCCTCCTTATCTATATTTTCTTGCCATTTCGGGGTCGTACTGTGCGCGTCTCTTCACACACGGGTGTCGCTTGCAGAGCATGCAGCTCTTAAAATCCACCTCTGTGGGGAAATAGATCCCGGAAACAGATTTTATAGGATCCATCAAAAAACGCTCAGTTAATCGTACCCCGATCAGGGATTCCACATCCCCGAAAAGGGAAAAAAGTAACCTCTGCTCAGAGATAGGCCAGTCACTCAGGGAACCCGGGTTCATGTGAGCCGTGTTGGCAAGTGCGTACGTCTCTGTAATCACCTGTTCCATATATGAAAGCGCGTGCTCGAGCACGAGCTCCTTGATCGCATCGAAACAGAACACCTTCATATAATTTTCATGATCGGGCTCTATTTTTTCGAGCTCAGTGCCTGCGGTCACGATATACGGAAATACCCGTTCTGTATTTTCAAGATTTTTTCTGAGAACTCTGCTTTTGAAAAGTACACCCTCGATCCTTACGGAATCGTCATTCTTCTCTTCCAGGTAGGATACAGAATAAAGTACCTTGGGACGTGCAGTGCTTTCCGTTTTCTCGAGGAGTTCTGCAACGGTTTTTTCAATGAACGGATTTCTCTTCGAGAGCTTCAACGCACTAACCACTGATTCTGTGTCTAAAGATACCGGAATGTTGTCTATGATCTCCATTGCTTCCCACCTTCGTTGTTTTTCATTCGAGTGCCCTTCAGGGTATCATAGAGAAATATGAAGTATTTCACCCGTTTAATCAGGAGGTAACCTCTGCATACCGTACAGCGCGCTGTTTCACAAAGAAAAAACCTATGCAGTCCGTATTCCTTCGACGCATAATGAATTGAACCCCGCGTTACGGCTTGAATCCGATATGCGATTCCCGTCCCGGTTCGTCAGAGGGCCTTATTTGCCCGTATTTCATTTCATATTTTTTCATGTTCTCCTGCATTGCAGAGATGATGCGCTTCATATGACCCGGGCTTGTAATGACCCGGGCGGTCTGTACACCTGCGGGAGGCGCTATAAGTAGAAAGTCAAGAATAAACTCCTCAGCTGTATGCTGAATGTAGAGCGAGTTCGCATACACACCGCCGATGATCTCTTTTTGGAACTCAACCTTAATTTCCTTTTTTCCGTCGGCCATTGTAATTCTCCTAACTGTAGAAATGCGATAATTAACAACAGGGCGAACATCGAGAAAATCGTTCTCAGCACGATCGCGGAAACGATCACTTCTTTTTCGGGGGATAAGTTGAGACTCTTGCCTGCAATGAAAAAGATCGGGGGCACCGCAAAGAGTCGCATTCCCGTGATGGGGAGGATGATAGAAATGATCGCAAGCATGAAAGCGTTACCCGCTAAAAACGGAAATCAGCTCATCGAAGAGTGTGCTGTTCTCCCTGAGTACAGGCTCACTCCCGATGACGCAGAAATGTTGCTGGTTCATCACATCCTCGACCATTTCTGCGCACTCTGTGATGTTTCTACTCCCCGTATCAAGTACCTCTTCCCTGGAGCGCTGTACATCTCCCTGCGTAATGTTGCTGAAATATCGCTGCGCTGCGACCTCTCCCTTCATTGAGGGAGTGAGCGGCGCATCTAGTTTACTGATAGTTCCGATGATATACTTTGTCATCTCACGTGTATCTGCGAAAAAGGACCTGAGATACTTTCCTGCTTTCCTGTACACCCCCAGTGTTTTTTTAAGGTTTGGATCACGATACGAG
>Ga0315545_1004975_pt1 | contig 10804 bp, 9 predicted proteins | sample SalMarSW160210MG_FD_203096 | JGI IMG/M metagenome (GOLD analysis project Ga0315545, IMG submission 203096) | Salt marsh sediment microbial communities from the Plum Island Ecosystem LTER, Massachusetts, United States - Salt Marsh Sediment SW1602-10 ...
CAGCTGGTTTTACACCTTTCGCAGGGTTACTTTTCCGCTGATATTGCCGGGGATTATCGCCGGTGCGATTTTAACTTTTGCTACTTTATTACAGGAATTAAGCACTACCATATTGTTATATTCTGCTCGTACTCAGACACTACCGATACAAATTTACAATACCGTAGCAGAGGGAAATTTTGGAATTGCCAGCGCCTTATCGGTTTTATTAATTGTCACAGTTTTTATTATGGTATATCTTATGAATATATTTTTGGGAGATTCTGGTTCCTCTAGCTTCAAACTCGGATAAAAATTATTATAAGCTTTTATTGTAAGGGAGCGAAGTGCCTGAAGCAACCTTTCCTTCAAAGCTGGGTGAGGTGTGCCGTCGGTCTATTCTCTCGTTGTAAAATTTAGGGGCTTAATTTATTAAGCCCGCAATAAAAGGAGGTCTATCCAAAACCAATGAAAATTAATATTTACAAAAACAAAAAAGAAACCAGCAAAGAAGCCGCCTTACAAGCAGCTTCCCTATTAAATGAGACCATTCATCGAAAAGGGACCGCTACCTTTATCATGGCCACAGGGGTCTCCCAATTAGACTTTATCGATACCTTGATTACTGAATCTAAGATTGATTGGAGTAAAACTAAGATGTTTCACCTTGATGAATATATTAATCTACCCATAACTCACCCGGCAAGTTTTAGAAAATATTTAAAAGATAAATTTATTTATAAAGTAGATAAAATCCAGAAGATTAATCTTATCAAGGGGGATGCAGCTGATCCTCAAAAAGAATGTGACCGGCTTAACCAAATTTTAAAAAATGAAATTGTCGATATAGCATTTGTGGGAATAGGGGAGAACGGGCACCTGGCCTTTAATGACCCTCCAGCAAACTTTGAAATTGAAGATCCTTTCATTATTGTAAATCTTGATAGCCAATGTCGAAAACAGCAGGTAGGAGAAGGGTGGTTTGAATCAATAAAAGATGTTCCTCAGCAAGCTATTTCTATGTCCATTCAACAAATTATGAAAACTAAAAATATTATCTGCACCGTTCCAGGAGAAAGGAAAGCTCAAGCAGTAAAAGACTGCTTTGGAACAAATGAAATTTCTCCTAATTATCCTGCTTCAATATTAAAAAAACATAAAAGTTGTTTTGTCTTCCTTGATTATGATTCGGCAAAACATCTATCTAACATCCCTTTAGGTGGAATTTGATCTTATTAGAGCGATTATATTTTTTAAGTTAAAATTAATTCGATATTCACAAATAAAAACTTTCAAAATAAGAAAATCAATCCACCCTCGGTGCTAAAAGAAAAAGAAATTATTGTTTTGTATGAATATATACTATTATTTTGCTATTTTAGAATCCCTTATAATTTGTTTCCTGAAAGGTGTTTTAATAAGGTCTTGTTATAAAAAACGGTATAAGATAGTGTAAAAAATATTTGACAAAATTAAAAATCATCTTGTATAATAAAAATAACCTAGAATATAGAAATTATTTCTATAATATAGAAATAATCTAAGGGGGAAAAAATGGAAAAAACAAATCCCAATTACCCCATAAAAGTTTTAGATAAAACTTTCTCTATTCTGGACGTTTTACTTCAACATGATTCCTCTATGCATATAACCGAAATCAGTGAAAAACTAGGATTATATCCCAGCACGACTCACCGCATATTAGATACCCTAAAACATTGGGGGTATGTAGAACAGGATCCCAAAACCCAAAAATACCGATTGGGTCTGAAGTTATTAGCCTTAGGTATGGCTAAACTGCACCAAATGGATCTGGTAAAAGAAGCCACCTCTTATTTAAAAGAGTTAGTCAATCAGTGTAATGAAACGATTCATTTAGGCGTTTTGGAAGAAGGAGAAGTGCTTTATTTAGCCAAAGAGGAATCTTCTCAAACCATCAGGATGATCTCTTACGTGGGCAAAAGAGCTCCCCTTCACTGTACCGCCTTGGGGAAAGTATTATTAGCTCACCTTTCCCCGGAAGAAAGGAAGAAAACCTTAGGGGGAAAAGTGCTTCGCCGCCTTACCAAGAATACCATTACCGATAAAGAGGAATTAGGAAAAGAACTCGCTAAAATAAGAAAACAGGGTTTTGCCGTAGATCAAGAGGAAAACGAAAAAGATGTTCGCTGTATAGCTGCCCCCATCAGGAATTATCAAGGAAAAGTTATAGCCGCTATTAGTATTTCCAGTCCTATTTTCAGGATAGATAAAAATACACAGGATAATCTAAAAGAAGCTCTTATCGAGACAAGTGAAAAAATATCCAAACGATTAGGATATAATGGTAAATTATTAAAATAATAATTGGATAATAGCAAAATTATTTAGTGGTGAAAGGAAGATGAATTAATATCTGATTAGTATATAGCACAAATTCATTTTACCTAATCTTAATCATAAAAACTAAAGTAATAAATATTATGTTTTTATAAAGGAGATTATTTAAATGAATAAAACCCTAGAAAAAATCGGCGAACTGGGCCTTGTCCCGGTAGTTAAAATCGAAAAAGCTGAAGATGCACTTCCCCTAGGAAAAGCTCTTCTTGATGGCGGTCTTCCTATCGCTGAGATTACCTTCCGAACTTCTGCTGCCGAGGAATCAATTAAGGTTCTAAATAAAGAACTTCCTGATCTTTTGATCGGAGCAGGCACTGTATTAACCGTTGAACAGGTAAAAAAGGCAACTTCTGCAGGAGCTCAATTTATTGTTTCTCCGGGTTTTAATCCAAAAGTAGTGGATTATTGTTTAGAAAACAACATTCTGATAACCCCTGGCCTAAATAACCCCACCCAGATTGAGATGGCCTTGGAAAGAGGCATACAGGTCGTCAAATTTTTTCCTGCCGAACCATCAGGAGGTTTGCTCCTACTTACCTCTATGTCGGCCCCTTATTCCGGCATCAAGTTTATTCCCACCGGAGGGGTCAACCCGAATAATCTAACTGCCTACCTGGCGAACCAGAAAGTACATGCCTGTGGAGGGAGCTGGATGGTCAAACCCGACCTCATCTCATCAGGCAATTTTACGGAGATTACCCGACTGACCCGGGAAGCCATTGCTCTCATGCTCGGTTTTGCCTTTGCCCACCTGGGGATCAATGAGGAAGATGAAGCGAAAGCCCTTCATGCTGCCAACCAGCTATCCCACCTTTTTTATTTACCCTTAAAGGAGGGAGCCAGCTCTCTCTTTGCTGGCCCAGCTTTTGAGGTGATTAAAAACAGGTACCTGGGTGAACATGGTCATATTGCTATAGCTACTAACGATATTAATAGAGCAATCACCTACCTAAAAAGGAAAGGCATTTCCATTCTTCCCGAGACCAAAAAAGAAAAAGAAGGTAAACTTAAAGTAGTATATTTAGATCAAGAGGTATCAGGATTTGCCATTCACCTTTTACAAAAATAATCCTTGAAAAGGAGGAGACCATGAAAAAATATATTACCTTTGGTGAAATCATGTTGCGGCTTAAACCAGCCAATCGGGAGAGATTTTTCCAGAGCCCTCTTTTGGAAGCGACCTTTGGAGGAGGGGAGGCCAATGTAGCCGTGGGACTAGCCCGATTCGGCTTGGATGTAGCCTATGTTTCGGTAATTCCCAACAATCCCATTGGTGATGCCTGCATAAGAGAATTGAGGAAACAGGGAATTGATACTTCACTGGTTATAAGAAAAGGGGAAAGACTGGGTATCTATTTCCTGGAAGCGGGAGCGAATCAGAGACCTTCGGTGGTTGTTTATGACCGCTCTCATTCGGCCATTGCGGAAGCATCGGTCAAAGACATTGACTGGAATAAGGTATTTGAAGGAGCCAGCTGGTTCCATATTACCGGTATTACCCCGGCTATCTCCCTTTCGGCAGCTGATCTTTCTCTGGAAGCGGTAAAGAAAGCAAAAGAAAAAGGTGTGACTATTTCCTGTGATCTTAATTTTAGAAAGAAACTCTGGAAATACGGAAAATCTGCCCCTGAAATGATGAGTGAGCTGGTCAAATATGCTGACATTGCCATAGGGAACGAAGAGGACTGCCAGAAATCTTTGGGAGTGAAGGTGAATATCAACGTAGAGACTGGAAAGCTGCAGGCTGAAAAATATCGAGAATTGACCGAACGTGTACTGGAACTCTATCCCAATATTCAAAAAATTGCCATTACCTTAAGAGAAAGTCATTCTGCAGATGATAATGGTTGGGCAGCAGTGCTCAATAACCGTAAAGAGTTTCTCGTTTCTAAAAAATATGAAATTCATGATATTGTCGACAGAGTAGGAGGAGGAGATGCCTTTGCCGCAGGACTCATTTATGGTTTGAATCACTTGACGGATGACCAGCAGGCACTGGAATTTGCAGTGGCGGCTTCCTGTCTCGCACATTCTATCCCTGGTGACTTGCCTCTGCTTTCGCTGAAAGAAGTCGAAAGCCTGGTTGGAGGTTCAGGGTCAGGAAGGGTCCAGAGATAATATGATTCGAAAGTTATCCTAAAAGATTAACGGAGGTGATGTTTTAAAATATAAATTAGTACTATTTGTTTTTTGTTAATAAAGCGAAATTGTATAACAGTAAATAGTGAATAAAATATTTATTAAAAGGAGTCAATTGCTTTCGCTGAAAGAAGTCGAAAGTTTAGTGGGAGGAGCAGGGTCAGGTAGAGTGTAAAGGTAATACTGTTATTAAAATAACCAGTTCAATAATGAAGTGCAACGCTTAATGTAGCAGATTAGTCTGTGAGTTTAGTAACCTTAAGGGCAGAATACCACGGGTTTACCCGTGGATGAATGTAAAATTCGTCCGAAGGGCGTCCAGCTCGGCTCGAATTGTGTAAAAGTGCCACGGGCTTGTCCGTGGGGTTTCCATAATTGACAGTGAAAGAGCGAAAAGGCAAATTAATTTAAAAAAGGAGGTGTATATAAAAGAAATAATATAGTTAGTTGGTTAAACTATTTTATCTCGTTAAAATTTTAAAGGAGGAATTAATTTTATGAAACGTAATCTATTAGTAATGGGATTGGCATTAGCTTTAATTATGGTATTTGTTTCATTTAGCTTCGCAGAAACAAAGATCGGATTTCTCGTTAAGATGCCCGAAAATCCATGGTTTCAAGATGAATGGAAGTTTGCTAGTATGGCTGCAGAAGAATATGGATTTACCCTAGTCAAAATTGGTACACCGGATGGCGAAAAAGTCCTTGCTGCCATAGATAATCTTGCAGCGCAAAATGCTCAAGGTTTTGTCATCTGCACACCTGATGTAAAATTAGGACCATCTATCAAGATGAAAGCGGATCAGTATAAGCTTAAGGTAATGAGCGTCGACGACAGGTTTATTGGATTTGATGGAAAGCCAATGGAGGATGTTCCGCATATGGGTATTTCTGCCTATGAAATTGGTAAGCAGGTCGGAAAAGCATGTATGGATGAAGCTAAAATTCGATCATGGGACCTTAATTCTGTTGGAGTAGCTTGTTTAACATTTAATGAGCTTCCAACCAGTAAGGATCGTACTGATGGTGCCAGTGATATGTTAATAAGTATGGGCTTTCCCGAAAAAAACATTTTCGACACGCCCACAAAGACCAGCTCCAATATTGAAGCCGGTTTTGATGCAACAAACATTCTTGTTGCAGCTCATCCGGAAGTAAAGAATTGGTTTGTGTATTCTCTTTGTGATGATACGACCATCGGCGGAGTACGTGCCCTTGAAGGAAATGGTATTAAGGCGGAGAACATCATTGGTGTTGGTATCAATGGCAGTGCCATTGCTATCGGTGAGTTCGAAAAGAAAGAAATGACGGGCTTTATATCTACAGTTCTCCTTGCTGCAAAACGACACGGTTTTGGAACTGCTGAAAATATGTACAAATGGATTACAGATGGCGTAGAACCAGAAAAGCTTATTTCAACTGCAGGTGTTCTTATGGATCGCACAAACTACAAGCAAATACTTCATGAAATGGGATTAGATTAAAAGAAAACGGAAGAGAAGGTTCTTTTAAATTACTATTCTTTAACGGGGTTTTGGATTTATCCAAAACCCCGGTTCGAAAGGATCAACAATGGACGGGTACTTACAATTCAAAGGTATTAGTAAGCAATTTCCCGGTGTTCAAGCTCTGGACAATATATCTCTAAGCGTGAAAGAAGGTTCAATTCATGGTCTTGTGGGGGAAAACGGCGCGGGGAAATCCACACTTCTAAAAATACTGAGCGGAGCCTATATACCAACCAAAGGGAGTATTTTTATAGGTGGGAAGGAAGTACGATTTAAATCACCCAAAAGCGCTAGAGATTCCGGTGTAGCGGTTATCTATCAGGAACTGAATCTTGTTCCTGATATGAGCGTTGCGGAAAATTTACTACTTGGCCATATGCCAACAAAATATGGATTTATTCAGACATCCATGCTCGATATGAAAGCTGCCCAGCAGCTTAAGTTACTATTAGAGGATATCGATCCACATACTATTATTAAAATTCTTCCAATTGCTCAGCGGCAGATGATTGAGATAGGGAAAGCTCTGCTGCTGAACGCGAAGATCATAGCCTTCGATGAGCCAACTTCGAGTATTTCTAAAAAAGAGAAAGAGCAATTGTTCACTATAATTCGTAGCCTGAAGGAGCAGGGTTGTGTGATAATATATGTTTCTCACCTTTTAAATGAGATATTTGAGCTATGCGACTCTGTATCCGTTTTTAGGGACGGAAAACTGATAGAAACATTTGATGATATACACTTCGTCAACAATAATATACTGGTGAGAAAAATGGTCGGGCGTTCCATTGTTGATATTTACGGATACACACCAAGAGAACAGGGGGAGACAGTACTTGAGGTTAAAGACCTGAAAGGTCCTGGAATCCGGAAACCCATAAGTTTTTTTGTGAGAAGTGGAGAAATATTAGGTTTCTATGGTCTGGTTGGGGCCGGAAGATCCGAGTTGATGAGGATTATCTATGGCCTTTCTAAAAGGGAATCAGGGTATATCTTTCTTAATGGTAAAGAGGTGTTCATTAAAAGCCCGGGCGATGCTCTTGTCTCTGGAATTGTCTTTTGCCCGGAGGACAGAATGCGTGAAGGCATAATCCCAGTGCGGGATGTAAACGAGAATATAAATATTACTATCCGGAAGCATTTTGTCAAATTTGGTATTTTCCTTGACCAAGAAAAGGAACGGCGGAATGCTACTGATTTTATAGACAAATTGAAGATAAAAACGCCTAGCCTGGAGCAATTGGTTGGCAACTTGTCAGGAGGAAATCAGCAGAAAGTGATTTTGGCAAGACTTTTATCTATCGAAACCAAGGTAATTATAATGGATGAACCAACCCGAGGTATCGATGTGGGTACTAAAAGTGAAATCTATCGACTGATTTACAAGTTGGCCGAATCTGGTAAGGCCATTATCTTGGTATCAAGTGAACTACCGGAAGTTCTAGGTATTTCCGATAGAGTAATTATTATGCGGGATGGACAGAAGGTCAAGGAACTCGACCGTGCCGATGTATCCGAAAAAAGGGTTATTCATTTTGCATTACCAGTATATAGCAAACAAAACGCAATCTCTCAAGAGGAGGGAAAGTCATATGACTGAGTATAGCAGCGGGGTCACCGCAAACAGATCTTTCAATATTATGAATCTGCTTAGGAAATTTTGGACAAATTCCGGAATAGTGATTGTTTACATTGTACTCTTTGTCCTTTTTTCCCTGTTCATTCCCTATTTCTTAACCTTACGTAACATGATAGCCCTGGGATTGTCGGTTTCAATGGTTAGTATGGTTGCATGTACTATGCTTTTCTGCCTTGGTTCAGGTGATTTCGATCTCTCTGTGGAGTCAATTGTCGCTTTCTCTGGAGTTACGGCTGCAGTTGTTATAAATCTATCAGGGAATGTATTCCTGGGTATTATTTGTGGGATAGTTGGTGGAGGCATTATAGGGTTATTGAACGGGTTAATCATCGCAAAAATTCATATCAATGCCCTTATTACCACGCTTGCAATGTTACAGATAGTCCGAGGATTAACTTTCATCGTATCCGGCGGTCAGGCAAGAACTATAGGAAACGCGGATTTCTTTAGTTTGGGAAACGGGATACTTTTTGGAATTCCTAATCCTATTTGGATTGGCATTCTTTGTTTTGGGGTGTTTGGAATCCTTATTAATAAAACTACTTATGGAAAGAACACCCTGGCTATTGGAGGAAATATCGAAGCTTCGCGTCTTGCTGGAATAAACGTTGACAGAACAAAAATCATCATTTTTCTGGTGCAGGGACTCATGGCCGGTTTTGCTGGAGTCGTCCTTGCTTCTCGAATGACCTCCGGACAGCCAAATGCAGCTCAAGGTTTTTCCCTCGATGTAATCTCCGCCTGTGTTCTGGGTGGTGCGTCATTGAAGGGTGGAATAGCACCTATAAAAGGCGTCATTGTGGGTGTCCTAATTATGGGAACGGTCCAGGACGCTATGAACTTAATGAATATCCCGACCTTTTATCAATATATTGCCAGAGGAGGAATTCTTCTTATTGCAGTTACGATTGATCAGATCAAACAGCAAAGATTACGTAAATCCATATAATAATCCGATAAAAAAAGAGAATCCAGTTTATTATCTAAAGACAAGAATAACTTGACTTCTACCCTGAATGGATTAGATAGTAGTCTGGAGTCTTCTCTGGATATGACACTATTTTCTTTCGAATTAGGAGTTCGGGGAACAAATGGATGTAAGTATCAAATATCTTAAAATGTAATGAGGTAATTATATGAATAAAATTGCTTTAGTGACTGGTTCAAGTAGGGGAATCGGAAGAGCAGTTGCCCTTGCTTTAGCTGAGCAGGGATATGATGTAGGGGTGAATTATAATGTTCATAGTGCGGAGGCTACGAAGGTAGTAGACCACATCAAGAAAATGGGACGTAGATCTCTTGCCTTGAAAGCCAATGTCGGAAATGTGTCCGAGATTAACTCGATGTTTGACCAGTTCTTCAAAGAATTTGGATCTATTGATCTTCTTGTTAACAATGCAGGGGTAAGTATTTTTGCTCCATTTATTCAGGTTACAGAGGAGTTATGGAATACAGTCACAAACATTGACTGGAAGGGTACGTTTTTTTGCACTCAGCGAGCGGCACAAAAGATGATTGATTTAAAAAAGAAAGGTGTCATTCTAAATGTCTCCTCTAATCAGAAAGATGGTTGCTGGCCTACTGCCAGTGTTTATGGCCCCACAAAAATGGCAATTGCAAAATTTACAAAGAATGCAGCATTAGAACTAGCGCGGTATGGGATTCGAGTTGTTGCAGTAGCTCCCGGATATACCGATGTGGGTTGGCCTAAAGATGATCCTATTCAACAAGCAAAGGCAAAAATTCCAGTGAAACGCTTTGCTAATCCCGAGGAAATTGCGGCAGTTATATGCCGAATAGCATCAGAGGAGTTTTCCTATATGACTGGATCTTGCCTTGATATTGATGGAGGAGCCTTGCTCCCCGTGTTTACCGAGAATGATCTCGATGCCTCCTGGTCGTCAACAAATATTTCTTAGGAGAAAAATATGAAAATAACTAATCTCCAAGTCTTCCATGTGAAGCCTCGATGGTCCTTTCTCAAGATATCAACCGATGAAGGAATTAATGGATGGGGCGAGCCTATGGTTGAAGGTCGTGCTCGTACTGTAGAAACCGCTATTATGGAGCAAGCCTCTTTTCTAATAGGGCAAGACCCTTTACGGATAGAGTATCTATGGCAGTCCATGTATAGGAATACTTTTTATCGGGGTGGTATTATTTTAACTAGTGCTATCAGTGGAATTGAGCAATCTTTGTGGGATATAAAAGGAAAGTATTACAACATGCCGGTCTATGAAATGCTCGGAGGTAAATATCGGGAAAAAGTAAGGATGTACGGTCACTGCTGGGGTGCTACCACGAGAAAAATTATTGACCGAGCACTTGAAAGAAAAAAGAATGGTTTCACTGCCTTCAAGGTGCTTTTAGAACCCTATACTGCCAATCGAGGGGTGAAAACGTACATCGAATCCCAAAAATATAGGTTCGCCGAGATACGACAAGCTGTCGGGGACGAAATTGATATTGCCATAGACTTTCATGGAAGAGTTAATCCCGATATAGCAATTCAGATTATCAGAGAAATTGAACAGTATTATCCTCTATTTGTCGAGGAACCTTGTCTCCCGGAGAACACGGACGAACTGGCACGGATAACTCACTCCGTCACTGTCCCCATAGCCGCTGGTGAACGATTGGTCACTAGATACGGCTTCCGTCCACTCTTAGAGGCTGGAGCGGTCTCTGTGTTACAACCAGACCTATGTCATGCCGGCGGTATCCTGGAAGTGAAGAAAATAGCAGCTATGGCCGAAACATACTATTGCAAAGTAGCTCCTCATAATCCGTTAGGTCCTATATCCCTGGCAGCTAATCTGCAGTTTGCATGTTGCACACCTAATTTTCTCATCGGAGAACATTTTGGCATGAAAGAGGGATGGGACCTCGGTGAAGGGTATCTAAAAAAACCGTTCAAAATTGAAAATGGGTATATCATTGTTTCTAATAAACCTGGTCTTGGTATCGAACTAGACGAAGAGGTCATAGCCGAGCGTTTATTTGATGGAAACTGGGATTCTCCTCGATTATACTCTGATGACGATCAGTCTATCATAGATTGGTAATGACGATAACTTTACATATTTTTTGAATCAAAGTTATTTTCTGCTAGCTAATACTAGTATTAGTATTTTATATTTTTTAATTCAAAGTATATAAA
>Ga0315545_1004976_pt1 | contig 10802 bp, 10 predicted proteins | sample SalMarSW160210MG_FD_203096 | JGI IMG/M metagenome (GOLD analysis project Ga0315545, IMG submission 203096) | Salt marsh sediment microbial communities from the Plum Island Ecosystem LTER, Massachusetts, United States - Salt Marsh Sediment SW1602-10 ...
GCGCTTGACCAACGACGCAGACTGGGACTTCCACCCGTTCTGGGGAACGTTCGGATGGATGCCTCCGGCATAGCCACTGCTCGGTCGGAAGCCATGCAGGCGTGACCCCGCTTGAAATCGATCCAGAAGTGGAGTCAGGATATGCGGGTTGCCGTCGGGCACCTTCTCCCCCGAGAGGGTCCCACAAGATCGGCGTTTCGCGACAAGCAGGCAGGAAACCAGGATTCCGAAAGCACATTGGAGCCTGGGGGAGGAATGTAGAACGCGTTCGTTAGCGGTCTTGTGGTGACAAATGCAGGATGCTAGCCTGCCGGGTTTCTCCAGGGACTAATGCAGATTGCTTCTGTCGTTGAGACGCATGACGCCACGGTTGAGGAATACACCATCTTCGGCAAAGCAAAGGGGTCAGATGCTGTATTGAAAGTCAAGTCTGAACCTTCTCTGACACGCGGAAGCATTCGCTCAAGGTGCGTCTTTGAGGGCAGTCTGGAGTTCGCTGAGGAGCTCGGCGATGAGCTCCTTGACGGTTACGATCTTGTCGATCCGGTGCGCGTTCTGACCGCAGAAGACGAGACCGTGGTCGACGTCCCCCCGATAGGCGTTCAGCAGAGCCTGAGCGATGCAGAACTTGGCCTCCGCGACCTTGCAGACAGTCAGACAATGGTAGGGGCAGTTGATCTTCAGTTTGTCGACCCTCTCCAAGTCCTTGAGGAACTTGTTTCGGACGGCCCGCCCGGGCATGCCAACGGGGCTCTTGATGATGACGATATCCTCTTCCTTGACGTCTAGGTAGGTCTGTTTGAACTCCTGCGAGGCGTCGCACTCTATGGTGCACACGAAACGCGTCGCCATCTGAACTCCAGACGCGCCCAGAGACAGCATGCGGGCGATGTCCTTGCCGGTGAAGATCCCGCCGGCAGCGATGATTGGGATCTTTCTTCCGAAGCGATCCTCATACGGCTTGACCGCTTCCACGAGCTGGGGTACGAGCGTCTCGAGAGAGTAGTCCTCCAGATGGCTGAGCTGTTCGACGGAAAAGCCGAGATGTCCCCCTGCAAGAGGGCCTTCGAGGATGAGCGCGTCGGCCGTTCTCTCGAAGCGCTTGGCCCAGCCACGGAGGACCAGTTCCGCGGCCCGGGCAGAGCTGACGATGGGCACCAGGTTCACCGATCGATCCTGGACGATCTTGGGGAGCCTCATCGGCAGTCCGGCTCCAAAGACAATCATCTGGATGCCTTCTCGGACGGCGGTCTGGAGAAGGTCTTCGACATTGCTGAGCACGCCCATGAAATTGACGGCAAGGACCCCCTGAGTCATGGCTCGGGCCTTGCGGATCTCTTCTTGCAGGGCTTCCCGGGAGATCCGTTCATACTCATGCCGGGCCGCTTCGAAGTCCCCCAGGCCGATGCTCGAGATGGTGCCGATTCCTCCCTCTTCGGCCACCGCCGCTGCCAGGGATGCCAGCGACACCCTCACGCCCATCCCACCCTGGGCAATCGGGATATCTGCGGTGAGCTGTCCAATATGAAGCTTGGGGATGTTCATCGCTATCTCCTCTTCTCGTAGCTCTTGACGACCAAGCAGGCATTCCCGCCGCCGAAGCCGAACGATTGGCTCATCGCCGCGCCGAGTTCGATCGACTCGGCTCCCTGGGTGACGTAGTCCAGCGGGCAATCCGGATCGGGCTGCTCGTAGTTGATGGTTGGAGGAATGCGGCCGGTCGAGACACTCAGCACGGTAGCCGCGAACTCCACGGCCCCGGACGCGGCCAGGAGATGGCCGATCATGGACTTGATGGAACTCATCTTGAGTCGCCGGGTGTTGTCGCCGAAAACTTTCATCACAGCCGCGCTTTCGGTCTTGTCATTGAGGATCGTGGAGGTTCCGTGGGCGTTGATATAGCCGATATCCGACACGGCGACGCCGGCGTCACGCAGAGCTTCCTCCATGACACGGACCATTCCGTCGCCCTCGGGGTCGGGCGCCGTAAGATGGAAAGCATCGGCCGTGTTGCCATATCCGGCCAATTCGGCGTAGACGGGCGCCTTCCGCCTGAGCGCATGGTCCAACCTTTCCAGTACGACGACACCGGCTCCCTCGCCCATGACGAAACCGTCGCGGTTCTTGTCAAAAGGACGGCTCGCTCGTTCCGGATCGTCATTGCGGGTGGACATCGCCCGTGTCGCGCAGAAACCGGCAAACGGCAACGGGCTCACACTGGCCTCGGCCCCTCCCGCCAACATGATGTCGGCATCTCCTCTCTCCAGGATGCGATATGCGTCGCCGATGGCGTTGGCTCCGGTCGAACAGGCGACGGAAGGGGCAGACAGAGGGCCCTTGAGCCCATGAGTGATCGACACCATGCAGGCGGCCGTGTTGATAAGCACTCTCGACACGACGAGCGGCCCCACGGATCTTGGACCTTTCGCCAGGAGTCCGGCATGTGCGCTCTCGAGGGCCTGCGTTCCCCCTATGCCGGACCCGATGATGACGCCCGCCCGGCACCCATCGAACGGAAACACATCCAGACCGGCATCTTTCATGGCCAGATCTGCAGCGACCAGGGCGAAATGAGTGAACCGGTCCATCCGTCTCGCTATCTTGCGGTCGATCCATTTCTCGGCGTGAAAACCCTTGACCTCCCCGGCCATCTGAGAGCGGAATTCTGACGGGTCGAACAGGGTAATGCGGGAGATGCCGTTTCGCCCGGCGAGCAATCCTTCCCAAAAGTCCTCCCGCCCGATGCCGATCGGGGTGACCACCCCGATGCCGCTCACGACGACTCGATCTCGATTCATCGCGAACGCTTCCCTGCCGTTGATCGTGAGGAGAGAACCACCGAGCGCTCCACGCCGAGCCGCGGCAATGCGAAGCCGGTGACCCCGGCGAGTTGTGCTTCAGGAGGCATCGTTCCCAAGGGATGCAATGCTCTTCTTGTCATGACTGCAGCCTCCTTGTTTCGTGAGGAGAGTGTCAAACGGGCCCAGACGAGTATAACTTGAAGGCCGGGGTCAAAGCCACCTTGAAGATCAGTTCTCCACCGATCAAGGCCATCGCTTCTGACCACCCCCACAGGTAGCGGAAGCCCTCACGCATATCGACCCAGATCGATGCCTTCTTCGGTCCATTCGCCCACGATCGCACTGGCTGCGGAATAGCGGTAAACAAGAGGGGTATTACGGCGAAGAGTGCCGTTCTCACATCGACCAGCATCACCCCGTGCAATGGGAGGAGAGCAAGGAGTAATGCCCCAGTATTTCCCTCGGCGATCTCTATATTTACAGGTAAAATCCCTGAGAAAATAGAAGCAGTCCATTACGCTCTTCTAAGAACTGAGCAAGTACCGACGCCCCTTCGCCTTCTAGGGGATATCTTACTAGGACGGGAGTCGCGAGGGCGAATGCCAGACCGCGCGCCCGCTAGTAAGCGGCCGTTAACCCTATCTACGATCGGGGAGTGAGCCAGTCCGCCATTACGGACCTTGCTTTCAATTTATCGATCTCCTTCTTGGGGACTCCCAGTTCCTCCATCATTGCCTCTCGGCAGAATTCGCTGCGGTGAATCGGCAAGGGGCTTTCGCTCTGCCATCCCATTGATCCACCGGCTATCACGATCAGCCCACTGAATAGTAGGACCCCCGCTAACACCGAAATGCTTATCGCTTGCTTTTTCATCCAATTACCCCCTCTGTGTGTGTTAAACTAAAATGTGGCTGTTACGATACCCTGCGGTTATGAGAAGAAGATGAAGGCGTTGTGGAAATTCGGTGTCGACCGTGCCTTTATGGAAGCAAGTTATGAGCCTCAGAGGCGGGACAATCGTCTCTAAGCCCCCTTTAAACCGCGCTCGTCTGCTACAGGGTTAAGAAAACGCAGGTGAGGATTTTTGCCTCGATGATCCGTCGGTGCCTGACCCCCATATTTTTCAAGGGTGGGAAATGTGTGTTCAGGTATAAGAGATCCCACTAGTCGATTACGAGATCGGCGACCTCCATCTGAACCGATCCCCGCCACTCGTCGAAGCGAGCGCGAAAGACGAGGGAAGCCCCGTGTGTCTTGGTATCAGATGTAGAGGGACTATATGCCTGCTCAAAGGCGCCGATATGTTTTCCCATGCGAAAGGCGATGAACGGAAGGGAGAGCCCGTCTTGCACAACCGCTCCCTTGAGGTGCTGTTTACGCGCCCCAACGAGGGAAAGATCATTGAACGTGCAGTTGCGCAGCAAGAACAGGGGATCCGGGTTCCCTGGTCCGTACGGGGAGAGGGAACGGATATTGGTGTATAAGCGCATATCGACCTCTCCGACGGTGACCACAGCGTCGATCGTCCTCAGGGGGATCGATCTGAGCCCGGTTCCCTGCTTGGCGGCGTAGCTCAGCAGGTTCGCCTGGAGCTCGGGGAGAGTCTCATTGGCGATGGAGAAACCGGCAGCCATCTTGTGCCCTCCATACTGCAAGAACAGGTGAGAGTGGGTGCTCAAGCAATCCGCCAGATCGAATCCATCTACACTCCGGCAGGAGGCACGACTCGTCTGATCCCCCTGCGAGATGATGATCGCCGGAACTCGATACCGGTCCGTAAGATTGGAAGCAGCGAGCCCGAGGATCCCCTCGTTCCAGTACTTACCGGCAAGGATGATGATTCCGTCCTCGTAAGGGTTAGCCCCGTTCTCGGCGAGTTGCTCTTCTGCCTGCGCGATCAGGTCCTTCTGCGCGATCTCGCGATCGCGGTTGTAGTCGAGGAGGATCTCGATCAGGTACTCCGCGCGTTGAGGGACCGTGGTCGTTAGGAGGAGGAACGCGACCTTGGGGTCCCCGGCCCGATTCGCCGCGTTCAGTTTTGGAGCGATCAGGTAGCCGATATCAGATGCAGTGATCCGCTTCGGATTGATCGAGAGCTTTTTCATCAATACGCGAAGGCCCAATGAGGACCCTTCGCCACGCGTGAGGAGGGAGAACCCTTCGCGAACCAGAGCCCGGTTCTCGACCTCTCCTCCGTCGGCGAGGGGAACGATATCGGCGATTGTTCCCAAGGCGACCAGGTCGAGGAAGTGATGCGGTGCGGGTCGGCCAAGCTTCTCGTGTAACGCAGCAATGAGCTTATAAGCGACTCCCACCCCGGCAAGGTGTTGGTTGGGGTAGGAATCGTCCGAGCGGTGAGGGTCGATGATCGCCTGAGCTTGCGGGAGTGTGGTCGACGGAACGTGGTGGTCGGTGACGATCGTGTCTATCCCCGCCTCACGCAACGCAGCGATCTCCTCGTTGTTGGAGATCCCACAATCCACGGTGATCACCAGTGAGAACTTCTCGTCGATTGCCCGGTGGACAAAGTCGCGGGAAAGGCCGTGCCCATGGGCGCGATCTCCTACTTCGACCTTGAGTGTCCCGGGAGGAAGGAGGGGGAGAAGTCCCTGGTAGAGGACCGCCGCGCCGGTCAAGCCGTCGACATCGAAGTCGCCGTGGATGAAAATGCGTTCTTTCTCCTCGATCGCGCGGCTCAGTCGCGCGACACCCTTCTCCATATCCAAGATGTCGAACGGGGAGTGCAGGCTCGCCAACCCTGGGTCGATCAATCCTCGCCAGTTTTCCTGGCTGCGTCTAGCCAACACGAGGGCAAACGCGTGCGAACAGGAGAGAGACGTTTCGATCTCTTGTATCAGGCAATCTTCCGGAAGAGGGGCTATTTCCCACGCCCGCCTCTCTCGGATGAGTGACTTCATCTATGCTTCTTCGTTTTGTCAGCCTTGAGAGTCCATGCGTAGAGGATCGGGTTGGCGATGTACATCGAGGAGTAGGTTCCGACGAGGACACCGATCAAGAGGGCCATTGAGAACCCACGCAGGACCGATCCCCCGAACAAGAACAGGATGATCACAGGGATGAACGTGGTGAACGAGGTGTTCAGCGTCCGGGAGAGGGACTGGTTGACGCTTATGTTGATGGTGTCGAACGGGGAGACCTTCTTGTGCAGTTTCGTGTTCTCGCGAATGCGGTCGAAGATAACGATAGTATCGTTCAAGGAATATCCGACGATTGTCAGGAAAGCGGCGATCGTTGGCAGGTTAAACTCCATCTGAAATAGGGCAAAGATTCCCAGTGCGATAATGACATCGTGCATGACTGCAGCAACCGCGCCGATGGCGTAACGAAGGCGAAACCGCCACGAGACGTAGACGAGGATCACGACGAGAGCGAGGAGGATTGCCTGCCACCCTTTTTGCGCTAGCTCGCGGCTCACCTGCTGTCCGATCGACCGGCGGCTGATCTCAATGATTGAGAACTGCGAGTTCAGCGTCGACTCGATACGGTTGAGTACATCGAGGTTCTCCGTCACATCGAGCTGCGTGGTGATCACCTTTCGGTTCTCTCCGGTAACGTCTTGGATGACACTCTTGGAGAGATCGATCGTCCCCGAGGAGATGTTGGCGAGGGCGTTGCGTAACACAGCCGTATCGACTGGCTCTGAGAAATCGATGGTGAACTCGGTGCCACCAGTGAAGTCAATCCCCATGTTCAGCCCGCGCACCCCAGGAATCAAAACGATGATGCTGAGGGTGATCAGCAGTAGAGAAATGGGTACGAAGTACTTTGCCTTACCGAGGAAATCCAAGTGGTGCATGCGCTAGCCTCCTCCTTACAGAGCCTCGACCTTCTTTGTCCACCGCGCCTTGATCCGACTCGCCTTGTTCTTGTGAATCGCGTTGTGTTTGGCGGCCTTATCGGCGACTTTGCTTAACTGCGGAAGGAGAGAGTGAGCTGCTTCCTTGTCCTGAGAGGCGATATGCAACCGAATCTGCTTGACGACCTGCTTTATGGCCGCCTTTCTTGTGCGATTGAGCCCCCGTCGCTTTTCACTCTGTCTGAGACGCTTCTTTGCTGAACGGATATTAGGAATTTCCATCACCTCTAAAAACTAGTCGTTGTTTGTCGCTTGAACAACGCAGAATCTTAGCGGATGGGGGCGTCTGAATCAAGCGCGGCTCCCTGGCTGGCCCCCCTTAGAAAGAAATTAAGGGCGTGGAGGGTCGAGGGTGACGTTCATCACCCTTTTTCAGGGGTTGAACACTATAAGTGGCTATTCACCGTTATTTTTCGCGCCCACCCCACATTCGCCTTGGGTTGACTCCCCGTAGGCAAACCCATTAGGATAGATATCCGGGTTTTTCTAAACGGTTATTATTGATTGAGGGGGCGAGCTCGTGAATCATATTATCAAACGCGACGGACGTATTGTCCCATTCGACGAAGTCAAGATCACCACAGCCGTTTGGAAGGCGATGCGAGCGGTAGGGACACCTGATGAGGTCGCGGCCAAGCGCCTTTCCGAGCTCGTCGTAGGGCTCATCGATGAACGCTTCGTCGCCGAGTATCCTACAGTAGAGGAGATCCAGAATCTCGTAGAAGATACCCTCATCGAGGCAGGGTATACCCGCACAGCGAAGGCGTACATCCTCTACCGCAAACAGCACGCCGACCTGCGTGAGATAAGGGGGTTATTGACCGAGATCCCTTTGGTGGAGGACTACCTCTTCGATCGCGACTGGCGGGTGCGCGAGAACAGCAACATGAGCTACTCCCTGCAGGGGTTGAATACTCACATCACCGATCGGGTGATCACTCGCTACTGGCTGAACAAGATCTACCCGGGTGAGATCCGCGAGACGCACGAGAGCGGCGATTTTCACATCCACGACCTGGGGACCCTCGGTGCTTATTGTGTCGGCTGGGATATGAAAGACCTTCTCCTACAAGGCTTTCGCGGGGTGAGGGGAAAGGTCGAATCGCGCCCGGCAAAGCACTTCCGCGTGGCTCTGTTGCAGGTGGTGAACTTCATGTACACCCTACAGGGTGAATCGGCCGGCGCGCAGGCCTTCTCCAACCTCGACACCTACCTCGCCCCGTTCATCCGTGTCGATGCTCTCTCTTACGAGGAACTCAAGCAGAACATCCAAGAATTCGTCTATAACATGAACGTTCCCACCCGCGTGGGCTTTCAGACGCCTTTCACCAATGTTACCCTTGATTTAGAGATCCCCCGTTACATGAAAGGAGAACCGGTGATCATCGGCGGAAAACTGCAGAATACGGTCTACGGGGACTACCAACACGAGATGGACCTCTTCAACCGTGCCTTTGCCGAGGTGATGATCGAGGGCGACATGCGCGAGCGTCCGTTTACCTTCCCCATTCCCACCTACAACATCACCGCGGATTTCGACTGGGAGAACGAGAACCTCAAACCCGTGTGGGAGATGACCGCGAAGTACGGGATCCCTTATTTCTCGAACTTCATTGGGAGCGACATGAAGCCCGAGGATGCAAGGTCGATGTGTTGCCGGTTGCGGATTGATAATCGCGAGTTGCGCAAGCGCGGCGGCGGACTCTTCGGTGCCAATCCGCTCACCGGATCGATCGGGGTGGTAACTATCAACATGCCACGCCTCGGGTATCTCGCGAGGGACGAGGCCGATTTCTTCGATCGACTTGCGAACCTCATGGAACTCGCCAAGGAATCGCTCATCACCAAGCGGAAGACCTTGGAGACGCTCACCAAGAACGGGCTCTACCCCTACTCGAAGTTCTATCTAAACAGGATCAAGGAGAGCACGGAAGGCTACTGGACCAACCACTTCTCCACCATCGGTCTGATCGGGATGAACGAAGCCCTGCTGAACCTCCATGACCTCTCGATCGCCGATGAAGAGGGACAGAGATTCGCCTTGAAGACGCTCGACTTCATGAGGGAACGATTGAGCGCGTTCCAGGAGGAGACCGGATCGATCTTCAACCTGGAGGCAACCCCAGCCGAGGGAGCGAGCTACCGTCTCGCCAAGAAAGATCTCGCCCGTTACCCCGATATTCGCATCTATAACCTGGAGAAATATGGTGGAGAGACACCCTATTACACTAACTCCACTCACCTCCCCGTCGGGCTAACCGAAGATCTATTCGAGGCGCTCACGATGCAGGATCCGCTGCAGACCCGCTACACCGGCGGGACCGTCTTCCACGGATTCCTTGGAGAGAGCAGCCCCACTCCGGAGGCGGCAAAACGCCTGGTGCGGAAGATCGCGGAGAACTTCCATCTTCCTTACTACACCCTCACCCCAACGTTCTCCATCTGCCCTAAACACGGGTACATCCCGGGGGAGCACAAGTACTGTCCCAAGTGTGACGAAGAACTGGCAGAAAGTTTTACAGACAACAAACATCAAGGAGGCGTGAAAGTTGAACTACAAAGAAGACAAAGATGGTAACCTCGTCCTCGAAGATGGAAGGATAATTCCGGCAGAGCAAAGGCAAAAAGCAGAGGTCTACTCGCGAATCGTTGGATACTTAAGACCGGTAGAGCAGTGGAACGATGGCAAGCAGGCGGAATTCGCCGACCGTAAGACGTATTCCACCAAGCCGGCGGTGCACGCGTAGAGATTGGGACCGGCATGAGGTTGCGCCTCAACTTTCTTGCTCATGCGTGAGCATGGCGGACCTTGTGCCGGTCCACATAGGATACGGTGATAACAGTGTCTTGTCGCAACGTCTCTATATCTCACCGCTTGCGCCGACAGTGATGAGTTATTGGCAGACGTCTTGTACGGCAATCGTAGCCGCGTTTGGGTTGTTGTGTGGATGGACATAAACGATGTTAGCTTTGGAGGAATAATATGGGATTAGAAACCTGGTTCAGCACTTTCTGCTCGAATATCCAGGTTAAGGATACTGGCACGATCTCCTCGCGATACAAGGCCATCACTTGCCGACTCAATACTGATTTCTGGAGCACGCCATCTGATACCGCGCATAGCCTCTATGTGGGGTCGTACGGGCGGAACACGGCCATTCAGGGCTTCAGTGACCTCGACATGATCTTTCAACTGCCTTACGCAGTGTACGAGAAGTACAATGCGTATAGCGGGAATGGGCAGTCGGCACTCCTCCAAGCAGTGAAAGCATCCATCGAGAAGACGTACTCTACAACGAGCATTAGGGCAGATGGTCAAGTCATTCTCGTTCCTTTCGATGACGGGATCACCTTCGAAGTCGTACCCGCCTTCATAAACAAGGACGACAGCTACACCTATCCTGATGCAAACAACGGAGGAAGCTGGCGCACAACCAATCCCAAGCCAGAAATCGAAGCTATCCGTACCCGGAACAACGCCTGCAATGGAAACTTGGTACCGCTCTGCGGGATGATGCGGTCGTGGAAAAGGCAATGGGATGTTCCCATTGGAGGGCTTCTTGTTGACACACTTGCGTATCAGTTCATAGACGCCTGGGAGTACAAGGACAGGTCCTTCTTCTACTACGATTGGATGTGCAGGGACTTCTTCCGCTTCATGGCCGACCAAGACAAGGAACAAGAATACTGGAAAGCGCCCGGTAGCGGGCAATATGTGTACGGGAAAGGTCTGTTCCAATGGAAAGCGACACGGTCCTACAATATCTCGCTTGAAGCGATAGAGCATGAAACTGCCAACCCCAAGAGGGAATGGTCCGCCAAGCAGAAGTGGAGGGAGATCTTTGGAACCTCATACCCAGACTGACGACGCTCCTGATTCACGTTCCATTATCGAGGGGCAGCTTCGCGATTGCTTCGGCCGTGTCGTGTACTCCCACAAGACGCATGAGAAGTGTGCCGACAGTCTTTTGTCGCGGCTCTCACGGATCAAGTTGTGGCAAATCATACTGTCGGCGGTCACAACAGGAAGTTTCATCGCTGCTGTATTCGGCGCAGGGAAAATTGGCGCTCTCGTCGGTGTTCTTGTATCGACAGCACTCTTGGTTCTGAACGCGTATACGAAG
>Ga0315545_1004977_pt1 | contig 10801 bp, 9 predicted proteins | sample SalMarSW160210MG_FD_203096 | JGI IMG/M metagenome (GOLD analysis project Ga0315545, IMG submission 203096) | Salt marsh sediment microbial communities from the Plum Island Ecosystem LTER, Massachusetts, United States - Salt Marsh Sediment SW1602-10 ...
TGTGGCTATTGCCTTTATGATAACTTCCCTTTCTTTGGCCTTTTTAGCATCTAGGGCACCAAGATCTTCGGTTATGGAAGGAAAGGCAAAAACTCAACAAGAAGCGCCAATTGAAGCCGGTAAGCAAACTAATATCCCTTCGGATGCAGGAACTGAGAAGCAATGATTTGGTATGCCGAAGTGGTGGAATTTGGTAGACACGCTATCTTGAGGGGGTAGTGGGTTACGCCCGTGCGGGTTCAAGTCCCGCCTTCGGCACCATTTTAAAAGAAGAATATTTTTTATTTACATCACGTTATAAACAGTCACTATTTCTTCCATATTAGAATCGACAACAACGGCCTTAGTGGTGCACTTATCTAATAAGTGAATTAAGTGCTTATAATGTTTGATAATTCGGTCTTTATCTTTTTTATGTAGTCTGTATTCTAAAGCATTACCGGGTTTTCTTATAGAGGTTCCATGTCTTAAAATCACATCGATATAATCTTTTGGAATACCCCTTTGTTGCAGTCTTTCAGCTGCATGTCTTGATGTTTTCATAAGGTATCTCCTTTATTTGATTATTTTTATTTCAATCTATTTTATTGAAAGCTTATCCTTAAGTTTTTCATCTACATGAATCCCATTACCTTTTATGCTAAACGAACATAGTCAAAATTATTAAGATCCATGTGTGATCTGAGGTACTAAAGCAAATCCCTTGTGCCATATTAATGAATCAGCTTTGAAATTATGTATAAAAGTATATGTAAGATTTTAATTAGCCATAATTAGTAAATTTATAACATAATTATATACTAATATATATATAATAAGCAATGTCAAGAAAAAATTTTTTCAAGAAAAAAATATTAAATAATTACTCAATATATGTTTTATAGGAATATGCTTGAAACTAATTTTTCCTTTTTAGACTGATATTAAGAATATTTTATGAAGTTATGAAGATTTGATTTTTGTCTGAATACATATGGTGTGGAATAGTGGGTCAAAATTGGTGTGGAATTATATCACTAATGATAGTTTTAAAGAGGGGGTTTTTACTTGTCTTGTTTGTTTCTGAGTGCAGGGATTTCCTGTCTCTTGTGATGTGCATGTCTCTTGTTTTTTAAGTTAAGAAAAAATCTCATGAACCATATTACAGCAATAGGATTTGACCTTTTTAACACACTGGTCACCGCGGAGATACAAACCCTGGATGAGGCCATGAGGAGGTTGATCAAAAGCCTTCGGCAAAGTGGTTTCAAATTTGAGAATGAACAATTCAAAGAAGCCTACCGGGAAGTTGCCCTGGAGTTTGTTAAAAAAGCCCAAGAGGATGGGATAGAAACACACAACAGTTTTTGGATAAGCGCTGCACTAAAGAGCCAGGGATACAATATCTTGCCTGATGATCCCCAAATAGCTATAGCAGTTGACAACTATTTTTCAGCCTTTTTTCTACACTGTCATCTTATTCCAGGCACAAAAGAGATGCTCAGTTGCCTCATGGATGTATACCGTCTCGGGTTACTTACTAATTTCACTCATGGGCCTGCTGCCAGGAACATCATTAACAAGTTAGGCCTCAGCCCTTTCTTTGATGTGGTGCTCATTTCTGGCGAGCTGGGCTACCGCAAGCCACATCCTTTTGTTTTTCACCAGCTCATTGAGCAGCTGGGGGTGAGAAATGATCAGATTCTCTATGTCGGAGATGACCCAGAGCCCGATATTACAGGTGCACAGAAGGCTGGGCTCCAGCCTGTTTTAACTACCTATGTGAGGGATCAAAATATACCGTCTGTACCGGGTATTTTTTTTAAGGGTGATGAAAAATTGGACTGCAAAGTACCCAGGATCTCTAAGTGGGGCGATCTGTTATCTCTCTTGGACAGGGAATGAGCTTTAAGCAAAGAAGGAGATCCCAATTCACTGTTTATTGAATCGCCTTTTTTTTGAAATCATTTGTCTAATTTCATCTGGGTCTCCGAAATAAATACAGTGCGCTGGACACACATTGTCGGCGCAGGCTGGTATTAGTCCCTTATCCACCCTATGATGGCAAAGGTTACACTTCTGTGCGATGCCTTTATTCATGTCAAAGGCAATGGCATCGTAAGGACATGCTTCTATGCAAGCCTGACATCCATTACATTTCTCATAATCTATCACTACTATACCATCTTCTCTTTTGCTAATAGCTTCCTCTGCGCAAGCCTTTGCACATGGGGGATCATCGCAGTGTCTGCAGACATTCACCTGAAAAGAGAAATCCAATGTACCATTGATTATCTTAGGGCCATCTTCTGAGACAGAGATTAACTTAATACTATCAGTTGAATTGTTTTCTTGTTTGCATGCTACTTCACATGTCTTGCATCCCCAGCAAACCTCATGATCTATGATCAGGGCATATTTTTTCATGAACTGCTCCTGTATTCACTTCTCAGGATATATTTTGCATAAAAGTGTTCTAACATTAGTTGCACCCATTGCAGGATCACATCCTTCATAGGCATTGTCCGTCAATATGTTAATGTTTGATTCATCCCACCCATGACCTGGATCTTTTTTCTCTGGAAACCACCAGGCATGCTGTGCCCCAATAACCCTTGGGTCAATGCCTGCAAATATCTTTGCTCGCTGCCTGACCTTTCCCCTAAGGGATTCGATAACGACCCAATCGCCTTCACGTATGCCTTCTTTCCCTGCAGTTTCAGGGTGGATTTCCACAACTGGTTCTCTGTGAAGCTCTCTTAGCCAGGGAACCTGGCGATTTTCTGTATGAAAAAATCCGGGGGACCTCATCCCAGTAATAAGAATATACGGATATTGCTTGTATAATTCTGGTGAACTGAAAGGACTTTCAGGGACTTCACGGTATTGGGGAAGGGGATCGTATCCCCATCTTTCAAGCAATGTTGAATATAGTTCAAACTTATTAGTTGGGGTAGAAAATCCCTTTTTCTTATATTTTTGATACGTTATTTCGCCTCTTATGTAATCCATCTCGCTGAATTCCTGCCATGTTATGCCCATGTGTTCTAATATGTGATCCAGGGCTCCTTCAAAATGATCCCACCAGTATTCTCCCTGACCCACTCTGTGAGCAAGATCATTGAGCATTTCATGATCTGATCGGCACTCTCCCACCTGGATAACCTTTTTCCTCGGCAGGATGTAGCCGTGTCTCTTCCAAAAATCCCCTATATAGTCCATTTCAAGCCATGTAGCCGCTGGCAAAACAATATCTGCAAGTTCGGCTGTTGGTGTTAAGAAAAAATCAGAAACAGCCATGAACTCAACCTTTTCAAGTGCACGGTAAACCTCTTTTGCATTTGCACGAGTCATAACAGGATTTGAGCTGATTAAAAATAGCATTTTTACTGGGTAGGGCTTCTTTGTAAGAATAGCATCCCACACACATTTGGGATTAATAATTGCAAAATTTCCAGCAAGACGGAAACGATCTCCCCCTAAACGTTTTGCCGCCTGCTCTTTTGAAAGTTTCTTGTGGGCACCAAATTCTGCCACGGTTCTAATTGTGGGTGCTTTGAATAAGACCTGTCCTCCAGGTACGTCTATATTTCCAGTTATACCCATAAGGGCCATGAGAGAGCGGTTGTTGTCTGCGCAGTTTATCTGCTGTTCAATGGCCACTCCCCATTGAATTGCTGCAGGTTTAGTAGTTGCAAATAGTCGTGCAGCTTCCCTGATTTTTTCTTTTGGAACCCAGGTGATTTCCTCTACCTTGTTGAGTGGATATTCATTGATTCGTTTCACAAAGGGCTCCCATCCATGGACATAATTTTCTACAAATTCTGTATCATAAAGTTTTTCATTGACGATGACATTGAGCATTCCCAGGGCGAGGGCTGTATCTGTTCCTGGTCTGAGCTGAAGCCATATATCAGCACGGGCTGCAATACGTGTTAATCTTGGGTCAACGGCAATAAGTTTCGCTCCTTTATCAAGGCTCACTGAGAAAGATTCACCCTTATATTCATCAGAGTTACTTATCACCAAATTGTTGCCCCACACCATAATGCACTTTGGATCGTTTTCGTAGTCTACGATAGGATTTGATCCGCAGGTAATGATACTGGTAGCAATACGAGGGCCGTAGCAGAAATGACCTGCTGTAAGAACATTGGGGGTACCAAGGAGATTGGCAAAGCGATAAATTACCCCTTCATTTTCCCTTCCCGTTCCGTACCCCATTACAATTGATTCTGCCCCAAATGCTTTTTTATACTGTACTATCCGTTCTGCAATGGTATTCAATGCTTCACCCCACGAGATACGCTCCCATTTTCCGCTTGCCTTTGCCCCAACTCTTTTGACAGGATACGTCAATCGATCTGGATGGTAGGCCAATTGAGTGGATGCAATTCCTTTGCTGCAGAGAGTTCCATGATTTATGGGGCAGTCAGGATCACCAGCAATTTTGACCGCTTTACCATTTTTCGTATAGACAAAAACTCCGCAGCCGCCATGGCACATTCGACAGTGGCTTTTGACTACAGAATCATACCCATAGGTCTCCATCTCCCTTTCTATATTGGAGTAAGTGAATTCAGCCATATACTGACTCCCTTTATCAAGGCTACTTTAAAGTCCAGATAAATGCATAATTACTTATAATTCCAGGATTTCTAACCGATAGCATAGCAGGATTTGTGCTATTAAATACAGGAAAAAATGGGGACGTCAAAAAGGGGAAGGATAAGGGAACATTCGTGCAGAGCATGCATCGCTCATATGTATCTTGGTTGCATAATAAATGCGTTTTCTCCTGATAGGCAGAGCAGAGATTGTTTAAAGCTCAGTTGATGCAATCTCTGCACGAACGTTTTCCGCTAATAGTTATTCTTTAAGAAATTCCCTGGTTCAAAGGTTTTTAGCGGGATCTTTTTGAGGCCTTCAGCGGATTTATCTTATTGGTTTCCTTTTTGGTGTTTATCTGTATGTGAGTAGCCATATTGCAGATCCCGTTTTTCCATTTGATAGAAGGGTCGAGGAAACTCATACAGTATTTTCCAGTGGGATATTCAACGATTCTCTGGCAGCCATCACACTGATCAACGATGGGGTGACAGCTACCTCCATTAAACTGGCATCCTTTTTTGGTCATAAAGATGCACTCAAACCCTGGCCTTAACGTTGTACAAACCATGATAACCACATCCTTTCTTTATAAATTTTAAATAAGAACAGTTATTCCTATTTTATAAAAATGACTTATAGTTCCTTTAAAAATCGATCGAATAACAGGTTTTGCCTTATGCCTTAAGAAATTATTATTGTCAATAAAAAAAGTAAAAAAAGTAAAGTTCGATCAAATTCTAATCATGATATTTAATATGTCTACCTTTTGTTTGATTTTTTTATTCAATCAGGCCCATCAATCTTTTTAGTCTCTTTATAGCCCTGGGGAGAATCTTTCCAATCTCTTCTTTAAATCTCAAGTTTGCACTATGATCAAAGGGGGTATCTCCCTTATTAATGATGACCAATTTTGCGCCGGAGCGAAGAGCTTCCAGTGGCATGTCAGCTGCTGGTGTTACTACCAAGCTTGATCCAATAACCAAAAAAAGGTCGCTTTTTCGAGAATGCTCAAAAGAAAGCCTTAGATCTTTTTCAGGAAGGGGCTGCCCAAAATCTACTACACTTGAGACCAATTTTCCTCCACACTGACACATAGTCATGCCATTGGACTTGTTAACTTTTTTATCGCATCTCGTGCACCGAAGTTTGGTCATATTCCCATGAAGCTCAGCCAGCAAATCAGGATTTATCCCTGATTTTAAATGGAGATTATCTACATTTTGAGAGATACAAAAGTTTAATTTGCCCATTTTTTGGAGATCAACGATAGCAATGTGGCCGCTATTTGGCTCAACTGAATCCCAAGAGCGGTTAAAAGATTTTGGAGCAAGTCCTTTATCTCTCCGGGTCCATAGACCGTCAGGACCTCTGAAATCAGGAAGCCCTGATTCAGTACTGATTCCAGCCCCAGTAAAGACAACAATATGTGTGGATTCATAAAACCATTTAGCAAGGATTTGAATTTTTTTTTCAAAATTTTCTTTCATGGCGTATAGTAAGCCCCTTGAAGAATACTCCTTTTCTCATCTTCCCTTTTTAAAAATTGTTAATGTTAGTCGTCCGTTGTTTGTAGTCAGTTGTGACAATATTTTCAACCGCTTAGGCGAGATGCCAGATTCCTGCATTATTTTCTGCTATATACAGGAATTACTTTAGTTTTATCTTTTAGACAACAAACAACTAACAACTATCAACGGACTCTACCTAATAATTTTGAAGCGTAAAAATTTTTTTCAATTATAACTCCATATCACTCGACGATTTTACTTTCTGTATAACGTATATTCTTTCCCGTGATTCCTAAAATTGTAAAGATATAGGAAAAATAGATAGTAAGCGGGATAAAACGTCGAGGATTGTCTGCGTAGAAGCAATGTACACAGGTGCCATTTATCAGATGGATTGAGTAAGCAGGGAGCAATTTTTCATGGGGTTTATTTTAAATGGATAATGTGGGCTCATTTTTAAAATGATTTTGTCTCGTCACTACAAACGCTAAAACATGGAAGATCATTCACTGCTTGTCATAATGGGTTCCGCTTGCTTTCCCTGCATAACTCGTGTACCAGGTTTGACATCCTGTGTGAGCCATACATTGCCACCAATAATTGATCCCTTCCCAATGCGAACACGGCCCAAAATAGTTGTTCCTGAATAAATGATGACGTTGTCTTCTACAATGGGATGGCGAGGGATTCCTTTTACCAGTGCTCCAGAATCGTCTTTAGGAAAGCTTTTTGCTCCGAGAGTTACACCTTGGTACAAACGAACATTTCGACCGATGATAGAGGTTTCTCCTATAACTGTGCCTGTTCCATGATCAATGAAGAATCGCTCACCGATTGTTGTACCCGGGTGAATATCAATGCCCGTTTGTGAATGAGCCATTTCCGTTATGATCCTTGGGATGATGTCCACATCAAGAAGATAAAGCTCATGGGCAATACGATAGTTGGTAACAGCCTTAATGCTTGGATAGCAGAAAATGGTCTCACCAGGGCTATGAGCAGCCGGATCGCCTTCATAAGCAGCCGTTACATCAGTGGCTAACAAGCTGCGGATTGCTGGTAGTCGAGAAATAAATTTACGGGCCAAGTCCCGTGAGCGGTCCTTACATTCCAGACATGCTTCCCTATCCTTGATCTCACAGGAAAAACAAAATCCACGTTTAATCTGCTCTGAGAGCAGCCGCTGTACCTTGTCTAAATTCGATCCTATTGAATACGGCATAGTATCAGGCATCATCTCGGGATCGCTGAAATATCCTGGAAAGAGTACCGCCTTGAGGAGCTCAACGATCTCTGCCAGAATTTCGATAGATGGCATTGCTGCCGCCAGCGAGGATTTATGGTAGACAGAATCATAGGAATCAGGGCGGCATAGTTCGGTAACTACCCGTGTGATGATATTTTTTCTTTGAGATATGCCATGATCTGATTTTCTACTCATGGCTATTACTCCTCGATGGTGTATACAAAAATAGAAGTTGTGTTATTTACCGCTGCACCTTCAATACAATTTTCAAGAATAGAAAAACTATTCTTAGCTACTCAGGTTGTTAGGTTCACCGTTCACCGTTCAGGGTTAATTGCTTTATGATTTTCATCATATTTATTGGACGACATAGAATTCGCTCCGGATTTGTGTGCAAGACTGCCTGGTCTACTGAAAGAGCAGGATGAGCTCTGAATTCGTCAAGGGATCGAGCCCGTTTTTCATCTGTCTAACCTTGAACCGTGAACCCCGGAACGTTGAACCTGAACAGTTACAGTTGTTCTTCGAATAGCTCGGTGCTCAGGTATCGCTCACCTGTATCGCAGACAATGAACACGATCAGCTTTCCGGTGTTTTCCTTTCGTCTGCCAACTTCCAATGCCGCATGTGCGATTGCCCCTGAAGAGATCCCGCAGAGAATACCTTCCTCTTTGAGAAGCCTTCTGGCCATGGCAAAGGCCTGTTCATTTGAGACAGGAAATACCTCGTCAATAAGGTTTCGCTGAAGGATATGAGGAACAAAACCAGCGCCGATGCCTTGAATCTTGTGCCGCCCTGCTGTGCCGGCGGAGAGAACTGGTGAACCTTTGGGCTCAACCGCCACCGCCTGGAATCCTGCCCTGCGTTCTCTCAAGACCTGAGCAACACCTGTAATAGTTCCACCAGTGCCTACACCGGATACAAAAATATCTATCTTACCATCAGTATCTTTCCATATCTCTTCAGCAGTCGTGCGTGCATGAATATCTGGATTCGCGGGGTTTTTAAACTGCTGGGGCATAAAGGATTTTTTCGTGTGAGCAGCTAGTTCCTCGGCCTTAGCAATTGCCCCTAGCATACCCTTGGAGGCAGGAGTGAGAACAAGTTCGGCACCGAAGCCTTTGAGCAGTTTTCGCCTCTCAACGCTCATGCTTTCTGGCATAGTCAGAATGAGCTGGTAGCCGCGAACGGCACATACAAAGGCAAGAGCAATTCCGGTATTGCCGCTGGTGGGCTCAATAATAACGGTATTTTTGTCAATATGCCCCTCCTTTTCTGCCTGAAGGATCATATTGAACCCTATCCGATCCTTGACCGAACTACATGGATTGTAAAACTCCAGTTTTGCCACAACAGTAGCCACACACCCCTCACTGACCTTATTAAGTTTGACCAGGGGTGTTTTTCCCACCAAATCGAGCATGGTATTGGCAATATTCATGGAAGACTTCCTTCTTATTACCCATTTAGGTCGTTAAGTGAAAACTTTTATTACTCACTGCTGGCTCACTCGTAAAAAGTCTTTTGCGAGCGATTTTGGCCACTTTTAGAAAAAAGATTCATAAAATGCTGAGCATTAAAATCGCCAAATTGCCCGTCCGCCTCGGCTGAGGCCTCGCGATGCCGGGCGGGTGTGAGGCCTTGAGAACAAGTTTTTGGAATTTATCGAAGCATTCATTCTCAGGGAGCATGTGTATGTCTTTTTTTGTCAAATGCCCACAACAAAGGCCCGTTCAGGGGCATTTCAAAAAGGTGCAGATGTACGGAGCAATAGAAGACAAAGGCACGTTGCTTTGCACCATTTTGAAACGGCCCACTACTGTGAATGTATAGGGCATTACAAAAAAAGACATACACATGCTCCTTTCATGAATCCCAAAATGGGCATCATGAGCAAGTAAAAAGACTTTTTGCGAGAACATCAACGTTACACCTGACAGAAGTGTTTTTCTTTATAGGTCTCCAAGAGTTGCGTTACTTCTTCCTGGCACTCCCCACATCCAGTTCCCACCTTGGTCATCTCTTGCAGTTCATAGAATGTCCTTGCACCCTCGAGCACGGCATGTTCAATTTCCTGATCCGTTACGTTCATACATTTACAAACTACACGTTCCTCTTCCTTCTTGACCTTGTCTTCCATTCCATTGCGCATGTAATAGTCGTTTATGGCCATGCGCAGGGCCTTATCTCCCAATACTGAACAATGTATTTTGTGGTCTGGCAATCCACCAAGTTCTTTGTTTATGTCCTTTGCGGAAAGATTATATGCATCATCGAGCTTCATGCCTTTGACCATTTCAGAGAGAGCAGAGGTGCTCGCGATTGCGCTTGCACAGCCAAAGGTTTTCCATTTACAGTCGGTAATGATCGCCTTCTTTTTATCGACTTTGATAACAACTAGCATCTCGTCGCCGCATTTCACGTTCCCGGCAACACCCTTCCCATCTTCTTGATAGTTTTCTTCATCCATAAGGATGTTTTTGGGATTCATAAAATGTTCTTTTACCTTGTCTGTATATGTCCAGTTAACTTGCGCCATTACTGTCTCCTTTTATACACTGTTGACATATCCCTGATTTTTTCAATCACTAAAGGAAGTATATCAATCATATACTCCACTTCCTCCATTGTATTTTCCCGCCCCATACTGATACGTATTGAACCGTGAGCACATTCTGCGGGCAATCCTGTCGCGAGAATTACGTGCGAAGGATCAAGGGAACCCGATGCACATGCAGAGCCAGTTGACACGGCGATGCCCTCCAGATCAAGGTATAGGATAATTGCCTCACCTTCTGCACCGTCAAAGGAGGCATTTAAGGTGCCCGGAAGACAGTCTGTAGGGTGCCCTATAAATTGAACATCAGGAATTCTCTCTTCTATGCCCTTTTTTAACGTTGCCTTCAATTTGAGCAGATGCTTTTCTTCGGCTTCCATCTCCTGGGAGCGCATCTCAATCGCCTTTCCAAGGCCGACTATCCCGAGGGTATTCTCTGTTCCGGCGCGCCTGCCTCTCTCTTGGTGTCCACCACGAATCAAAGGGCAGAAGGGTGACCCTTTCCTTATATACAAGGCACCAATCCCCTTGGGTCCGTAAATTTTGTGCCCGGAAAGTGTTAAAAAATCTACTCCCAACTCTTGTACAATTACTGGGATTTTACCCACTGCCTGAACTGCATCTGTGTGAAACAATGCCCCGCGCTGATGAACAATCTCGGCAATTGTCTTGATATCTTGTATGGTACCAATTTCATTGTTTGCCATCATCACCGAAACGAGCCCTGTATTATCAGTTATTACATCCTTTAGTTGCTCAATATCGATTTTTCCGTGCATATCGACGTCAAGATATGAAACATCTACACCCTTTTCTTGAAGGCACTTTGATGTTTCGAGAACACAAGGATGTTCAATAGTGGTGGTAACAATTTTATTAAGGCCTTCCTGATGATATGCA
>Ga0315545_1004983_pt1 | contig 10794 bp, 9 predicted proteins | sample SalMarSW160210MG_FD_203096 | JGI IMG/M metagenome (GOLD analysis project Ga0315545, IMG submission 203096) | Salt marsh sediment microbial communities from the Plum Island Ecosystem LTER, Massachusetts, United States - Salt Marsh Sediment SW1602-10 ...
GTCTTTTCCATTTCTTCATTTGCTTTTCTCTGGTTATAGCATTCCTGATATCGTTATGCACTTCATAATACACAAGATTATGAACATTGTATTTTTGAGTAAATCCTCCAACGATGTTGTTCTTGTGTTCATACACTCGTTTTAGAAGATTGTTTGTCACACCGATATAAAGAGTTCCATTTTTTTTGCTTGCTAATATATATACATAGTATTCTTTCATATCCTGTTGTTTTTCTGGATTCCTGCTTGCGCAGGAATGACACGAGAGAATCTTGCTATACAAATGCTGCTACCCAAGCTGCTATCATCGCAAATAATGCAATTACTGTTGCTATTAATGCGATCCATAAATTTCTATTAGAAATTCTGCACATCTCAATCATAGTAGCAGTTTGCAAAGCATAATGAATATTATGCACAATCTCCGCTGTTGTTGCTTCCTTAGTCTCCTTAACATTTATTTTAGTTTCATCAATTGTGGGTGCTGTGATATCGCTGTCTTTGAATGGATGTATCCTCCATATACTTGCTCCGATTTCCAGTGCGAGGTCTCGTGTCTTCTCCCATTTTTTGTTTGTGTCAATTTCTTTCTGAATTTGAATAAGTTTCATCCTATACGCTGCGATTTGTTTACGAGTCATTGATTATGCCTCCTGTTCTCTGTCATTCCCGCGGAAGCGGGAATCCATAAGCCTTCACGTCGTTTTAAGATTCCTGCTTGCGCAGGAATGACGGAAAGCTATTGGTCGAAACCGTATTCGCCGTAGAGCTTAACGAACCGGACATCACAGATAATTCTCTCAAACAATTTATCTGTTCTTTTTTCGCAGGCCACAAGTTCCTGCACACCGGTAAATCCGACAGGGGCTACTATCAAGCCGCAATCGACAAGTTGCCCGATGAGAGGCTCCGGAATCTTCGGGACCGCTGCAGTAATCATAATCCTGTCGAAACATCCGGATTCCGGCAATTTGGATTTGGGCCAGCCGGTACTGCCGTCACTAACGGAAAATTCGATGTTATTATAACCTAATCTGCCTAAAGTCGCCTGCGCCGATTTGGATAATTCGGGGAGCTTTTCGATGGTATATACTCTTCTTGCCAGTTTGCTCAGGACCGCAGTTTGATATCCGCTGCCGGTTCCAATCTCCAGGACATCACAGTCCGGGCCGATATGCAGTTCCTGGGTCATCAGCGCCACAATATAAGGCTGAGAGATGGTTTGCTCCATCCCTATAGGCAAAGGTCCGTCGGTGTATGCCTGCGACCGATGGGAATTCGGCACAAATTCTTCTCTCGGGACCTGGGCCATTGCAGCCAGTACGCGGGGATTATTAATTCCCCGGCCCTTGAGGTCCCATCTGAGCATACGCTGCCGGGCTTTGCTGAATTCGTCTTTGTTATGTTGTTCGCGCATAACTTCAATAATCGTTCTTTAAAGGATATTATGCAAACCAATTTTGTCTGCCCGACTCGTATAATATCGCACTAAAATAAAAGTTTAATAGCTGCCGCAACCGCCAGAATCTGAACGACGGCGATAAAAGCCTTTTGGGGGATTCGTTTTAGGAAGAATATCCCTGTTACCGCTCCTGCGGCAATAAACGGCAGCATCATCAAGTCAAGTTTCACAGATTCGGTGGTCATCAGATCCAGGTTTGCGCTGAACGGCACCTTTAGCCAGTTGATTACAAAGAAAAACCATGCCGCTGTTCCGACGAATTCCGTTTTGGGAAGTCTCATAGCCAGCAGGTAGATAATCATAACCGGCCCGGCGGCGTTGGCCATCATTGTTGTGATTCCCGCCATAAAGCCGAGCCAGATTGCCAGCCACCATGGACTTGGAATCGGAACATTTCTATCTTTGCCTCTCGTTCGCCAGTAATTTATACCCAACATAAGCAGTACTATTGCCCCGATAATCGGTTTTAACTGCCGGTCGCTGACGACTTTCAATCCGAAGTAACCGACGACTATACCCGCTAAAGCGGGCGGAAGGAGGATAAGCACATGAAGCCATCTTGCGTTGTGTCGGTGATAAGTGATTGCAAATACATCCGCCAATATCAGTATGCCCAGCAGAATCCCAGTGGATTGTCGCGCCGGAAGCACCAGGGCCATCAGGGGCACAACGAGTATGCCAAGACCGGGGATACCGGTTTTTGATATGCCGATCATCATTGCACATAAGGCGACTGTAGCCCAGCCGATGAAGTTCAAATCCAATTATTTTTTCCTTTCTCTGTAAATTTCATTCGGGTTCTGTTCTGTAACATCTGCAATCTATCGGTTTTAATCTTTCTTTTCAATTGACAATTATTTATTGAAGCTCGAAGATATTCGATGCTGAAAGCAAAAATTAGATAATAAATATTTCAAAAGAAAATAACAGACATAAAGGAGGCCGAAAAATGAATACGAAGAAAATTCTTTTTTATCTGTTAGCGGCCGTTTTATGCGGTTGTGTGCCGGTTGCGTCCTTACATTGTCTTTATACCGATGCAGATATTGTTTTCGAGGAAAAACTGCTCGGCACCTGGGTACAGGAGCCGAATGATCCAAAGACAACGTGGGAATTCTCGCGTATTGATGAGCCGAACAATGCGTATAAACTTATTTTTACCGATGAAGAAGGCAGAAAAGGCTCCTTTAAAGCTCATTTGGTCAAGCTTAAGGGCAAGCTTTTTCTCGATGTCTTCCCGGCTGAGCTTCCGTGGGAGATGGAGGATCCGAATAAGGTGGACTGGCCTTATAATAGTTTTTTCCTGATACCTGCTCATACCTTCATCAAAATCGAGTCAATAGAGCCTCGGTTAAAGATGCGGATAACGCAGGAGAGCGAAATGGAAAAGCTTCTTAAGGATAATCCCAAAGCAATAGAACATACCTCCATTGAAGACAGGTTTGTTCTGACGGCCCAGACAAAAGAGTTGCAGGCATTCGTTCTCAAGTATGCCGACGATGAACGAATGTTTGGTGACGAAGTTGCCTTGGATCGCAAAAAGGCCGGTATGTAAATTTGTGAAGAATCCCCCTGCCGATAAATATTGAAAAAGTGATTTTTCATTTGGTTATTATTAATTAATCGTTATTATCTACGATTTTTACAGGTTTCCAATAGATGACTGAAAAAACTGAACCAAGACGTTATCTAACTAATGTTGATTCTGTTTCCGCACAGCAGTTTTTTACCGATTGTCTCGTGATAGGCTCCGGCATTGCAGGTCTTCGTGCGGCAATCGAAGCGGCCGAGCACTGCGATGTTACTATTGTCTGCAAAGGCACTTTGAAAGACAGCAATACATGGAAGGCCCAGGGCGGCATTGCTTCCGTACTTGAAAAGGCCGATACGTTCGAATCGCACATAGCAGATACACTCAAGACCGGCTGTGGATTGTGTAATGAGGAAGTTGTCGATTTGGTTGTTCGCCGGGGGCCGGAGCTGATAGAGCAGCTTTTTCAGTGGGGTACCGAGTTCGACCTGATCGAAGACCGGATTGCCGTGACACTCGAAGGCGGTCACAGCCATCCTCGTGTCGCTCACGCCCACGGCGATGAAACAGGAAGGATAGTTGCCGAGGCGCTTATAAGGAAAATCAAGGGTAATTCGAATATAAGAGTGCTGGAAAATTTCTACGCCGTCGATTTACTCACAAGCGACGACAACGAATGCCTGGGAATAATCGGTCACCATTCCAAAAGGGGCGTTCAGATTATCTGGGCCGCACATACGATACTGGCCTCCGGTGGGGCGGGGCGGTTGTATCGCGAAACGACAAATCCGGATGTGGCGACCGGCGACGGTATTGCTATGGCTTACCGGGCCGGTGCCGTCCTGAGGGATTTGGAGTTTATGCAGTTCCATCCGACAACGCTTTATATTGCGGGCGCAACGCGTGCATTGATTACCGAGACGCTCCGGGGCGAGGGGGCGCTGCTTGTGGACAGCGGGGGCAGGCAATTTATGAAAGACTATCACGAAGATGCGGAGCTTGCACCGCGTGACATCGTCAGCCGGGCCATCCTGTCTCAGATGCGAAAGACCGAATCGACTCATGTCTATCTGGATGTTCGGCATTTCGAAAAGGCATATTTCGCGGAGAGATTCCCCTGGATTCACGAGCTGCTTGAGAGTTTCGATATAGATGTAAGTCACGACCTGATCCCCGTACGACCCAGTGCGCATTACATGATAGGCGGAGTAAAAACCGACATCTCGACGAGAACAAGCATTGAAAATCTTTACGCCTGCGGCGAAATAGCCTCCACCGGCCTGCACGGTGCGAACCGGCTCGGGAGTAATTCTCTGCTCGAAGGACTGGTGTTCGGCAAAATAGCCGGACAGGTTGTTTCTAAGAACAAAAAAATAAGTGCGGCATATCACAGGCACCCTCTGATAAAATATAATATTCCTCATTCCGGCCGAACCCGTCTGGATACGGATGACGTTAGAAATTCGCTTAGAGCGATCATGTGGCGAAATGTCGGTATAACAAGAGAGGACCAGCCCCTGGCGGAGGCCCAGGAAATTATAAAATTCTGGCATCGCTATGTGATGGATAAGGTTTTCGATTCTCCCGAAGGCTGGGAATGCCAGAATATGCTCACCGTCTGTTTGCTCATGGCGCAGTCCGCCCGGTTGCGCTGTGAGAGCAGGGGAGTGCATTTCCGAAGGGATTTCACACAAACCGACGATAAAAACTTCAAAAAGCATATCGATATATCCAGGGCTTAAAATATCTGAACCTGCAAAGACGATAATCACCTCGTTTTTTCTTTGAGTGGAAAAAGGTGCGAACATGTGTTATAATCATTCATTATAGAATTAACTGGTTTGATTATTTGAAAATTTAAGAGAGTGGGTCGGACGGTCGCCCCCGTGTCTTCTGTCGAAGACAGAAACGGGGGAGGAAAGTCCGAGCAGGACAGGGCAACGGTGGTGGCTAACGACCACCCGGGGCAAGCCGCGGGAAAGTGCCACAGAAAATACACAGCCGATATTCCCTTGTGGAAACAGGCAAAGGTGAAATGGTGCGGTAAGAGCGCACCGCGTCGTCGGTAACGGCGTCGGCAGGGTAAACCCCACCGCCTGCAAGACCAAGTAAGCTGGATAGCCCGGCCCGGGCGCGAGCGGTTTTGGCCGTTCATCCGGCGGGTAGGTCGCTTCCCCCGCTGCTTCGTTTTTGCGAAGCAAAACGGCGGGGGAGAGCCGGTCGGCAACGGCCGGTCCAGATAAATGGCCGTCGTCCCCGCTGCTTCGCTTTTGCGGAGCAAAACGGCGGGGTACACAGAACTCGGCTTACAGACCCACTCTTTTTTAATTGGCTTTGAATTGGCTTTGTTTTTTAACCCCACAAAACAGCAAAATTCCACATATTTACTTGTCATAAAAGAGCTTATGCCAATTTGGGACCAACCCAAATTGGCTTTGTTTTGCATTTTTTGGTTGATTTGTAGAGAGTTCTCTACATCTGTCGAATAAATCAACCAAGTATATGTGTTGATGTGTATATCTGTTAATGAGTTCGTATTTTTCCTGATTTATTGATTTACTCATTTACTCTTATACCCATTTACGCATATACCCTTCTACTCATATACCTGGCTTTTTGCTATCTGAAATGAATTTTTCCCCATAACTTAATGATACGATATTAAATTGTTGAATATACATTTTAACTAAAAAAGCCCGAAATACAACCAAAATCCCTGTTTTTGAAGGAAATTGTCCTTTAGTCCCGACTCAAGCGTAAAGCGTGTAGCGTTCAGCATTTAGGGCATAGGAATTCCCGGTCATTTCGACCCCCGCCGTCATGTTGTCCTTGGGACTCATTACGGAGAGCGTAGCGTAGCGCAGTCCGCCTTCGCCTATGGTGTGCCTCAGGCAGGGCGTGCCTTAGGCAGAAACATCTGGCCAACAAATCATAAAATTCACATGAGTTAATTAGTTGATTAGAGATAAGAGATTGAGACTAATTCGCTTTTTCCTTGCTTCTTCCGATAATATCGCCTATAATGTCACCATAATAAGCGGAACAGTATATACAACATTGATAAGACTACCATTCGGAAGCGGTGTGCGCTGCGAATTGAATAAATATTTGATTTTATGAATGTTGGATAAAAACGATAAGAGGAAATTGTTTTAATGGCGACAACAATTCTATAGAGATGCATTTTGATTGTACTGCACCGGCTCAAAAAAGAAATATTACGTGACGAAAATATTGTGTTGCGAAAGAACGAAAACTTTTGAGGAGGGAAAAAATGAAAGCTAAAAGTGGTTTTACATTAATTATTTCTTTATTATTATGGGCTTGCCTACAAGCAAATGGATATGAAATAACAAATCTTACCCAGCTGACGAATGGCCCAGTCGAAGAATCCGGACCTTCCTTTAACTTCACCGGTACTAAAATCGCCTATCGTTATCTCCATGAACCCTATTCTTGGGACAACTGTGATATTTGGGTCATAAACACAAACGGTTCCGGGAATACAAGATTAACAACCGACACCAATGGTGAATTCCATCCACGTTTTGCTCCTGATGGTCGTGTCTCTTATACAAAAGAATTTGGGAGCAACGATTACGACATTTGGCTTTGCAATTCGGACGGATCAAACCCGCACCAGCTTATCGCTGGCTCTTACCGCCAATCGGAGCCCCGATGGCATCCATCTGGCACCAAGATTGTTTACTACAGCGAATACCGATACTATGGTCCGGGCGAGATCTGGTCTGCTAACACCGATGGTTCTGGAAAAGTCAAACTTACAGACCACACCATTGATGGCTACTGCCAGCCTTATCCACTATATTCACGCTCTGGCAATTTAATCGCGTATGCAAATTACGTAACAAGCAGCGCAGATTCACAGATATGGATAATGAACGCGGATGGTTCTGGAAAACATCAGATGACAACCGGTCCAGGATCCCTTCCTATGTTCTGGTGGCCAGATGACTCTCTTATAGGATATACCAAGGATGGTGAGGTGTGGCTATACAATATTTCAACGGGTACGGATGAATTGCTGCTTTCTGTTCCAAATGGAAACATAGACTGGGCGGATTTGTCACTTGATGGAAGTAAACTCGTATTTGGTTTGTCAATCTCAGGCGTCTTCGGCCAACACATCTGGATTGGCGATGTAGTTTCTGGGTCACTAAATCAGCTGCCGATAGCTGTACCTGATATCGCAACAACCCAGATGAATAATCCTGTTAGCTTCAACGTGTTGGACAACGACTCTGACCCTGATGGTGACCCAATTATAGCAATCTTACTGGGTAGTGGAATCACAAGCCAGGGTGGAACGGTGACATTAAATCCAGATGGTACTTGCACCTATACCCCTGCTACAGAATTTGTTGGAGAAGACAGTTTCACATACAAAGCCTACGATGGTGAGTTATACTCCGCTGTTACTGTGGTAACAATCACTGTAACAGACGGAGGAGCATCGGGAGTTACCACGGTTACTGAGGGCTTTACAGAACAGTTTACTTCCGGCTCGGATGCCTTTGATTTATCGAATAAAGCCATCATGTTCACGCCGACAACGGACGGCAGCTTTTACAATGCGACTTTGAGTAATATTACACAATTGCCGACCGATCCTGCAGGAGGTACAAATCTGGCATTGGACGATGATTCTTATACACTTGTTAACCTGAATAATCAAACAAGAGTTTCTATATTTGGATACAGTTATACAAGGTTCTATGTCGGTAGTGATGGTTATATAAGCTTTATCAGTGGGGACATAAGAAGTCGAACGTTGTCTCAGCATTTTGAGTCTGAGCGTATATCCGTTTTATTTGATGATTTCGATCCTTTCGCAGGTGGGCAGGTTAGCTGGAAACAATTAGCGGATCGTGTTGTTGTGACGTGGGAAAATGTTCCCGAATTCGAAACGAGCAACTCCAACACATTCCAGGTTGAAATGTATTTTGATGGAAGAATACAACTTTCATGGCTTGATATTGCAACAACCAATGGTATTGTAGGTTTGTCACAGGGACTCGGTTGGCCTGAAGATTTTCAGGAAATAGATTTTTCTGCGCTTCCAACAACGGGTACAGGTGGCGCTCCGGGAGTACCAGAAGGTCCCGGAAGAAGAAATAGAAAAAAGTGAGTTGAAGCGATTTCATCATACCCTACTTCTTATTGTTTGCCAATGAGCCTAAGCGGATGTGAATCGTGGCGATGTCACCTTCGGCCGTCATTTGAATAGTGCCCTTATCGAAACTGATATGGTCGAACCGGACGCCGTTGTTATCGCTTAATCTGGTCGCCAGAGTGGGTGAAGAATCGAGCTTGCGTAGAATCGCCTCGAATGTCTGGTTGAGGAGCATTCCACAAACGCTTAGCATTTGGTTACTTTGGCCGGGAGTGTCCGTACCGGCGCCAAGGGAGCCGATGTCACTGCGAAGGGCCGAGAAGACGAATTTGAGTATGTCGATTTGCCTTGCGCTTTCGGACGTATATCGCCCGGTGAGTATTTCCGCTGGAACAACGGCCCGGCAGTCGAACCGCAGGCTTCGGGTGGTTCGAGCTCCGAGGCTTGTCTCTCTATCGTTGACGACGAAGAAAGACTTGCGTATGACGTTCAGCCTGTATTCGTGGAACGTGACCATATTGAACCAGGTCATGTAGCCGTTTTTGTTCTGCCCCGACGATGCAACGGTATTTTGACTTTTGCTTAAAAGCTCGGTTCCTGCAAGGCGGCGGCCGAGCTGCTTTTGGGACCTTTGCATTACAGGGGTGACATCGAGAGTGATACTCTCTTTCAGGGTGATTTGGTTATATGGAGCGGCCAATTCTTCATATAAAAGTTTTTGCCGTTTTCCAGAGAACGGCATAATCGAACAGCCCGCCGTAAGATTGCCTAATACAAAGAGAGCAAGAAGGAACGACGCAGATGCATTTATGCCCTGTGTGATTTTTGGAGTCCGAATCATAAATCGACAATCAGCATTCCTTTGCTTAATTGTCTGAGCCTGTGCCATATCAGTCCTATCATAGATATAAATGCGCTGGTTTGTGTCATTTCTACCTATGGCACTCTGAAAGTGGAACGCAGCGGAGTTTGAAAATCTGTTTTTTAATAGATTTCTCCACTTCGCTCCTAAGGGGCTCCGGTCGAAATGACAAAAGCGCAAATTTTAATTACAATTGGTATCAATCCTTCCTGAATCGCAGGCTTGTATAAAAGACCATCAGACCTCTTTAGATTTGATCCATTTCATCATCTTACGCAATTTCCTGCCGACATTTTCCAACTGAGAACCGTGATCTTTTTTATATAATTCGTTGAAGTTCTTGAGCCCTGTATTGTATTCATTGACCCATTCCTTCGCGAAGGAGCCGGAAGTTATCTCCGAGAGGATTTTCTTCATCTCCGCCTTGGTCTGTGGGGGGATTATTCTCGGCCCGCGGGTCAGGTCGCCGTACTCGGCGGTATTGGATATGCTGTATCTCATGTAGCTCATCCCACCCTGGTACATCAGGTCAACGATGAGTTTTACCTCGTGCATACATTCGAAGTAGGCAATCTCCGGCTGGTATCCGGCCTCGACGAGCGTCTCGAAGCCTGCTTTAATCAGAGCGGTAAGTCCGCCGCACAGGACGCACTGTTCGCCGAAGAGGTCCGTCTCGGTCTCTTCCTTGTACGTGGTCTCGATGATACCGGCCCTTGCGCCGCCGATGCCGTTGCCCCATGCAAGTGCGATTTGTTTTGCGTCACCTGTTGCATCCTGCTGTACGGCTACGAGGCAGGGGACTCCGCCTCCTTTTTCGTATTCGCTGCGAACCAGGTGCCCGGGTCCTTTTGGGGCAATCATTACAACGTTAACATTCTCCGGCGGAACGATATACTTAAAATGGATATTGAAACCGTGGCAGAAGCCGAGCGTCTGGCCGGCCGCCAGGTTGGGTGCGATTTGGCTTTTATAAATTTTCGCCTGAACTTCGTCCGGGACCGTTACAATGACCAGTGCCGCCCCGTCCATAGCGGTTTTGATATCTGTCGGCGGAAATCCGTGCTCGGTTGCGAGATTGAAATTGTCGGTGCCTTCCAGTTCGGCGACCGCTACTTCTATGCCGCTGTCACGCAGGTTCAGGCTGTGTGCGTGGCCCTGGCTGCCGTAACCGATGACCGCTACTTTTTTGCCTTTTAATGCGTCTATCGGGGCATCGTTTTCGTAATAAATTGTTAACGCCATAATATTATTCTCCTTTTCTGTGTTACAGAATTAAATTATCCGGTGTTCCGGCCCTGCCCGGCTACGGCTTATTCGGCCGGGGCGAGTCGGTAAAACTCGAAAAACCAATATTATATTGAAAGTGGCTGATTAGGCAAGAATTTTATGGGCGTGGAAATAATGCCTGCTGTTTAGCTTCGGATGCGGATTAGGAAAAAAACGACTGCAGGTACTCGATGCTCTTTCGGGCGATAGTTTCCGGGTCCGGGTCGTACTTGAATACTTCGACCGAGAGCCACCTGTCCCAGCCGATATTGCGTATGGCCTCGGCAATCGGGCCGTAATCCACGTCTCCCATACCGGGGCCGTAGAGATTCGCATCGTTCACATGGAAGTGGCCGATGTCCTCGGCCCTGACCGAACGGATAATATCCGGCACGGGCGTTGGTTCCGAACACATGGCTTTGACGTCGAGATGGATTTTGAGGCCGGGATGGTTGATTTGACGAACCATTTTCATCCCTTCTTCGACGGTATTGATAAAATCGGTCTCCACGGGAGACAGCGGCTCAAGGCAGATAGTC
>Ga0315545_1004986_pt1 | contig 10790 bp, 9 predicted proteins | sample SalMarSW160210MG_FD_203096 | JGI IMG/M metagenome (GOLD analysis project Ga0315545, IMG submission 203096) | Salt marsh sediment microbial communities from the Plum Island Ecosystem LTER, Massachusetts, United States - Salt Marsh Sediment SW1602-10 ...
GGGTCGGCGGCCTCAGACGACGGCTTCGGAGCGAGCGCGTGGCCGAAGAGCGACGCGAGCGCGCTGACGACGGCGAGGCGCGCCTGTTCGGGCAGTTCGATGACCGCCTCGCGGCACGTCATGATCGCCCGGACAATCGCGTCGCCTTGGCCGGAGCCGGGGGGCTGGCCCGGCCCGTCGCGCGCGGGGTCGCTGTGGGGCAACTCCATTGCGATGCCCTGTGTTTGGTCTGCACTGGCTCTGTAACGGCTATCGGCACGCCCGGGCGGGAATTGAGCACGAGTCGGGTTAATTGCCTCAGACGGCGACCGGCTCGGGTGGCCGTTCAGGCGTCGGTGACGTCCGGATCGTCGGTGTCCGGCCGGATTTCGCGCAGGCGGCCGATCTTGACCATCGCCTCGGCGAGCATGGCCGCCTGGTCCGACATCGTCAGCGCGATCTCGGCCTCGGGCGTGTTCGGGTCGCAGCGTTCGAGCAGATCCTGGACCGCGTTGCAGAGCGCCGTCAGCGGCTGGTTGATCTCGTGGCTGTAGGTGAGCCCCAGTTGGCGAACGGCCTCGAACCGCTGCGCCTCGACGAGCCGCTCGTGCAGCCGTCGGCGTTCGGTCACGTCGTACCAGATCCCCTCGAAGCCGGTGGCCACCCCGCTCGCGTCGCGCACGAGCGAGGCGGTCACGAGCACGTGCGCGGGCGTGCCGTCGCGCCGCACGAGCTCGCACTCGAGGTGCTGCACGGAGTCGTGCTCGAGCAGGGCGGTGTAGAAGCCTTCCCACGCTGCGGCGTTGGCAAACAGCCAGCCGAACGTGTGTTCGCCCGTCAGCGATTCCGCCGTGCCGTAGCCGAGCAGCTCGAGCGCGGCCGGGTTGACGTCGAGGAACCGCCCCGAGGTATCGCACACGAAGACGCCCTCTTTGACTCGATGGAAGAGCTGCGCGTAGCGCGCCTCGCTGCGATCGAGCTGCCCGGAGCCGTCCTGGACGACCCGCTCGAGGCGCGCGGCGATCGTGTCGATCTCCTGCTTCGACTCGTCCAGCCGCATCGCGGCGCCCATGAGCGCGTCGGACAGCACCACCTGGGAGACAAACTCCCGGGCCCAGTCCAGATCGTCCGGCGCCGAGAGGGCGTCGACGCTCGGCACGTTCGCGGAGTCGGCCTCGCCCGTGGAGGGGTTGCGCTGCACCGTCACGCCGTGCTCTGCCGCGAGCGTGCACAGCACGGCCAGGCACTCAGCCTCGGACAGCCCGGTGAGCCCGCTCCGGCACTCGCCCAGCCCGCGCAGCACCTTGGCGCAATCGCACCGGGCCGCCTCATCGGCGGCAGCCGGGTCGTCGAGCGCGTGTGGCGTCAGCTCGTGTTGTCCGTGGGCACTCGAATGCACAGACGTGCCTCGCAATCGGGTCTCGGTTCCCTTTATCGGCAGGAGTGGCGGTCGCGTTGAGCCCGGTCTCGCGCCGGGTGGCGGCCGAGCGCGCTCGGGCCGTTGTGGCGAGAAAGACGTAAAGACCGTCGGTGTGCCTGCCGACGAGTATGGGGGAGAACCACTGCGCTGGAGTGTCTTGTCCCTATCCAGCGCGTGGACCGCACCGGAGCAAGAACGGCAGGCACTTATGGCCACAGGGCTCCAGAGGATCGATAGGCAGCTGATCGAGCTCGGCCTCGTCACACCGGCCCAGCTCGAGGAAGCCCAGCTCTCGGCCGCCGGCAGCAAACGGCCCATGGTCGATGAGCTCATCGAGCTGGGCTACGTGCGCGACGACCAGGTGGTCGCCGCGTTCCAGGCCGTCGACCCGGGCATCGAGCTTGTCGAACTGGCGAGCGCCGACGCCGAGGGCCGGATCGACGAATCGCTGCTCGAGCGTATCCCCTATTCGTTGACGCAGCGCCACTCGGCGCTCCCGATCGAGGAGCGCGGCGGCGAACTGGTCGTGGCGATGACGAACCCGTGGGACCTGATGGCCACCGACGACCTGGCGCTGGCGGCCGGCATGCCCATCTACCCGGTGCTCGCGCGGCGCAGCGAGCTGCTCAGCGCGATCGAGCACTACCACAGCATGGACAGCTCGGTTTACGACCTGTGCAAGAACCTCTCGGGCGAGGACAGCATCGTTGTGACCTCGGCCGGCTCGTACGATGCGCGCGCCGTGACCGAGCTCGCGGCCGAGGCCGAGGATGCGCCCGTGATCCGCCTGGTCAACCTGATGATCTCGGACGCGCTCAAGCAGGACGCCTCGGACATCCACGTCGAGCCGACGAGCGAGCACCTGCTCGTGCGCTACCGCGTCGACGGCGTGCTGCGCACCGTGCTCGAGCTGCCGGCGCGCCTGACCGCGGCGGTGGTTTCGCGCATCAAGATCCTGGCCGGCATGGACATCGCCGAGCGCCGCAAGCCGCAGGACGGCCGGATCAAGGTGCGCCGCGATGGGCGCGAGATCGACGTGCGTGTCTCGGTCATCCCGATCTTCACCGGCGAGAAGGCCGTCATGCGCCTGCTCACCTTCTCGGGCGCGAAGCTCTCGCTCAACACGATCGGCTTCCGCCCCGACGAGCTCACGACGTTCCGCGAGCTGCTGTTCCGCCCGCAAGGCATGCTCCTGGTGACCGGGCCGACCGGCTCGGGCAAGACCTCAACGATCTACGCCTCGCTGCTCGAGCTCAACGACGGGGTCCGCAACATCACCACGGTCGAGGACCCGGTCGAATACCAGCTCGACGGGATCAACCAGATCCAGGTCAACGAGCCGGCGGGGGTCACGTTCGGCTCGTCGCTGCGTTCGATCCTGCGCCAGGACCCCAACGTGATTTTCATCGGCGAGATCCGCGACGCCGAGACGGCCGACATCGCCTTCCGCTCGGCGCAGACGGGCCACCTGGTGATCACCACGTTGCACACCAACAGCGCCCTGGCCGCCTACACGAGGCTGCGCGATATCGGCGTCGAGCCGTTTCTGATCTCGTCGTCCGTGCTCGGCGTCGTGGCCCAGCGCCTCGTGCGCAAGATCTGCCCGAAGTGCGGGGTGTCCTACCAGGCGAGCCCCGACGAGCTGCGGCGCCTGGGCCAGCAGGTGGCGCCCGGCACGACGCTCCGGCGCGGCGAGGGATGCGCCGAGTGCGCCTACACGGGCTACCGCGGCCGGGCGCCGGTGTTCGAGATGCTCCAGATGACGTCTCAGCTCAAGGAGGTCATCAGCCAGGGACGACCCGAGACGGAACTGGCCAAGGCCGCCAGCGCCGAGGGGATGCGCACACTGGCCAGCCGTGCGGCCGAGTTCGTGATCGAGGGCGTCACCACAGCCGAGGAGGCACACTCGGTGTGCCCGGCCGAGCTGGGACAAGCCGGCCCGACGCCGAACGGAGCGCCCGGCGTTGCCGGGCCCAAGCCGGAGCCGAAGATCGCGGCACCGTCCGTGCTCGTCGTCGACGACGATCCAACCATCCGCCTGCTGGTGCGCCGCACGTTCGGGCAGGACCCCGTCGAGGTCTACGAGGCGACCAACGGCGAGGAGGGCCTCCGGCTGGCGCATCAGCTCAAGCCGAGCACGATTATCCTCGATGTGATGATGCCCGTGCTCAACGGCATCGAGGCGTGTCGCCGCCTCAAGAGCAGCGTCGAGATGGCCCACATCCCCGTGATTATGATGACGGCCGGCAGCGACGACGAGCAGGAGCTCGAGGCGCTGCGCGCTGGCGCCGACGACTACCTGCAGAAGCCGGTCATGCCGGAGAAGCTCCGCCTCCACGTCCTGAAGCATCTCATGCGGAAGCACCCGCAGCTCCGGATGTCAGCCGAGTTGGCCCATGTCTAGCATGTCGACACCGCCACCGGGCACCGAGTGCCCCGAGCATCGCGGCCGAGCCGCCACCGGCTACTGCGGCGCCTGTTACCGGCCGATGTGCGACGAGTGCCGCGATTCCTCGTCCCCGGAGCCTCGCTGCCGCCAGTGCTCGCTGCGCGAGATCCTCACCGAGGTCGAGACGCAATGGGAGGAGAAGGCGAAGCGGAACGCTGGCGTGCCCGCCGAAGACGAGAACAGCGAACGCCAGAAGCACTTCTTGCATCGCGTCGTGCTCGGTGCCGTCACGCTCGTGGTGGCGGCGTTGATGATGACGTCGCTGTCCGACACCTGCTTCCGAGGCCGCCCGGTTTACGCGGTCAACCTGCCGCTCGATGGCGGGCCAGGCCTCAACGGGTGCCTGCGTGAGCTGTGGGAGATCCGGAGCGCGCTCGAGCAGTATATGGCGCGCCACGGGCAGTATCCGCATACGCTCGCCGAGGCCACCGGCGGCAAGACGCCGCACTGTCCGGCCTGCGGCCAGCCGTACCGCTACAAGCGCATCGATGGCCAGCACTACCTGCTGCTGTGCCCCGACCCCGGGCGGCATCACGTCGGCGGCGTGCGCGTCAACTCCGGCAGTGCGCCCACGATCGTGGATGACGACGGCGGCTAGCGAGGAGACCGATCATGACCGCTCACAAGCACGGGTTGACGCTGGTCGAGATCATGCTCGTGGTCCTGATCATGGCCATGCTCGGGGCCACCGCTGTCGGCTGGCACCTGCGCGCCAGGGAGCGGAGCCAGAGCGTCCTGTGCACCCAGATCCGGCAACAGGTCGAGAGCGCCGAGGAGCGCTACGTGCTGGGCGAGGGGGCGAACTCGTCGACGCTCGAGGACCTGGTGACTGCCGGCTACCTGAAGCGGCTTGATGGCTGCCCGGCGGGCGGCGATTACGCGTGGGTCGACTACGACGAGGACTCCGCCCTGTACCACAGCGTGCTCGCGTGCTCGGTCCACGGCGTCGGCGGGAGTGCCGACGACGGTGACGACGAGGATGACGACGACCCGCCGTCAACTCCGAGTCGCCGCCGCGTCCAACCGGTGGAGCCTCCGGGGCGTCGGGCCAGAGACCTCGAGCCGGCCCAACAGGGTCGCGGCAACTCGCCGCACCAATAGCCTCGCTCAGCCCCGCAGCAGACGATCACTCGGCCGTCGGGCGATTCTCTCCGCTCGGGCGATTCTCGCCCGCCCTCACTGCGTAGAGAACGAGGTTGTCCTGTCTCGCCACCTCGGTCGCGAGCGCATCGAGATCGCGCTCGAACGCCTCGCCCCACCGGTCGCCGAAGTAGTGGTTGACCAGGATGTGGGTGGCGCCGTACTTGGCGAGCAGCGCGCGCCGCTCCTCGAGCGAAATGTCGCCCGTGAAGAACGCCTCGACGTCGGCAACCCGCGCGAGGCGCTCGGCGCCGAACCCCGGCAGGATGTACGAGAGCGAGTGGATGGGTGCCACCGTTTTCGCCCCCGCGATGGCTGTGAGGCACCAGGCGTCGATCGGATAGGCCATCAGCACGTCGCCGGGCGCGAGGTGCTCGCCCAGCAAGAAAAACTTCTGCGTCGGGCTGCGGTAGCCCGGGATCAGGCGCCCCTGCCACTCGAGGCGCCCAAGATGGGCCTGCGCCTGGCGCCACCGATCCGGAAGCGCCACGCCAAGCAGCGCGACAGCCACGAGCCCCACGAATGCCCGCTGCCAGCCGAGCCGCCGCGCGGGGACGAATCCACCCTGGAATCCCTCGACGAGAAACAGCGCGATCGACACGTGGAGGAAGAACGCGGCGAAGAAGACGAACCGCGCGAGAAAGCCGATGCGCGCAACGACGGCGATCGCGTAGACGCCGAGGCACAGGACGAAGCCGAGACCGACAAACAAGTGGCGCCGCCGCACCGCATAGTAGGCGAGCGCCGCGACGCCGCACAGCGCGCCGCCGAGCCGCCCCGCCAGGTCGCCCCGGCCGAAAGCGGCCCCGAAGTTCTCCCGCAGGTTGGCGATGCCCGTGCCCCGCAGGAACAGGTGCGTGTAGTCGAACCACGGCCACACGAGCGCCACGAGCACGGCGGCAACCGGCACCACCTGCAGCAGCGCGGCCCGCCGTAGGGTGCCGCGCGAGATGAGAAGCGCGAGCGCGGCGACGTAGCAGAAGACGCCCGTGACCGGATGCGACAGGAAAGCGACGATCGACGCGGCGGCGTAGAGCGCCACGTTGCGCCACCTGCCGTTGTCGCAGAACGCCGCGACGTACGAGAGCGCAAGCAGGCTGGCGCCGAACGAGAAAAACGCCACGTACGACAGCCCGATCAGGAACATGTCGAGGTGGTACGCGTTCGCGTGCTCGTAGCCTCGGCCCCACACCAGCAGCATCGTGGCGAGCAGGACCACGGGAACCGGGCCGGACCTGAACTGCCTCGAGGCGAACCGGTACAGGCCGAAAACGAACAGCGCGTAGTTGACCAGGCCGGCGATCCCCATCGTGGTGAAGAGGCCGAGGCCGGTCGCCCGCTTGGACAGCCCCCAGAACACCGTGTACGGCACGAACCGGCCGGCGTACGGCTCCGACGCGGCCAGGATCGGGTTCGACGGCCGAAGCGGGTGCGCGGCGAGCTCCCGAACCGCCGCCGCCTGCTCCCAGAAATCGAACCCGTGCCAGTAAGGGCGGCAGAACGCGAAGAACGCTACCGGCAGGAGCAAAGCGAGGCACGCACCCAGATAGACACGCCGCCATGCGCGCGGCATACGGCCGTGTGCGTCGTCGTGTGCGGTCTTTTGTGAGGGTGGCATCGTGCCGATGTGCTGCGCGGCTTAGTCCGGCTCGGCGCCGATTCCCCGGCTCAGACGCGTGATGACGAACGAGACTTTGTCGCGCGTGAGCTCCAGCACGAGCAGCGGTATCTGCGAGCGCTGGAACTGCTTGATCTCGCAGTCTTCCTGCCGCACGAGCGTCTCGTTGCCTTGGTAGACCACCTCGCAGAACTCAGTGACCGGCCCGTCTACAATCTTCTTCTTGGTCTCGCCCTTGTAGTCGAGGCGAGCGCCCGAGGGAATCTCCTCGCCCGCCTTGACCCGGTTGCTCCCGGGGCGCACGGGCTCGTAGGTCGTCGCGCCGACCGCCGTGACCCGGGCGTACTCGCCCCCGTCCGGGATCTGGCCGGTGAAGTAGTACGTGCCAAACAACGCGCCGAAGACGATGGCCAGGGCAAGCACCGTGCCGATGAGCCAGGCGAACGGCGCGAGCCCCGGCGCGATCTTGAGCGTCTTGCAGGTGCCGATGATCTGCAGCACGATGGCGTACGGCGCCGTGACGACCGCCACGACCGGCGCCGCGCCGTGCACGATGACCTTGTGGGTCATCGTGATGTTTTCTTTCGTGCCGAAGAGCTTGGCCACCACGTGCGCCGTGCCCACGTGCAAGAACGCGAGCAGCATCAGCACCACGGTCCCGATGAGCGAGACGATCAGGACCCCCACGAGCGCGAAAACGTGGATCAGCAGCCTCGGGACAATCCCCTCGCGCTCGGGCAGCAGGCCGGAGGTCTCGCCGAAGTTGGCCGCCATCTGCTGGACGGTCTCGAGGTGGATGATCGCCAGGATCAGAAACGCGATGAGCAGTGGGATGATCAGGATCTTGAACAGGAACCAGTTCGTCTTCTTCTCGCGGCCGTGGCGAAGCCCCTGGAAGAACGTGACGGGGCCGATGGCGAGCTTCATCACCGTGGCCGTGAACCCGCCGCCCGCCGGGTCCCAGAACGGGTTCAGCCGCCGCACCTCCTGGAGGCGCGAGGTCTTGTCGAGCTTGGGCGAGTAGGTCTCGCACCAGTGCCGCAGCTTCGAGAGCGCCTCGGACGCCTCGCCCCAGCGCTGCCGCAGGCGCTTGCGCTGGAAGTCGGACTGCCGCGACAGGATCCGCAGGCTCGGCGCGTCGTGGATGACGGCCATCACGAGGTCGTGCACGTCGAACTTGTTGCGCTCAACCTCGGCGAGCTTGACGAGCTGCTCGACCATGGCGCCCTGGAACTGCAGGTACTCGTCCTCACGGCTGTCGGTCACCTCGTCCGCCGTGACACCCCGCAGATAGAGCGCGTCGAAGCGATCCCATAGCCCGACGAAATCCTGCACCGTCTCGAGCCAGCGCTTCTGGTAGGTCTTCACAGCCCATCCTCCCGTCCACTCAGTGCCGTGGGAAACATATACCCCCCGGAGGCAACGACGTCAATGAGCGGGCGCCTCATTCGTGGGAAAGAGCGGACGCCTCGTCGGGCGGCCTGAGCGAGGGCGGTGTCTCGGCCCACCCGAGGTGGCCGTCCTTGTACACGACGTTCACGCCGCGGCCCTTGTGGTTGTCCACCCCCTGGTCCCACACCAGCGGCCGCTCCTCGTCGCCCTCCTCGCCCCAGAACGAGTACCCGCCCTGGTAGAAGTAGCTCATCCCGGGGCCCTTGGGCGACGCGCTGTCGTCCTTGAGGTGCTGGATCGTGGTAACCACGTTCGTGGTGCCCGGGCAGACAAACAGGTGGAAGTTTGTCGTGTACTCCTCGGCATAGATCGGGCGGAGGTCGTTGTTCTCGGGCGGATACGTGTTGTTCGCCCGGGCGTAGAGGACGATCGCCTTGTAGAGGTGGCCCTCGAGGCGGCTTCGGCACGCGAGCTCGGTGTCGAAGCGCGTGTAGGTGAGAATCATCACGAGCGTGGCGCCGGCGATGAACACGAAGAACAGGATGGCGCAGCCGACAACCAAACAGCGGACCGAGCGCACGTCGTACGACTGGCGGAACGTCGGGGCCATGCAGGCCGCGATCGCGCCGTCGATGCAGTCGGGGCAGTAGAACTTGCCGCGCAGCCTCGTGATCTCCTCGACGTCCACGCTCCGGCCGCAGGTCTCGCACGTGACGTTCTGGCGCTCGGCCTGCGGCTCGGTCTCGTCGGAGTGGGGCTGGTCGCTGTCGGTCATGATGTCTCCTTCTCCAGGTCGTCCGCACCTCGCGCGGCTTCCGCGCCCCGCGCGCCGGCGGCGCGTGTGAGCTCGAACCGGCGGCGGTCAGGCCCGATCGTCGTGCACGCGACGCGCAGCGCGTCGGCCGGCAGCAGCGTGCCCGCGCGCTCGGCCCACTCGACGAGGCACACGCCGTCACCGCCGAAGAGGTCGGCATGCCCGATCTCGGCCAGCTCGCCCGGCGAATGGATCCGGTACAGGTCGAAGTGATACACCGCGCACCGGCCGCCGTAAACGTTCAGCAGCGTGAAGGTCGGGCTCGTGACGGTCCGCGCGTCCGCCACGCCGAGCCCCAGCGCGCACCCCTTGATGAACGTCGTCTTGCCCGAGCCGAGCTCGCCGAACAGGCCGACGACATCGCCCGGGCGCAGCAGCACGCCGACCGACCGGCCGAGCTCGACGGTCGCCTCGGCGCTGTCGGTTTCGACGCGCGCCGGTCTATCCAAAGTGGTCAAAGCCACGCGGGGAGACCTTCTGCGCCGTGCCAACATGGTCGATCAGAATCACGTCAGGCTCGGCCGCAATCCGGCCAAGCACGTAGAGCTGCTCGCCAAACGCGGCGAAGTACTCGGTCGCCGCTTCGTCAACACGTTCCGGCGGGATCGTGGCGAGCAGCTCGAAGTCCTCGCCGTCGAACAGCGCTCGCTCGAGGGCCGTGCGTTCCGCGCTGGATTCGGCCGCGGCCGCGTCGGAGATCGGGATGCGCGCCGCCTCGAGTTCGGCGCCGACGCCGCTCGCCTCGCACAGGCGGCGGAGGTCGCTCGCGAGCCCGTCGCTCAGGTCGATCATCGCGCTTACCAGCCTGTGCTCGGCGAGCCAGCGGCCCTCGCGCACACGCGGCGTGAACGTCAGGTGCCGGCCCGCGCGCGAGCCCCCGAGTGGGCCGGTCACGACGACGAAGTCGCCCGGCGTCGCGCCCCGGCGCAGGACGCACAGCTCGCGCTCGACCTCGCCGACGATTGCGACCGACAGCACGAGCCCACCGCCCGAGCGGTGCATGTCGCCGCCGACGAGGTCGACGTCGAACTCGCCCCCCAGCGCGCGCATGCCGGCCCAGATCGCGTCGACCGTCTCGACGGGCGTCTCCGGCGCGCAGCCGAGCGACAGCGTCGCCGCGCGCGGCACGCCGCCCATCGCGGCGATGTCACTCAGATTGCACGCGAGCGCCTTGCGGCCGACCAGCTTGGGCGGGTCGTCGGCGACGAAGTGCACGCCCTCGGCGATCGTGTCGCACGCGAACAGCAAAAGGCGCCCACCCTCGGGCGCCTCGAGCACGGCCGCGTCGTCGCCGATCCCCTCGACGACACGCGCCGACGCCGTCGTCTGCTCGCGCAGCCGGGCGATGAGGCCGAACTCGCCGAGATCACTCACGCGCTTGCCTGTCACCGTTACCCTCCTTCCCGCGCGCTCGTCGAGAAAAGCGCGCGCAGGTTCTCATCGTACGGCGGCCGGATGATGCCGTCCTCGGTGATGAACGCGGCGATCAGCTCGTGCGGCGTCACGTCGAAGGCGGGGTTGTAGGCCTTCACGCCGTCGGGCGCCGTCTGCCGGCCGAAGCCGTGGGTGACCTCGGCCGGGTCGCGTTCCTCGATCGGGATCGCGTCGCCGCCGGCGAGGCTCATGTCGAACGTCGATTTCGGCGCCGCGACGTAGACCGGGATGCCGTGCGCGCCCGCGAGCAGCGCGACGCCGTACGTACCGATCTTGTTCGCCGTATCGCCGTTGGCCGCGATCCGGTCGGCGCCAGTAATGACGAGGTCGATGCGGCCCTGGCGCATGACGGTCGCCGCCATGTTGTCGCAGATGAGCGTGACATCGATGCCGGCCTGCTGGAGCTCCCACGTGGTGAGCCGCGCGCCCTGGAGCAGCGGGCGCGTCTCGTCGGCGTAGACGGCCACGCGCTTGCCCGCCTCGTGCGCGGCGAAAACGGCCGCGAGCGCGGTGCCGTACTCGACCGTGGCGAGGCCGCCCGCGT
>Ga0315545_1004987_pt1 | contig 10790 bp, 8 predicted proteins | sample SalMarSW160210MG_FD_203096 | JGI IMG/M metagenome (GOLD analysis project Ga0315545, IMG submission 203096) | Salt marsh sediment microbial communities from the Plum Island Ecosystem LTER, Massachusetts, United States - Salt Marsh Sediment SW1602-10 ...
TTACACGGCATTACCGCGTCTTTGATCAGGCTTTCAACGGCCTCGATCACCTTACCTGTTTCTCGGTGAAATCCAACTCTAATATCGCAGTCTTGAGCGTATTGGCAAAGGAGGGATCTGGTGCTGATATCGTTTCCGGAGGAGAGCTCCTGCGAGCCCTGAGGGCTGGAATACCAACGGAAAAGATCGTCTATTCCGGGGTGGGGAAAACCCCGGGCGATATCGAGCTGGCGCTTCAGTCCGATATTTTCATGTTCAATGTAGAGTCATCTCAAGAATTGCATGTGGTGAATCGGATCGCCGGGAACCTGGGAGTTAAGGCAGCAATCGCTCTCCGCATAAACCCGGAGGTTGAAACAGGGACCCATCCCTACCTCACAACCGGGACTAAGGAAAACAAATTCGGTATACCGATGAAAGAGGCATTACACGTCTATGAAATCGCCGATGAACTGGAGAATATCGAGGTAAGAGGCATATCCTGCCATATAGGTAGTCAACTTACCAATATCCATCCCTTCACCAAAGCACTCGGGGCACTATATGGGCTTGTGGGAGAATTGCGAAGAATGGGGATGGAAATCGGGTATCTCAATCTTGGAGGAGGGTTGGGGATAACCTATAACGATGAAACGCCACCACACCCACATGAGTACGCCAGTGCATTGAAGGAGATGATTGAGGGGGATTCCATTGCCCTTATCCTCGAGCCAGGCAGGGTTATCATCGGCAATGCCGGCATATTGATCACCAGAGTCCTCTATACCAAATCAACGGCGAACAAGAGATTTATTATTGTGGACGCGGCAATGAACGATCTCATTAGGCCTGCACTGTATAATTCCTTTCATGCAGTGCAGGCGGTGAAACGAACTATTTCAGGTATGGTCAAGGCTGATCTCGTAGGACCTGTGTGCGAAACCGGCGATTTCTTCGCCAGGGACCGAGCTATGCCTCTATTTGACCAGGGAGACCTGATTGCTATCATGAGTGCAGGGGCCTATGGCTTTTCCATGGCCTCTAACTACAACTCTCGTCCAAGGCCCGCGGAGGTGATGGTCAAAGGTGAGCAATTCTCTATTATAAGGGCGAGAGAAACCCCTGAGGAGCTGTTCAAGGCAGAGTCAGTACCGGAGTTTCTTTGAAAAAGGTGATTATTCATATAAACAAATACCAATTTCATGTGTTAATTTTTATTTCTTAAGTATTCGTGTCTTGGTGACTAAGTGCTGAGTAAGCAAGAACGGCCCCATAACTTTGGAGAATACGTGAGTGTAATTGCGAATCGAAGTACTTAGTGGCTGAATAGCTGAATAAGTACTGGATATAATATAATGCATGAGGAGCAAAAAAATGATACACGTTGCTGTCGCTGGCGCAGCCGGCAGGATGGGCAGAAGGATCATCCAGATGATTTATGAGAGCGAAGGGTTTACGCTCTCCGGCGCCTTTGAGAGGCCAGATCATGCTCTCATCGGAAGGGATGTGGGAAGTATTGCCGGCAGTGGCGAGCCAGGCATCGAGATCAAGAAGGATATCAGTGAGGCAGTAGAAGGCGCCGATGTGGTGATTGATTTTACCACCCCTGAGTGTACCCTGCACAATATAGGGATACTTGCCAAAACCGGCCAGGCAATGGTAATAGGAACGACCGGAACCACGGGTCAAAAGAGAGAAGAATTACAGACCCTGGCAAAATCAATCAGATGCGTTATGTCCCCGAATATGAGTGTAGGGGTCAATGTGCTCTTCAAGGTGGTGGGAGACATATCGAGAATACTGAAGGAGGGCTACGATATGGAGATACTGGAGGCTCACCATAGACTCAAGAAAGATGCACCGAGCGGCACAGCACTCCATCTCGCCGATATTTTGGCCACTACAACAGGACGAAACCTGGAGCTGGATGCAGTCTATGAACGGAAGGGCTTTATCGGGGAGAGACGGGACACCGAGATCGGCATCCAAGCACTCAGGGCTGGTGACATTGTAGGCGAGCATACCGTTATTTTCGCGGGTGTGGGGGAAAGAATTGAAGTAACCCATAGAGCACACAGCAGGGATAACTTCGCCAAAGGTGCGTTGCTCGCGGCTGCATGGGTCATCACGCAACCAAATGGTCTCTACGATATGCAAGATGTATTAGGATTGAGGGATAGCAGAGATGTTTAAACAAGCAGAGAGGATTTCCCAGTTACCTCCTTACCTGTTCAAGGAGATTGATGAGAAAAAGAAGCGGATGATGCAAAAGGGCATGGATATCATAGACCTCGGCATAGGCGATCCGGATCTTCCCACTCCACCACACATCATTGAGGCTATGGCAGTCGCTCTGAAAGATCCGGCAAATCATCGCTACCCCTCCTATTCCGGGATGGAGGAGTTCAGATACGCGATAGCCGAATGGTACCTACACAGATTCTCGGTAAACCTTGATCCGGACAGCGAGGTACTGGTATTAATCGGCGCAAAGGAGGGGATAGCCCATCTCTCCCTTGCCTTTATTGATCCCGGCGACATCGCCCTCATTCCCACCCCCGCCTATCCGGTATATCATAGTGGAACCCTGTTCGCAGGCGGCAAACCCTACTTCTTGCCGCTGCACGCGAAAAACGGCTTCCTACCGGATCTCACCACCGTACCGTCGGATGTAGCGGAGATGGCCAAGATGCTATGGGTCAACTATCCAAATAATCCCACAGCGGCTGTTGCCGAGAGGGGTTTCTTCGAGGAACTGGTAACCTTTGCACGAAGATATGGGATCCTGGTGTGTCACGATCTCACCTATAGCGAGATCGCCTTCGATGGATCCAAACCCATGAGCCTGCTTGAGATAGACGGTGCGAAGGATATGTGTATCGAATTTCACTCCCTCTCAAAGACATTCAACATGACCGGATGGAGGATCGCCTTCGCCGTGGGAAACAGGGAAGCCATACAGGGACTTGGCTCAATTAAGAGTAACCTTGACTCCGGCGTGTTTCAGGCCATCCAAAGAGCCGGCATTGAGGCCCTTACATCGCATCAAAATAGTATCTACGAGATCGGAAAGGTCTATGAACGTCGAAGGAATATCATGGTCAAGGGATTGAATGATTCGGGCTTCGAGCTGCATCCCCCAAAGGCAACATTCTATCTCTGGGTGCCAGTTCCTCACCCATACACATCGGTACATCTGGCAACGAGGCTTTTAGAAGAGGCCGGGGTGGTCGTTACCCCTGGCAACGGGTTTGGTTCTGCTGGTGATGGATACATCAGGATTGCGCTCACGCAGGATGAAAAACGGCTGTCAGAGGCCGTTGAGCGGATTCACCGAGTTGGCCTATGATATCAGAGGGCACCGCGGCATACATAGGAATAGGGTCGAACATCGGGGATAAAATCTCAAACTGTCGGTGTGCCGTAGAGGAGATGGGTCAATTGCCCGAATGTGAGATAACTGCCTGCTCATCACTCTTCAAGACCGAACCTGAGGGCGTGATGCAACAGGACTGGTTTATGAACTGTGTATCACAACTGATAACCACCTTGAGCCCATTTCAGCTGATACAAGCCCTTTTATCCATAGAGCATGCAATGGGAAGAAGGCGGAGAAGACGATGGGAGGCGAGGATCATTGATCTCGATATCCTTCTCTTTGGTCAGGAGGTTATACGGTCCCGTGATCTGGTCATTCCCCATCCCCTGATGCACAAAAGGCGATTCGTCCTGGAACCACTCGCTCAGTTAGCCCCTGAGTTGATACATCCCGTCCTCAAGATGACCATCGTCCACCTCTTGCATGGACTGCCGAGAGGACCATCAGTTGAGCTCACAGGAGAGGTAATTTAAAAATTCTTTGCAAACACGGCGTATTTGAGGGAAAAAAAGAGAAGAAATAACCTCGGATTGTTGAATACTAAAACCACAAACCCCAGCACGGGACAGGGGAATAGGAGAAGCTGATACTGGAGATACAAGGGATGCCACGAGCCATGATGCTACTGTTTGCTGCTATACTCGCCACACTGTGTTGCCTGACACCCTTGGGCTCCGCAAGCGGCGATATCTATGGATTCAAGGATGAAAATGGCGTATGGAACTTCACGAATATCCCCACAGATCCTCGCTACCGCCTCTATATAAAGAGCAGCGTATTAAAGGTAAAGCCATACATCGTGAAATATGACGAGGTTATCAACATGGCCTCACGGCAATTCAATGTAGACCCCCACCTTGTTAAGGCGATTATAAGGGCCGAGTCCTCTTTTGACCCTCATGCTATCTCTGAAAGCGGTGCCCAAGGCCTCATGCAGTTAATGCCTGATACCGCCCGGGATATGAAGGTAAACAACCCCTTTGATCCCAGGCAGAATATCCACGGCGGAACCAAATACATCAGCCTGCTTCTCAAGAGATTTAACCGCAATACGAGCTTGGCTGTTGCGGCCTATAATGCGGGGGCCACCACAGTGGACAACTGCGACGGTATTCCCCCTAACCCCCAGACCAGGCGTTTCGTGGAGAGGGTTATGGCCTATTACCAGGAGTTCAGAGAGAATATGTATTAATCTTTATGCGGTGAGAGATGGATAGCCCTCAAGGTCCCATAGGCAATCTGCCGAATACCCTGAGCATCATGAGGCTGGCACTGATCCCGGCGGTGGTGATCTGTCTGTATTTTCCCGGAAGAACGGGGAGCTTTTTAGCCGCTGTGCTCTTCGCGTCTGCTGCCTTTACCGATCTGCTGGATGGATTCCTGGCAAGACGATATAAAACAGTCACTCATGTGGGTAAATTCCTCGATCCTCTTGCGGACAAGCTGCTGGTATCGGTCACTATGATCATGCTCATAAGCCTCGGGAGGATCCCCGTCTGGATCGTGATCCTGATCGTCTCGAGGGAAATGGCGGTGACGGGCTTGCGTGGCATTGCAATCATGGAGGGCAAGCTTATCGAGGCGAGTTCTCTCGGAAAATATAAAACGATATTCCAGCTTGTCTCCCTTATATGCCTCTGTTTGCACTATCAGTATGTCAGTGTCGATTTTCACGCCGTCGGAGTGGCCCTTCTCTGGGTGGCATTAGCACTGACTCTGTGGTCTGGCTTTGCATACTTTCAATTGGCCAAGAAGATACTCCTGTAGCCGCTGGTTAGTTTTTTCTTGACAAAAGGGAACATATTCATACAATTGGGACTAAGCGGGAATAGCTCAGTTGGTAGAGCATCACGTTGCCAACGTGACGGTCGCCGGTTCAAGTCCGGTTTCCCGCTCCATGGAAAGGCGGCATAGCCAAGTGGCTAAGGCAGCGGTCTGCAAAACCGTTTTACACCGGTTCGAATCCGGTTGCCGCCTCCACAGTAAATTCGGTGACTCCAGCAAAATAGCTTATGGCATCAAAAAAAGCCACAATACTCTTTCTTCCCGCAGGATCAAATAAGGTAAAAAAGATCAAGGTTTCCTCCGGCTTTATCCGACTTTTCCTCACCATATTCGTTCTCATAAGCATCGGGGTCTGTTGGCTTATCAGTGACTATAAGAAGATAAAAGCCCAGATGCCACAACTCCATGGCCTGGAGAAGGAGAACAGGATTCAAAAAATCCAGCTCGTTGCACTATTTAAAAAGATTAATACTATTAATCAGAAAATGGCCAAGCTTCAGGAATTTGACCATAAACTTCGGATCATGACCAATCTGAATCCCTCGGAGAAACAGGAACAGTTCCTCGGGCTCGGCGGGTCAAACATCAATACCCCCAGACTAGATTACCAACTCGATGAGATCGACAAGGAGCTTATCTCCCAAACGCATAAATCTCTCGAAAATCTCGAAACGGAAATTGCGGTAACCTCTCGATCCCACGTGGAGTTGAGCAAATTTTTGAGAGAGCAGAAATCCATCCTTGCCTGTACTCCCTCTATACGGCCAACGGATGGCTGGATTTCCTCAGGATTTGGCTACAGGATCTCCCCTTTTACCAATCAAAGGGACTTTCACAAGGGTCTCGATATCGCGACCAAGATCGGGACACCGATTATTGCCTCCGCAGATGGATTGGTTGTGTTTGCGGGCAGAGAAGGTAACTTCGGAAAGATGATCGCGATCAACCACGGATATGACCTTCTGACCAGGTATGGCCATCTGCATAAGGTACAGGTGAGCAAGGGGCAATTTGTGAAGAGGGGCCAGGTGATCGGGCAAGTTGGAAACACCGGAAGATGCACCGGCCCGCACCTTCACTATGAGGTGCTCCTGAATGGCCTACCCGTAAACCCCCTCCGGTATATCCTGGACTAAACCAACCACACCCTACACCCGATAGGTACGGTGCTTACCAAAATACGATACACTTAATTGCGCTTGAATTTTTATCCGTAAAGGTTTAATCAAAAAAAACGACAAAAGAAGGGAACTCGCTGGTATGCTTGGCGGCGTATTGAAAACATTCATTGGAAGTAAAAACGAACGAGATTTGAAAAAACTCGTCCCACTCGTTACACGAATTAATGAGCTGGAGCTACCCTGTAAGAGCCTTACCGACAGCCAACTAAGGGACAAGACAGGGGAATTCAAGCAAAGGATCTCAAGGGGCGGGAGTCTCGATGAAATCCTTCCAGAGGCCTATGCAGTAGTGCGAGAGGCCTCAGTGAGGGTCCTGGGCATGAGGCACTTCGATGTTCAGCTGCTCGGAGGAATAGCACTCCACGAGGGTAAGATTGCTGAAATGAAGACCGGGGAAGGCAAAACCCTGGCCGCCACCCTGCCCATCTATCTCAATGCCCTCATGGGGAGGGGCAGCCACCTCGTGACGGTAAATGACTATCTCGCCAGGAGGGATGCGGAATGGATGGGCGGGATCTACCGCTTCGTGGGGATGTCCGTGGGGGTCATTGTGCACGGCTTGGATGACCGGGAAAGGAAGATCGCTTACGGCTCCGATATAACCTATGGCACCAATAATGAATTCGGCTTCGACTACCTCAGGGATAACATGAAGCTCTCAAGAGAAGACTGCGTGCAAAGGGAGCTCTTTTACGCTATTGTTGACGAGGTGGACAGCATTCTCATCGATGAAGCGAGAACCCCCCTTATCATCTCGGGATCCGTCGAACACAGCGAAGACGTTTTTTATTCCTTGCTCAAGCCCATGATCCTGAAACTCAAGGAACAACAGGACAGGCTGATCCGAACCATTCTTACCAGGGCCGAGACGAGGATGACGGATGGAAACCTTGATGATGATACGATGGAGCTACTCCTTCAGGTGAAGAGGGGAAGCCCGAAGAATCAACGATTTCTCGATCTCGTTGCAAATGATCCGGGATTAAAGAAAAGGGTCGATAGGATGGAGGTTTTTCTCTCATCCCAAAAGGCCCTCCATGAATTGGACGAGGAGCTCTATTGCGTTATCGAAGAACAAAATCATAGCGCAACTTTAACGGATAAGGGCCTTAGGCTCTTGTCCGGAGATCAACACGATGCCTTTGTTATACCCGACCTGAGCCAAGGGATTCATGACATAGACAATGATCCCCATTTGCATTTCAGGGAAAAGAAGAGGAAGGTGTTCGAGCTGGAGGAACGATACAGGGAATCATCGGATAGAATGCACGCCTCTCAACAACTCATCAAGGCATACTGGCTCTTCAACAAAGATGTTGATTATGTGGTTAAGGATGGACAGGTTGTCATCGTTGATGAGTTCACCGGCAGGCTCATGCCCGGCAGAAGGTGGAGCGACGGCTTGCATCAGGCAATCGAGGCAAAGGAAGGCGTGAATGTCGCCGAGGAGAATCAAACACTGGCTACCATAACCTTTCAAAACTACTTCAGGATGTACGAAAAACTCGCAGGGATGACGGGTACCGCTGATACGGAGGCACCTGAATTTAAGAAGATCTATGATCTCGATGTATTCATCATCCCCACCCACAAGAAAATGGTCAGGAGTGATTATCCAGATGTTATCTATAAGACCGAGAGGGAAAAATTCAAGGCGGTTGTCCAGGAAATAAAGGAACTGCACGCTCGAGGTCAGCCGGCTCTGGTGGGGACTATATCTATCGAAAAATCGGAGATGTTGAGCAAGATGCTCCAAAGAGAGGGCATCAAACACCAGGTATTAAACGCCAAGAACCATGAGAGAGAGGCGGAGATCATTACTCAAGCAGGACAAAGGGGGACCGTCACCATATCCACCAATATGGCAGGCAGGGGAACCGATATTGTGCTCGGTGAAGGCGTGCCTGAGCTCGGGGGATTGCATGTCCTCGGCACCGAAAGGCACGAGAGCAGGAGAATCGATAACCAGCTACGAGGTCGCTCAGGGCGTCAGGGGGATGCCGGTTCATCAAGGTTCTACCTCTCCCTTGAAGATGACCTGATGAGGATCTTCGGATCTGAGCGGATCTCCTCGGTAATGGACAGGCTCGGCATGGAAGAGGGCCAGCCAATTGAACATACCATTATTTCCCGGGCAATTGAGGGGGCTCAGAAAAGGGTTGAGGGTATCAACTTCAACATCCGGAAGAATCTCCTTGAGTATGACGATGTGATGAACCAACAGCGAAAGGTAATTTATGGGCAACGGAGAAAATGCTTAGAGGACGACAACCTGAGGGAAACCGTGGTGGATATGATTGAAGAGGTGATTGAGGATGCCGTAATGGACCACATCGATCCCAAGGTCTTTCCAGAGCAGTGGAATCTCGGTCCGCTATTCGATTACATCTATACGATATTCGGATTCCTCCCCTACTTCCCCAAAGAGCAGCTCAATGACATGACTCAGTCCTCTCTGGGCGAGAGCTTGAAGGCAAGAGCCATGGATTTTTACCAGCAAAAGGAAAAGGAGATGGACCCGGAAGCCTTTACCTTTCTTCAAAGGATTGCCATGGTAAAGGCAATTGATGATCTTTGGATCGATCATCTCCTCGCCATGGACCAGCTCAAAGAGGGAATTGGCCTAAGAGGCTATGGCCAGATGGATCCCCTCAAAGAATACCAAAAGGAGGGTTATAGCATCTTCCTTACCATGGTGGAGGGAATAAAGGAGAATACCCTGAAGATGCTCTTTAAGCTACGGATACCTGCTCAGGAGCAGCCCGCCATCGCAGTTCCAAAAAGGAAGATGCTTCTCAGCCATGGAGGCGATGGCGGGAGCTCGCCGGTCAGGAGGAAATCTCCCAAGGTGGGCAGGAATGATCCATGTCCCTGCGGGAGTGGAAAGAAGTATAAGCATTGCTGCGGACGATGAAAAAAACTGATAACTATTCGGTACCGGGATTTCTCGCATCCGCGACTTCCTGCGGCCTAGGAAAAGAGGGCGAATTGGATCTTGCGTTGATCGTCTCCCAAAAACGAGCAGCTGCGGCAGGAGCATTTACCACCAATAGGGTTAAGGCCGCTCCTATACTTGTAAGCCAGGAGAGGATCAAAAAAGGCTCTATACGGGCAATCCTCGCTAATACCAGCTGCGCCAATGCCTGTACGGGCATTCAAGGCCTCAATGATGCCATCAAAACAGCGGATATCGTCGCCACGTGTCTCGATATCGATCAGAGTGAAACGGTTGTTGCCTCAACAGGGGTTATAGGCGTCTACCTGCGGGTAGATCTTATAGAAGCGGCCATTCCTGGCCTCATAAACAATCTATCGCCCCACGGATTTGAATCCGTGGCACAGGCCATCATGACAACGGATTCATTCCCCAAGATATCTTACCGTGAGGGCACGGTGGGTGGAAAGCTCTACCATCTTGTTGGGGTAGCGAAGGGAGCGGGCATGATCATGCCCAATATGGCTACGATGCTCTCATTTCTTCTCACCGATATAAACATCGACCCCCATTCCTTATCGCGGCTGTTCCTGCCAGCTGTGGATGCTACCTTCAATCGAATTACCGTTGATGGAGAAACGAGCACCAATGACATGGCCCTTATCCTCGCCAACGGCCTTGCTGAAAATGGTGCGTTGGGTAAGAAGGATCTAAAGGTGTTTGGGAGGGATCTCCATGCTGTCATGGCAGAGCTCGCCTACATGATCGCCAAGGATGGAGAGGGTGCCTCAAAGGTAATTATTGTCGAGGTGAACGGGGCAGCGACAAGACGTGATGCACAAAAGGCCGCCCGGGAAGTGGCCAATTCCAATCTGGTGAAGACAGCAGTCTTCGGTCAAGATGCCAATTGGGGGCGCATTATGGCAGCTCTCGGCAGGGCCGGAATCAAGATGGAGGAGCGTAAGGTTCAGCTCTGGATTGAGGGGGTCAAGATTGTAGAGGGTGGAACGATGGTCAGCGTTGACGCTGAAAAGGAGGCAGCCGAAAGGATGAAAGGCAACGAGGTAACGATAACCATCCACCTCAATCAAGGAAGATGCCGGGACAGGATGATAACCTGTGACCTCACCTATGACTACATAAAGATAAATGCGGACTATAGGAGCTGAATTGAATTTTCGATTGTTAATTTTCAATTCTATGCAGCATTCAGTTTCAAGTTATAAAATTGCTTCGCAATTTTATAGAACGCGGCTCCGCCGCTCTGAAAAAAGGAAATTCCTAATCACATAAAATTTCGAGTATCCAGTTGTCAATAAATAAAGAGACCATTTTCGTGACGGGCGTAGCGGGATTTATAGGCTTTCATGTAGCCAGCGCGCTACTTCAACGAGGCGAAAAGGTAATAGGCATAGATAACCTCAACCCTTACTATGATGTTTCCCTTAAAGAGGCCAGGCTAAAGCAGATACTATCATATCACCACTTCACCTTTTACCGCGAGGATATCAGCAACTTCGAGGTCTTACAT
>Ga0315545_1004990_pt1 | contig 10787 bp, 14 predicted proteins | sample SalMarSW160210MG_FD_203096 | JGI IMG/M metagenome (GOLD analysis project Ga0315545, IMG submission 203096) | Salt marsh sediment microbial communities from the Plum Island Ecosystem LTER, Massachusetts, United States - Salt Marsh Sediment SW1602-10 ...
ATCTTACACTGAATTACTGCCAAAGAAGTGCCAAGCTCGATCTAAAGTCTTTAGACGCTGAGAAATATGAGCAAGAGGGGGCGGCGCAGGCTCTGAAGGATTTTCTTAGTGATAATGACTCGATTGATCCGGCAGAGGTGGCTCAGAACAAAGAACTGACCGAAATCGCCATCAAATCGCTATCGAAGCTTGACGATTCACAAAGAGCCGTTGTTGTCCTTCGTGATGTTGAGGGCATGAACTACGCCCAGATAGCATCTGTGCTTGGTACTGAGCTGGGCACCGTAAAGAGCAGATTAAGTAGAGCCAGAGGCAATTTAAGAAAGATTTTGGAGTCTGTCCTAAAATGAAAATAGACCCCAAGAATAATGAGGAATTGCTCAATAGCTATATCGACGGCGAATTAGACCAGCGGCAGCAGACCCAGGTTCAACGAATGGTCGCGCACGACCAGCAAGTAGCACGCCGACTTCGCCAATTGCAGAATTGTAAGACGCTGATCACATCTTTACCTGCTGTAGAGGCTCCCGATGAAATGCTCGAGCAAATAAAAGCTACCCTTGAAAGAAAGACCTTATTAGGCGAGCAACCTATTGCTGCTGATGTTAACAGGGGGGCACGGCATTTGCTCGCGCGAAAAGTCTTGGCTGCGGCGGCGATGTTGGCGCTGGTTGCTGTTTTGGCTGGCGTAATATACACAATTGTTGCTCCTCGACCGGAAGCTGAGCGCTTTGTTGCTAAAGCTCCGGAACCGGCTGAAGGAGCCGGTCAGGCCGTTCCCATTACTCATACTATGGCGGGTTTCAGCGGCAGGCTTAAATTAAAAACAAACGCTATGGTTGCAGTTGATGCGTTTATTAATAGGGCGATTGAAGACAACGGCCTATCGGATTATGTCACTGTGCGCAGCCGAAACGGAAAAAGCGTATATTCTTTGACCTGTTCCAGAGATGCTCTGAATTTGCTATTAACGGATTTGGCCAGCATCTGGCACAAAACTGACTCAGCAGCACTATTCGTTGAAACGGATAGTCCTGTCGAGCCGGTCGTGGTCAAAGCTGTAACCGCCGATCAGACCTATGAGATCATTAACCAGGATAGTCTCCAGGACGCTGTCGAGGTAGCTGCAAATTTGGCTGTCTTTAACAGCGTAGCTGAGCTTATGCCGGGCAGGGAACTTTTTTCTGCTGTTGACAAAAGAACAGAAAGCCTTGCGACGATACCGAAGCCGGTATTGACCGGCAGCCGGCAGAAGCCAAAGAGAAAGCCCGTTTCGTCGGATCAGAATTCGTCGCTAACGCTGACGATTGTGGTTACCGCCAACTGATGTAATTATACTCATCTTGATATCTTGGTAATTGGCAAACAGATAAGAGCAAAGGAATGCTTGAGCAGAAAGACTGTTGCCTTGTAGTTGTCGATGTTCAGGGCAAACTTGCCCAGTCAATGTTCGACAAAGAACGCTTGTTTGACAATATTCAAATCCTCATTAAAGCCGCCAAGATTCTTGGTATTCCCCTTATTTGGTGCCAACAGTGCCCACAAGCACTTGGCCCTACAGTACTGCAGATAGCAGAACTTTTAACTGAAAGCGAGCCGATAGACAAAAGTGGTTTCAGTTGTTGCGGTGCGGACAAATTCAACGCCAGGCTCCGAACTCTTGGCCGTCAGCAAGTTCTCTTATGCGGAATAGAAGCCCACGTCTGCATTTATCAAACAACAATTGATTTGCTGCGGAAGGATTACGTTGTTGATGTAATCGCAGATGCGATCTCTTCCAGAACGCTGGAAAATAAGCAGTTGGCGATACAGCGAATGGTTAGTGAGGGTGCTCACATAAGCAGTACTGAAATGGCTATATTTGAGCTTCTCAAAACCGCCGAACACGCCAAGTTCAAACAAATCGCTGAACTAATAAAGTAGCTCATCGCTGAAATTGATTTTTATCGGTGATTTTTTTATAGAGATATTGTCTTCTCTAACCATTTAACTATTCATAGTCCGCCAGCTTATCCAGGTCCGAACTCTAATCTCTGAGTACCTAACTATGGACGATGAACTCCAACTTCACATAGCCGCAGACCACCTTCGCCGGAGGCTACAGAAGGCAAGCCACGTTTTTCAACAGCTGCGGTAACCGTAGCTGCCAGAAATGAAGGGTAACTAAGCCTTGTGCTGCTTAGCCCTTTTCTTCTTCCACAATTTCGCCCGTTTCCGCAAGCTTGAGCTCAATCGTAGCAATGCCTTTCTTTCCTTCCAGCTCGTAGAATATTTTGCCGCTCTCGATTTCCTTTGAGGCCTTAAGCTCTTCAGTGGAGCCAAAGTATTTCACAGCGGCGGTTTGAACCGTTGTCGGTAGCGAAGTATATGGAATGCTCTCCTCTGATGTGAGCACCTTGCCATCGCTGGCGACATCATATTCCACATCTTTGCCCTTCAATGTTGCCTCAACGTCGTAGATTACCTTGCCGCCCGATTCTTCCTTGTCGATCTTTCTGATCTTGCCACCGGCTGTTAACCTTTCAATGGTGGCTCGGGCAGGTGCGGGAACGTCCGACAGCGACACTACCTGAGTGGGGGCTTGTTTCTTTTCCGTTCGTCTTGAAATGGCTTCGCACCCGAAGAGCCCGACTATCAAGACGGCAACCAAAACACTCTGAAGAATCCGGTATTGCATTTTGGAACCTCCATATCTTTATTCTTGTTCCATCCCGCCTGAGTCTCATGCGATTGATTGACGATACACTATAGCACCATCTCAACCTATCAATCAGGATTATCGCTTCAATTTCAATGCGTGTCCAGTAAAATTCATAGTAGTAGGATGGACTTGCTACTCTGCGAAGTAGCGCTGCTACGTAGCACGAGTTAGCCCATGCGGTCCGAAATCCAATCCCCGAACACCTAACTACGAACGATGAACTCCGAGCTCACGGAGCCACGAACCCACCTTCGCCAAAGGCTTTCGTCTTCGCTTCCTCGCTCGCTAAAGCTACGGAGAATGAAAAAGCTATGACGGACAAGCCGGCGGGCAAGCCCACCAGACGAACGGCGGGCAAGCCACGTTTTTCGACAGCCCCGCTGACGCTGATTTTTGGCTGGAGCAAATATTGTCTCGTAATGTTAAAATCTACTTATGCTGGTGTTGGCGCAATTTGATACTCAATCCGTGTGGGAACCATCACTCGACGCGACGCATCCAATATTTCCAACGATACTAAATTGCCGGACGCATCATAGTCCAGAATAATACCGGGCTTATCCTCATCACTTTCAGCTACCGGCGTTTCGGCAAAAATCACGGTGAGCGTATCCGTTTGTTGATCATAAGTGACCTTCATTTGTCCATTCTCCAATATTTCTTGATTTTGCTGGTGCGATATACCGTTACAACTACTGGTGGTGCACGATCAATATCAACGAAAACTCGAAGTAGATACCTTTGAGGTGGATCACCAGCTTTAATACGTGACTGATAGACCTCACGACCCTGTCGCACAGTCTGAATTTGTTCAGGCGCAAACAGGACTTTGTCCACATCGTCCTGGCTGATTTGACGGCGAGCCATCTCCTCTTTTGCGTGTTCTGTCAAACGGTAATTCGTAATCGGTTTCGCTTTGGCCATACTTTATATAATTATATTGCCCTTCGGCTGTGAATGCAAAGTGAAATCCGCACAATAGCTTCATCTCACGACTTAATATATCCACGGCAATTTTATTCACTTTTGTCTGGAACAGTCTACTAACCCTGAACTCCAAACTCGCAGAGCCTCGAACCCGCCTTCGCCGAAGGCTTCCGTCTTCGCTTCCTTACTTGCTAAAGCTACGGAGCTCGTCACGGCGAAGTCTGTCGCTGACGCAGTAGGAAATGAAAAAGCTACGACGGACAAGTCGGCGGGCAAGCCCACCAGACGAACGGCGGGCCAGCCACGTTTTTCAATGGCAATGCCGAATGCACTTTTTTCTTGAAAAATAACCTTTCGGTTTTTAGTTATTCCTTGTTTGTTTCGGCCTTGGAGCACTGCTTAATGATTTCTTGTGAAGCAATAATCGCTGTCGCGATAACATTATCACCAAGGTAGAGGAATTTATCAGCCGTAATCTCAACCAAGTTCACATTTCTGTCCTTATCTCTCTCCTTTAATCGCTCAACAGCTTCTTCAACCTTTGCTTGGTATTTATATTTTTCAATACTTCCTCCCGAATGCACGATGCAATTCCTGATTACCAATAAGTCATTGATGCGATTACATTCATCTTTAATTTCCTTGAATGATATTCCAGCATCCTCGAAAATTTTCTTTCGCTTCTCAAACCAATTTCCTTTTGTCCTCTTTTTGATTTTAGAGATGTACTCTGATATAATCGCTTCGCCTATGAGGTCCATTGCTTCCTCTAAATATGAGCACACCATAATGAGCATGGCTTGTCGGAAGAGGTTTCCTTCAATGTACTCAAGGCGTTGGAAAGCCCGACCTATATCTTGTTCAGATAAGCCGCTATTGGTAAGACTAAATATGTTCTTTTGGAGATCGTTTTCAAATGAAGCATAAATCTGATAAATGGAATCAAGCTTTTTAGAGAGATATCCAATTAACTTTTGTGTAATCTTTGCACTCTTGCCTTTAATGGATAACATTAGATCAAGCATACTGACTAAATCATTTGCATCTTTTCATCCTTAGACATTTATCGAAAGCTACAAGATCAGGATGACGGACAGGAAGTTTGCGGCCATCTGCCAAAAGAATATCGAATGGCTTAAATGGTTGCCGGTGCAGAGCTTCACGAATACCTTGTAGATCCATTTGTCATTTCCCTTATCTTGACAAGGTTAAAAGTCCGCTTTTTGAGTATTATTGTACGAATTGTTGGGAAAAGGCAAGAAAAATAGTTAAAAGGCAATCCGCCTTCGTTTTTAAAAAATGACTGCGGCGGACAAGAATCAAATCAGCAAAGTTAAATTTTCTGAATAATGAAATTCGATGCTGGATTCTTGATGCTCATCGCCCCTTATGCGGCGGGTAAAGGACCTGCAGCAACGAGTTTCCTGCGTGCGGAGTCAACCGTCAAATTAAGCCCCTCAAGTGTCCGAGCACCAAGCAGAATGAGGTCTCCCCTCTCTGCGAAGACCACTTCATCTATAGTAAAATGGTCAGCCACCCTCATTATTGCAAAACCTGTACTTCGTGTTACCAATTCGCCGTTGGCCATAATAAAGGCAACGTCCTTTTTTTCTCTCTTAATGCTGATCTTTTCTAACTTATCGGCTGGAATCCAGGTGTACTCGCTGCCGGTATCCACTAGTACTTTGGGAATACTAATAGACTTTGATCGATTAGTATGATTCTCAATCCTGCAGCTTGTATAAAATGTACCCATATTAATATCTTACCTATTTGTATTATATTACGAAAATTGTAGGCAAAGGCAAGGAAAATTTTCGATCCTTCGGCTACGCTCAAGGCAAGTTTTCAATTGATGATTTTCGATTTTGAAATCGGCATCTGCAAGCCGCCAAACTACATCCATAGATGACGTTTTTTGCCAAGCCGCAGCTTCGCAAGCTCCGAATTGATTTGTTCTAGGTCGAAACATTCGGGGTCGAATTTCCCGCCTATCCATTCAACGAATTCATCGTGCTGTTCGTGTTTGGGGTCTTTTAGGGCTTCGAGCATCTCGTAGTAGCCCCAGATGCCGCCACAGTCCTCCGGCGGGCAGGCAAGTTTGCCCGATATGCAGAATGGATACTTCACGCCTTCGGCTGGCGGGCCGATTTTGACTACCTCAACAAGGTGCTCCCAGCCATCGCCAAAGTCATACTCATAGATGAACTTGCTCTTGACTGCCGGTGCCAGTTCACTCAGCATAACCTTGTTTTCATCCTCGGTTTCTTCCAGCTCGAATCGTGGGTCGCTCCAGCAACGGTCACGGCACATTGTCAGTTTCTCATACCTTGCCTGCCAATCCAATGAAGCCAGTTCTTCCCTCGTCGGCTTAGGTTGAGTGTCCGGAACGACGAACTGGTGCAAGTGCGAGTTGGTCCAGTCCATAACAATCTGGATGACATCGTGCAGGTCGCTAAGGTACATATCACTGGGCACGGCAACACGTCGCCAGATTGGGGGCTTACTGCCGCGTAATGTGATTTTTAGCTCATGTACCTGCACCGGTTGGGCTGGCTTCAGTCGCAATGTGGATTTCTTTCCCTTTGTAATAGTTGGTTTTTTCGTCATATCAGGCTCCTGTTTCGAGTATTATTGTGTGGGTATTCGGCAAAAGCAAGCAAAAAAGTGCACAAGTGCATAAGGGCACAAGAGCTTAACAGCCTTGCTGATTCCGGCTATTCGGAGCCAAGCAACCGTATAACAAGGGCATAGATGCTAACACAGATACAGACTAAGCCAAGGCTAAATAATATGAAACCAAAAACATTAATGACTGTCGCGATAAAAGCCTCTTCAAAATAAGGCGACTTGGCAGATCGCTTCTTGAGTATGAACCCAACAATACATAGCGGACATGCAATGCCAAGTAAGCCAAGTCCTGTCAGGATGCTTCTAAGGGAGGTCTTGTAGAAAGGCTGCTCGGATGGAGGCAGAATCGCGAGGACGGTAAAAGATATGGCGGCAATGCCAAGTGCAACGCCGATTGCAGACAGGACTTTCCTGCTGGAGAATCTTATCTGATGATTGGCCTTATGCATCCCTGTTTTCATAACCCACCAGATTATTCAGTATCCGTTGCAGGCACGCTTCAAACCCATTAATCTTTTCCGCTGAGAATCCTCTGTACCATATCTCCGTCATTTGCTCGGATAACTTAACATACTCCTTTTCCAATGCCCTATCCTTCTTGGTTCGCGCGATGAGTATCTTCCGTCTGTCTTTTTTACAGCGTTGCCGTCTGACATAGCCCATAATTTCCAATCTATCGAGCATGCTGGTCAGCGTTGATTTGCCCAGTTGTGTCTTCTTCGCAAGTTCCTGGATTGATATATCATCTTTTTGCCAGAGGGCAAACATAATCCGTCCCTGGGCAGGATTGATCTCGACGCCGTATTCTTTTAACTTACGGTCGAAGATTCTCTCTCCAACCTGGCGTATCTTGGCCATCAGGAAACCTGCCTGTCGCTGTTGTTTCATTGTTTTAGCCATAAGATACCGGATCAAATCGATATTTCTGAGCGACTATCAAGCTAGTCTGGATTTAGTCTTCGACCATCGCATCATTTTTATAGTTATGTCGACGTCTAATATTATGGTCACCCGTTGTTGGGAATGGAACGATGTGAATGTAGAACTTTCCATTGCCCATCCCTTAAAACAAAAATGATAGTCTCTGCAAAAGGTACATTTATCTCACGCCCATCATCAATAATTGTAGCTGAGGTTGTTCCATCTGCGACCCAAAGGGCCACGGTTGGAGAAATTACAGTAATGTGTTTCTGTTTATATTTGTAGGATATGTCCTTGAGTCCCTGGAGGCCTTGCCTGGTTGCATCCAATGCCTCTTGACGTGTCATCATAATTCTACCGTTCTGGACGATAACACCCTTACACTGGTCAAGTACATGACTAAAAAGGGCATTTGCATCCTGGTTTTCCCCAGCCTTCATCATATCCGAGTGCACCTTTAGAATAGCCTTTTCAATAGTTGTATTTTGATCTGTAGCTGTATCACTTTTGTCATTCTTCGAAAGCAGCCCTTCGGACTGCACTGCCCATACAACTGACACACATACCAAGATGAGAGTTGCTTTGAAGACGCGGTTCATAATCTTCTCCTTCCATAAAAAGTCGTTTCAGATTGTTTCAGCTTTTCACTTTTAGTTTTATACTAAAGCTTGAATTCAAAAGGTGCTTCTTTGAGCCATCCCTTTGCAAAAGCAGGCGATAGTTTAAGTGCTGTAAATTCAGGATCATCAGCTCCGCCCGGCCAGTGCATTTCCCAGCCATCCTGCCAGAGTTGTTTTTTGAATTCCTGATCCGTGACTTCTTCTATTTCGCCGCTAAGCATAATGGTATGAAACTCACCTGGATTGCACAGATAAGCTGACACTTTTGGATTGGCCCGAATCTGCTGCATCTTTGTGGATGAATGACCGGTTGCGAAGTGGATTACAAAATCTTCTTTATGTTGCGCCAGTATCTTCGCTGCAGCGGGATTCTCATTCTTGTTCCTCAGATTGGACATCACTCTTGTGTGAGGATAACCATCGCTACCGTTTGTGCTAAGGTATATCACATCAGCTGTTTCCATTAACTTCAAACATTCTTGTTTCAGTTCTTTTTCTTCCATTTGTTTTTCCCTTCCAAAGCTTTTTTTCAGGTCAATATAATCGCTTTATTTTGTAAATAAGCCTGCACCGAGGTCACTTCCCAGTGTATCTGGCACGACGTGCAGATATCCTCGCGGCCGAACTACACTGAGAACCTCTGGAGTTACCAGAGCTTTCTCGAGCTTTATGGTTCCTTCTTTGATCACGTTTTTCTCCTCAAAGGTTACCTCCGGTCCGGTCTGTCCGTATATTTTAGCTGCTGTCCCATAGCCCGAATTGTACTTGTTGTCTATCACCACGCAGTCAATGATGCGATATTTCTCCCGGTTATAAGGTGCACACATCCAGAAATACTGCCCTCGTGTCACGATGTTATGATGAAACTCGAAATCCTCTGCTGTCTGGCATGTCCACACCGCAGCGATATCAGCACAATCGACAATACAATACCGCATTGCGTTTCCCTTGCTCACACCACCTTCGGCATCCCAGAATATGGCAGGTATATCGCACTTATAGAAAACACAATGATCTACTACGAGACCTTGTCCATTTGCACATATCGGACAGTTGTACGGCAGTGCCTGCTCATCTCCAACAAACATACATTGCGTTACAATTAGGTCTTCGAGTCCCTTATCCGCTCTGAAGACCGAATAACCCCATGTTCTCGGCCGTGGATTACCAAGAAACTTAATCCCACGTACAGTCACGTGATTTACCTCTATCTTAATTGCAATAGCGTGCTTTTCCGTGTCCGGCCCATCACCTTTGACAGTTGAAAGCACCACGGGCATCGTTGCCGGTGTCCAATCCTTCTCGTCAGGAAGAACCGTCGCTTCTATTACGAGCCGCCGGTTTTTTGAGTATTGCCGTGAGTTCTCAAATACAACAGTATCGGTAATACAATAAGCTCCTGGTGCGATTTTGATTGTCGTCGGACCTGGCTCGTTGCTATCGTTGACAATAGTTGCTGCCCGAACTATCGTCTTTATCGGCTTATCCTGCGATCCTGAATTTGCATCATCACCTCTGTCACTATCCACATATATCGTCTCAGCAATTACGCCTTAGGCCAATACCGCGAAGACCAAAACTACAAATGTGTACCAAAAGGTTGGCGTTTTCTTTGCGTTCATTTGCCTATCCTTTCCTCAACAGGTTAGTTTTATATAAAATAGTACTATATAGAACTATATGTCAAGCAACATTCTTTGAAATTTTCTCGTTGGGGTTTTATTGGAGGTTTAAGTGCTGTTTTCCAAGCTGCTTACGCAGATTTCTTTTTTTCGCCTGTAATGTCTTTCTGATTTTTACCTGTCGTCTCAGACTTGGCTTCTTTCTTGGGAGATTCTTTGCTCGATTCACCTTTATCTTTCTCAGCTGCCTTTTTGTAACTTTCGCTTCTATAATCCGTCTGATAAAAGCCGGAACCTCGAAATATTATTCCAGCTCCGGCACCGATTAGTCTTTTAAGACCCCTTTTGCCGCATCTTGGGCACTTTCGTAAAGGTCTTGCGTTTATGCTCTGAAACTGCTCAAACTCATATCCGCAATCTTGGCATATGTAACTGTATGTTGGCATTAAAATTACTCCGTATCAGTGGTCTCATATTCGTCGACCGTCTCGAATTTATCCGTTGTCTGCTCAGTTGTCTCCTCTTGTTTTTCTTCGGGCGGTTCTTCAGATGCTAATTTGTTGACCACGACTTTTGTTGGCCGAATCACCCGATCATTGAGTTTGTAACCTTTCTGGAACTCTTCCAGAACAATGTTGTCCTGCTTATCTGGCTCAGACCTTTGCATCACAGCCTCATGCTGAGACGGATCAAAGTGTTCACCTAAGGCCTTTATTTGCTCTACTCCGTGATACTTGAGGATGTCGAGCATCTGGTCATATATGATCCGGACGCCTTTAATAAGGGCATCTGCATTTTCGGCTGAGTGTGCATTTTGAAACGTGTGCTCGAAGTTATCCAGAGCAGGCAGTAATGTTCTTATGATTTGTTCTTTTTCGTAGGCAATACTGTCACTGATTTGTTTTGACGCTCGTTTTTGGAAATTCGCGTAGTCGGCGCTAACACGCTGTAATTTTCCTAAAAGTTCGTCCTTTTCATTCTGCAGGGCGTCTCGTTCCTCGCGAAGCTTTTTGAATTCGTCTTCTCGCGATTTAGCCTCTTTCTCTTGCTCAGGTTTTACTTTTTTCTTGTTCTTCATTGTGTACTACCAAAATGCTTTTTGAGTTTCTCAAAAAAGCTCTGTGATTTTGGGGATACTCTTTTGTTTTCGGTTTTTGCAAATTCCCTTAGCAGTTCTTCTTGTCTGGCATTTAGATGCGTTGGTGTTTCGATAGTAATCTGCACTAACTGGTCGCCGTTTCGCCTTGTCCGAATATCCGGTAAACCTTGACCGCGTATCCTGAAAATGCTACCATATTGTGTGCCGGCTGGTATCTTAAGTTGCTTTGTGCCGTTTAGACTCGGCACATTGATTGTTGCTCCCAA
>Ga0315545_1004993_pt1 | contig 10785 bp, 18 predicted proteins | sample SalMarSW160210MG_FD_203096 | JGI IMG/M metagenome (GOLD analysis project Ga0315545, IMG submission 203096) | Salt marsh sediment microbial communities from the Plum Island Ecosystem LTER, Massachusetts, United States - Salt Marsh Sediment SW1602-10 ...
CCAATCATGCACCTTCAAAAGGAACGATCTTTTCAGCGGCGGCGTGGGAACGGGGGCGCCCGGATGTATGATTGCCTCCCTGATTTCGAGAGATAAGAAGTTGAGGTTGTCTCTTTGGGTTTCATAACTAGCACCAACCCAAGCAGGACTCCAAGCATTCTCAGAAATTTGAATCTCATCTACAATACCATCATATTCTCCCTCACCAACGCCGTCTCTCCATTTGCCAATCATTAAATCTGTTGGGTCGTTCAAATATCCAACAGTAATTGGAGTTCCTTCCTCGGCTCCGTTAACATATAATCTTCCAGTAGTCCCGTCATAAGTTAAGCATACAAAAATAAAGTTAGATGTATCATATTCCGTTGTTGATTGGATAAAGCCACTTGTAGTTCCATTGCCAATATATGCCCGAATCACATCATAAGCTCTAGGAGTGATATAATATCCTCTTATTTGACCAGCCCAACTATGCCTACCAATCACTCCAACACTTTCAACCACATCTGATTTAAACCATAAACTAACGGAAAAAACAGTAAAATCTAACGATGCTGGTTGCCCAATATTTATAGCATCATCATCTCCAGCAAAATCTTGTGCCTTCCCGATTTTTCCATCTGCTTCTATCGGCTCGTTTGCAGCCTTCTTTGTTCCATCATTATCGTTGCTTGTGCTGTCAAGTATTGTTGATGTTGTTGCGTCGTTCATGTGATATGCTGCTTTAGTGTAGGTGTCCCAAACATTCTGTGCGGGAACGCTTCCAGTGACACCTACATAGGCACTGTTGTCTGCGTGTGTCTTATCATAATAGAGGTAAATGACCGTATCAACTAAACTGCTGATTGTCCAGTCGCTTCTGCTTACCCACAGGTCAGCGGTTTTGTTTGTGGCGTCCCAGTTGTCGATTTCCACATAAAGCTGCTTGATTCCATCAGAAGATGTAACCGCAATCTTAAGATTGTTTGCGCCTAATTCATCAAAAACTTTTCGGGCATCATACTTGCCTGTGCCAGACACTTTGCTGAGATGTATCCTATGCGGAAAATGTGTTAGGGCTGCATTTATCTTGTCTTTGTCTAAGACTATTTTGATTCTTCTTTCTTTGTTCCAGCCCTTCAGCCATTGACCAGTAGGCACACTGTTTCACCTAAGTCCACGCGTCAAGGTACCTGTCAAGCTTGTCCAATGTCTGCAGTTCACGGTCTTTGGTTCTTCTTAGGATGTCAATGATTTTCTGCAAATCCGCATACAGGGACGCTATCGAATTGACGCTTTCGCCTATCTGCCTTTGCTGAAGTTCTATTCTATCTTGCAGCCGAGCCAACTCTTTCTGTTGAATCTCAAGCGCCTCTTTAGCGTCAACGCTGTCCTTGAGCAACTCAAGAAGATTCTCTGCGGCAGTCATTGCATGGTCAGGATTCAGCATCGGCAAAGCAGACTGCAGCTTCTCGATTTTTTGGCGCGCATCTTTTGTGCCTCCGGGAACAGCTGCGCCACTGCGTACCTGTTCAACAGATTCTGTTAGGTCTTCCATCTTCAAAACCTTTTTTTCATTCAACTCTTCTTTCCATCCCCTCAATGTTAAACTGATTTGAATATGGCTCTATCCATCCGTCTACACTCATCTTATGCATGTAACCTAAGTGAGGTGTAAGTCGTCCTCTCTGCTTAAACACTTTTAGGTGCGTCAAAACGAACCTGTCAGTCCACTTCACAGGATATTCATTCTCTACGACCCTGCCAGCATAATCCTTTAGCAGCCAATGTTTGCGGTCATAGAACATGCCATCCACCTTCAGGAACAGTCTTGGATGCCAGATCGGCGCCATGCTGGATACGTCTAAGCCGGGGTTGTAGATGGGCGTCTGCCCCGCAATACATCCTGATTGCATGATTTCGTCGAAGCCATCCTGTGCTTCTCCGTATAGCATTTCGTCGGCGTCTATGATCAGGAACCATTCTCCTTCGGGCACGGCGTCCAGCATGGCTGTTCTTTTGATGCACTGGTTCACCCATGGTTTGCCTTTGGGCGGCAAAATCAGTTTGATTGGCGGCAGGTTCGGTATTGAATGTAGGATTTCGAGAGAACCATCTGTGCTGAATGGTTGAGCCTCAGGATGCTTCTGCTTGTAGAACTCGAAGTATGTCTGGTAAGCGCCATCAGCGACTATGATTGAATCCACCAAATCTTTGATTGAGCTAATGCAAAGGGGTAGGGTAGCATATTCCTCGTATAAATTGATTAGTGCATGGATTCGGGGTTTTGCCTCTCCCTCTTTCTTCGTCATTACTCTAATCCTATTCCCTTGTTTTTTGGTTACTGTTATTGTTCACCTTTTAGACATCTGGTGACGCTGGTGAACACGGTATTACGTGCCATTTCTGGCTCCCCACACTTAAAAGATTGGGGGTGGTCTGCCGTTTTCCAGTGTCGTAGACGGCATTAACTACGATTATTCGGCTGTGGCTGGGTGTCCAGTCCAGATTCTAACTGCCTCTGTCATATCAAGTACGGCAACACCATACGTGTGCGAGCCTGTGATGGTTAGCTTTCGGGTTTTGATGATTCTGTCAGTTTCGATGAGTATGTCACGTTTCGGTGCAAGCGCAAGCGCACGTTTTGGTCGCATCAGATAGCAGACTTCATAGCTTGTACCTGCGTTGCTGACTCCAATCGCACTGTCATTTCGTGTCTCATATCCGCCTACCACGATCTTGACTCCCAGCAGCTCCTCAATCATGCCCTTGCTGACGATGTCGCCTCGGGCATAGGCGAAGACTTGGCTGGAAACCATTTCTTTGAGTAGGCTCTGGTACGCGACGGGCGTCATCCAAAGTATGCAATCTCCGGGGCTTACAGATTTGCCTTTCTTGAGCATTTCGCCGATTGCGTCTGCGATCCATTCGGCTTTGAAGTGTGTGTCAACAAGCGCTACTGTCAGGTCTCCTACGTCACAGTATCCGTCTGCTCCGCCGAATTGGCTTGTGGTTCCTGCATCCAAGAGCTTCATTAGGTCGCGGTCTTCAGAACGTACGGCTGCGGCTGCAAAGACTCTGTTGAGTTCATCGAGTAGGTTAGCGTCTATTTTTTCGATGTCGCCGTAGTCGATGTCGCTGTAGGTTCCTGCCTCGTTCAATGTGGTTGTGGTGGTGCTGATTAGATCAGTGGTGCCCGCGAAGCCTGCTGCAGGCGCTACGTCCTCGAACTCGAGGTCTTTCACGTAGGGGATGTTTACTGTGTCTCCTTGTTTGCCTTTGATGACATCGGTTACGAAGACGTAGTCTCTGAGGTGTCCCGCGATTTCGTATTGTGTTGCGACTGGCACGACGATTGTCCATTGTTCATGGATATTGCCGTGGGGACTGTGGATGTTCTCGAAGTATTCGATGACTCTGGTTCTGTCGTCTTTGCTGATGGCTTCGACTATGCCTTTGCCTTGTGGTTGCGTTGCGGCTTCTTTGATGTTTTTGATGAAGCTTTCCTGATTTTTTTTGAGGTTGGCTGTGATTCTTTCTTCCATGCCGCTGAAGTCCACTTCAACGACGGTTCCTTCTGGTGTTGTCACTTTTCCTAGTGTCAATTTTTTTGTTCTCCTTTCTTGTTTGGGTTTGTTCCCCTCGTTGGGGTGTCGGCTGCTCCCAGATTGTGTCAACCGTCCAGCATCATTGGGCTGGAATCCTTGGGGATTGTCAGTGTTATGTGACTATGCTTTTATGCGGACGATCTTTTTTGCTTCGTTGCGGGCTTTGCCGAGTTTGGCTTCCAGCAGTTCTTTCTGTTGTGCGATTTCTAGGTATTCCTCGTTGCTTTTGGTGTTGCGTTTGCTTAGTTCTAGATTGGTTTTCATGGCGTCATCGTACTTTTCTAGCACCGTAGCATGTTCTTGTTGCAGTTTCTCTAATGCTCTTCGTTTGCTGTCTAAGTCTAAGGTGAGGTCTTCGATTCTGCGTTGCAGTTCCTTAGCTTTGATGCTATCTTCAACCTTGTTTAGGTTATAGCTATCCATCCGCTTTTCCAATCGCAGGATTGTGGATTTCTGTTCCGTAATTACGCCTCTTACTTCGTTGAGTGCCTTATCGACTATCATATATCTTTTCTGCCATTCTAAACTCTGTTTTTCGAACCATTTGGCGCGGTCTTCTGCTTTCATTCTGCCGATTCGTTCGGTGATTGGGTCTGAGGGCATGCACATGCTTGCGTTGGCGTCCCATGTGTAACCGTCAGGGCAGTCATGAGCGTTCGGTGTTGGACTTGTGGCTTGTGCAAGATCAGGTTGAAGAGGTGGAGTTCCTGTTGGCAGCTCCATTGGTGCGCCGCCTCCTTGTGGAAATGTTTGTGTTGCTTGATCTGTGGGTATTTGTGGAACTTTTGTGTCTTTTTTGGGGATGTCTGTTTTGGTGTCTGTGGTCATTCGCACTGGATCTTTTTTGATGTTTACTGTATGTTTTGTCACGTCTGTGGATGTAGATTCCTGTGGGGCAGGAGATTTTCCTGTTTGCACGTCTACGGATACGGGTAGGGCGGCGGTGTCGGGTACGCATTTTGCTATTTCGGCGTCCCAGTGTTGACTGTGTGGGCAGCTTTCGTCGGGGATGCACTGTCCCATCACGGTGGATAGGATGTAGCCGGGTGGGCATTGTCCTGCTTCGTCGGGTAGGATGGCTTTGTCGTCCATGCCTTTCGTGTCCACCTGTTCGGTTACTGGTTCGCATTCGCCTGTTTCCGGGTTGAGTTTTTGTCCTTCTGGGCAGTCGTCTACTGCTTCCATTTTGAGTGTTTTCACGTTGTTTTTTACCCTCCTATGGGTTATCGAAGGATGTAATGCTTCGATCATGATGGATTCTAGCGGCTGAATCCTTGTTAGGGGAATGCCGGGTAGAATCTTTGATGTGAGAAAGGCGAAGCCGTCGAAGTTCATGCCTTCGCATCTGCTGTCGTTGCTTACGTAGTTGCAGCTTGCTTCTAGGCTCACGTTGACGATTCCGCCTTCTGTTATGAGTTGGTTTATGGTTTTTTCTGTGTCACAGATTGGGCACATTAGCCTGTTGGGGACTTTGACTATGGCTTCTGTCATGACTGTTTCGGTTTTTGTGCCGTCTGGCAGGGTTATGGTGTGGGTGACGGCTTCGGCTGCGGGAATTTCGATTGTTGGCAGCGGAAATTTGTGGTTTAGGTTGGCGTATCCGCCTTTGAGTGTTCTTGAGGCTAGCCGTAGTTCTTCTTTGGTGTAGACGTTTTTGTTCATGGATTCAACGGGGAAGCCTACTTCGATTTTCCAGTATGTATGTTGGCTGTCGCTTTTCCATAGCTGAAAGTCTACGTGGCGGTTGTACCATGCTTCTCTGAAGCTGTTGCCGTATGGCTTGCTTTCGTCTAGGTTAAGTTTGCTTATCCATTCTAGGTATCGGCTTTCGCCGTCGGGTATCATGAGAAATTGGTTGTATATTTTCTGGAAGTCAGGATGCTTCATTTCATTTTTTTCTCCTAGCTGAGATTTGCAGATTGCCCATGCGCTGTCTTCGGGTGTGCCCTTAGCGATTAGGTCTTTGACGCATCGGTCAAGCTTTGCGGGCATGTTATCCCTCCCTCAAGCAACGGGCACATTCTAGTTTGCCGTCGCCAACGTTTGTGAGTTTGCTTGTGAACTCGTCGGTTCCGCAGACGCTGCAGACGTGAAGCGTGTCATCGTCTATGTTGTCTGCCGTGACCCTGTTTGCCCGCTGCTCGGCGGTTTCACGGTTGAATCTGCGGGGATCGTTCGGTTGTCCTATCTGCAAACTCTTTTACCCATCCGTTACTGTTTTCTATCCACATGCGGAACGGCTCATTTTCATTGAATAGTTTAGCGAGCCCCTGCATGACACAGGTTCCGCCTATCACGTTACCCTTGAATATTGGGCGCTGCACCTCGCCTTTGCTGTCTCTGGTTGTCGATAGGAAGAACTGTATTATGTCCTCATGGTTGATTGCGTGTTCTGAGGCTTTTCTTTCGACCTCTTGAAAGAAGGCTACCTGCGCGGCAAAGTAGCTTAGGTTCAGCAGTTTTGCGATCTCGGTTTCGACGCTGCCTTTGGCTAGGTGAACTTTCATGCCCATGCTCTCGTAATAGTTTTTGGCTATCAAGCCTGATCTGAGTGTGGTTCCGCCCACAAACTTTGTGTAAGTTTGAAGTCCCCAAAGTAGGCTGCTGTGGCATCCTCTGACTGGGCTATGCACGATAAGCCTTTCGGGGTTGCCTCGAAGCCAGATGTTTCTTGTCGTGTAGGGTTTGACTGTGGACTCGATAATCGTTAGGTCAGGATTGAATTTGTGAATATATTCAGTTACCGTTCTCTCGAATGTTGGTGTCCATGGGAAGCAGACGTGCATGACATCGTAGTGTCCGCCAGCTGCGGCGCTGGCTTCGACGTCCATGACTGACAGGTTATGATGCTTGCTTATGATTGTGGCTAGTGCGCTTCCGACTTTGCCGTTGCCGACCAGCAGCACATTCTTGGGGGCTTGCATAATAGTGATGTTTCTGTGGAACTTGTATTTAGTTTTTTAGATTGAAATTACAAAAAATTGTAGTATTCTGTTATCAAAACTGTTAAATATCTAAAGTGACATTGGTTTGGTGACCTAGAATGAGTAAAAGATTAAGTTGGATTGGAACTGCTATACTCTGTTATGGGTCAAAGTTTGATCCTCATATGAGAGTAAAGGTTGGAGTGAAAGAAGTAGCAAATAATACTTATCAAGTAGATATACCGTTTTATACTTCAACGATTTGGGTTGATAATTTAATTATTAAGGATCAAAATTAAATGTCTAATATTACTTACGCTCAGGAGAAGAAGAGGATGGAAGCAGAAAAGAAGCTTGTAGCAGAATATCATAAAAGGCATGGAGGATTAAAATGAGGGCGAAATTGATGAGCAAACGAGAAGAACACATCATACAAGTCTACCTCGAAACAGGCGAAATGCTGCAGGGCTTCGGAATGATCAAGCACAGATTCCTAAAGTCAGGCTACGACGTTGCCGTGGCGGACAGGCAAGCTAGGCTGCTGCAGAAACTCAAGGAGCGACTAGAACGTGAGTGAGAAAGAGGTTAAAATGAAAAATGCCGAAGTTTGAGGATGTAGGTAAAGGATACTACTGCGAAATGCAAGAGCTTGGATTGCTAGAATGTCCCTGTGTTGCTAGAATCTCTTGTGTTGGATGCAAAACTGGAAGACGAAGAAAATTCAAAGAGGCTAAGAAACAAAAATGAAGTTTCCACCTCTTATACACCCTTCAGTCTATAGCAGTCTTCCCGTTTATGTGCTTCCAGAATCAACGCTGTATAATATTGTGCTTTCGGACGAGATGATAAAGGAACATTACGAAAAAGGCAAAAGGAAAAAACAAAAATGAGTTTTAGACAGAAAATCATAAAGGTTCTTCAGCAGCTAGCAGGAAAAGATTTACCCAATTCAATCATAGATGAGGAAGAAAAAGAGTTAGAGGAGAAACAACAAGATGATTAAGATGTTTTGTGACCGTTGTGGAGCCGAGATTGAATTAGCTCCTGAAAGTGAAACTGATGAGGTGGATCTATCATTGCGTAGACCTGAAACTGGTGAGGATGGTTATTGTTTTGCTACTGTCTGCGATAAATGTGCTACTGAAATTGTTGAAGATTCTCAGAAATGGAGAGTAAAACAGTCAGAGGAGAAAAGGCAATGAGAGAATATCGCATGGAGAAAATTGCTGTTTTATTAGGTGAGGGTTTCTTTGCTGACAAAATAGTTTCTTTGAAGGATAGGCTTGAAGAACCTGATTTGATGCAAATAAAAGAGTTTGTTCATTCTGTTAAAACTGCAAGAAAGATGTTGAACTCAGACCATTTAGGAACTTTAGAAGATTTGCACAACTTAACTAGATTTCATACATGGTTCTCTTTACGATATGGGCAACAAAAAGTTAAGAACAAACAAGAAGCGGAAGACGTTTTCAGAACGGTTCTTGATAATATATATTTGGATTTGGACACTCGATTGGATTTCTATGGTTGGTTACAAAAAATAACATTGACTGAGGTTTCGGGGATGCTTGATTAATGTCTGATAGTTCTCAAGGAAAACGCACAAGACAGAAGATTAGTCTTGACAAAAACGGTGATACACAATACCTGTGGGGAAAGGATAAGACAATTATGTACACTGAAGTGACAAACAATGAGGGCGTTGCTTGGTGCGAAAACTGCTATAATGATAAAGTTCCTGTTCTGGTTCTTAACACAATTTATGGAGAATTTTGTATCTGCCAACGATGTATCAACTTAATGTTTTCGATGCGAAAGGAGCAATGAAAAATGAAAACAAAACCAATATACTTAAAAAAATGCAATACAACAATACAATTTGTGGAAGTTAATAACGAAACATATCTACTTGAGGAAAACCATAACATAAATAAAATTTGTGTTATCAAACAAAATCCTCCCAATTTAATTAATTTAAACTTATTTAAACTAGGAGGCTAAGAAACAAAAATGAAAGTCGTCTGGTTTGGAGTACTATATGAAAGTTGGACTTCAGATTCTACTTACAAAGAAACAAAGGACTGTAAAGAATATCAGTTTTTGATAGGAAGGAAACAAAAATGACGTATGTATTTTGTGGTAACGAAAAGTGCAAACACAACAAAGATGGTGGATGCACACGAGACTCAATTATGGTTTCAGACCAAGAAAACTGCATGGATGTAGAATATGATGAGTGAGAAGGTTGAGGCTTCACAGAAAACATCGAAGTGGAAAGGTGATGTTTGTGAAAAATGTGGATGTAAAGATTTTGATCGGTTCTATTCTGGAGGATACAATTTTATGACCTGCAAAAAATGTGGAGCTGAATATTTAGATGATTGAAAAGAGGGTTGAATGAAAATGTCTAAAAAGAAAGAGGTCGCAGAAGGGGCAATGAAAAATGAAAAGGCTAAGTGACTGCTTTAACGTCATCTACGACATCAGGGTCTAGCTTGTCAGGCTTCAGCTTCGATGGCACAAGCGCCTTCTGCGCGGGAACGCTGTCCGCGGGGTCACCGATGAAACGCCTAAGACGACAGCGACACCACTTATGTACTAGTCCGCGCCCGTTTTCTCCCATGCCGCCGATGGTGTTTTCGTCGAGGATGGCAAGGTAGGGGAAGAGTGCTCTTATCATGTTGCCGTTTATGCCTCCCATGGCGGAGGCGAGGTCGGCGTAGCTTCTGCATAGGTCGCAGGTGATGTTGTCTTCTCTGGGGTCGAAGAGCCATATGTCTTTGCCGCTGAAGAATGTTACTCCGCTTCGGGTGGGGAAGTCTATGCGCTTTGTTGCTTCTTGCTGTCTATGTTTGCGTACTGCCTGAACAGCTTCAGCGACGTGATGGATGCAAGTCATGGTAATAAGTTATTTAAGTTTGAGTTTATAAATTGAATATAGAGAGAGGCAAAAATGAGACATAAAATTTGTGATGTTAAGGTTGGCGACAGATTCAGAAAAGACATGGGCAACTTGTCTTCACTAAAAAAGAGCATTCAAGAAATTGGATTGCTTCACCCTATTGTTGTTGATTCAGAGAATGGTTCAGCAATAATAAACAAAGATACACTGCAAGATATGCACCGAATCCTCCAGACAATCCTGTCTATCACACACAGTTTTATACAATACCAATTAAGGATTTGCCCAACTACTTATTTTTGATAAAAAAGACAGTTTAGTCTACTTGCACCGTGTATTTTTCCTTATTTTGTGATTTGCACATCTAATATGTCACCATATTTCAGGTCTAACAAATGCTTGATTTCGTCTGTGACTGTGATTACGAGACTGTTCCCCGACTTGGTGAGACTCTTCGTGAAACGGTAACTTATAGGCTTTATTTCAGTTCCACATTTAGGGCAATTCATACTTACACTACCTTATTCCAATTTGATCTAATAGTTTCCTGAACTCAGGGTCTTTTCTATTATGTTCTGAAAGAATTTTTGCTAACTTCTTTGCAGTCTCAAAGTCTCCTCTTGCATTAGCTTGCAAAAATTGGTTGTATAGCAAGTTTTGTTCCTCATTATCAAAAATTTTTAAAGACGACATCTTTTTATTCCTCCTATTTGTATGATGGGTCTAGTTCACGATATTTTTGTATGCCGATGGCATGTTGTTGCCAGAGCCAATCTTTGACACGATAAGCGGTTGCAGAATGGGTACTGAAACCAAGGTCTTTCACCACTTGGCGAGTTTTTGCGTCATACATCATGTTGGCAGGTATTGCGTTGCTTTTTGGAAGCCAAACAACACCACGTTTCGTTTTGTATCCCACCGCATTTCTTGTTTCATGTTCAAAATCAAATACTGCAGTTTCTCCTGTATTGTCATTGATGAGGACTATGGGTTTCTTGTAGCTTGTTGGAGTGATCATATTAGAGTATTTTTTCTTCGCTGTCATGTCTTTCCCCGTCTTATTATCTGCCTTAGGAATATTTATGTCTTTCTGTGTCTTATCCGTTGTGGAGTCTCCGTCATCCAAGTCTTTTCCTGTTGTCCGCTTGAATGCGTCTGCTGGTGATTCGCCGTCTTTAACGCAAACGTGTGTTCCCCGAATTGTCAACCATTTGCCGCCTGCTGAAGTGCAACTGTCTTCTGCTTCTTTGAAACGTTTAGAATAAACTGTAACTTTCACTCCCTCTTTAAACATAAATTGTTTCGGTTCAGGGATGTACTCAACCATTCTAGTTTTTTTTTCGCATTTTAAGTATCTACCTCTACACGATAG
>Ga0315545_1004995_pt1 | contig 10784 bp, 8 predicted proteins | sample SalMarSW160210MG_FD_203096 | JGI IMG/M metagenome (GOLD analysis project Ga0315545, IMG submission 203096) | Salt marsh sediment microbial communities from the Plum Island Ecosystem LTER, Massachusetts, United States - Salt Marsh Sediment SW1602-10 ...
GTTATAAACCTTTTCATTCAACTTATTTTGCCCTTTTCGTGGAAAAGACAGATCTGCGTGATTTAGTATTTTTGACAATAAGGTTTTTATTTGAAAACATGTCAAGCCCTGGCACCATTTTACCCTGAAACAGAACCATAAGAAACGGGTTTGGGCAACAGGCTGTTAATGGGTGACCCCTTTACCTTAGGACATCTAAAATCAGATTACAGATTGATGCGAAATTATCTGAAAGATAGCCTGGGTGATAGCATCAATCTGATGCTGGCAGCGGCAGCATTCAACCTCAAGAAGCTGATGAGACAGCTTCAAGGATTGTTGCGCTTTTTATTATGCTTTCTTGTCAAAGAACCCGGTGGGTTTATACCGCAATATGAATAAAGAATCTTTAATATTGGGTTTTTTAGGGTCGACTACATAGAGGTAATCGTAGGACCCGCCCACCTCGCCTGAGCGAGAGCGATGGCAGGCAGGTAGAGGTAGCTGGGAGTCCGAATAATCCAGGTGAAGTTCATTGTTGTTAGGGGGAGCATCGGGGCACTGGGCGGGGTATTGCTTTCAAGTTTCATAGATCGAGGTGTTTTGAACAGGAGGAATAGAGTGGATTGAGGTAAAGCCCCAATACCTGTCTTCCTTGCATGGAGAATCGAAAGAAGATCTTCTTTGATCTTAACAGAGCAGAAAAGGCCAGGGTTTACATGATGGAATAAACTGCGGGAGTTAGGGTTACATTAGCCGCAGCTGGCTGCGCAACAGGGTCCAGGGCTTGCCATAAGGTCACCCCTTTGATTCGCAGCCTGATGACTGCTTTTGCCGGATTTCCCGGCGCATCAGATTCAGCAAACCGCCTTCCGTCAGAATACGGCGCTGGCGGGCTGTAAAGCCAAGATCGACTGAAAATGTAATCCCTTTGGTCAGATTTTTTACCTTCATCGTTCGAGCATTTTCAAGCGCGTTGTAGACATTTTCAAATTGCAGCTCGTCATCGCGGTCAATTTTTAGATAATCCTCGGGGTGTGAGAAAATTAATGGCAGAATTTCGTAATTGATAAGGTTTTCCAAATGGATGCGGGCAAAAGACTTGGCAATCACGGTGCGTATGGCCAGGTATTTTGGACACAGAGCGGCATGATCCCGGGCCGATCCCTGCCCGTAATTGTCGCCGGCGACGATGGTACCGTTGGGGGCCTGTTTGGCCCGTTGGGCAAAGGTGGGGTCGATACCTTCAAACACCAGTTCGGATAAAATCGGCACGTTGGATCGCAGTGGCACGCCCTTTGTTCCGGCCACGATGATGTCGTCGGTGGTGATGTCGTCATCGAGTTTGAGCAGCACGCGACTGTGGAACGAGGTGTCACCGGTTTTGGGCACATCGATGGAACCGATGTTGGGCCCTTTGATCACTTTAACTGCTGCGGGGTGATCTGCCGGTGACACGATCATGTCATCGGGGCTGTCCAGGTCTCCGACAATATCTTTGGGGACAAAGAACCGGGGCGAGGTGTCTGCCATATTTCTGGGATCGGTGATCGTTCCGGTCAGGGCTGAGGCTGCTGCGGTTTCAGGGCTGACTAAAAAGACCTCGGCATCCGGGGTGCCGCAGCGCCCCTTGAAATTGCGATTGAAAGTTCTAAGTGAAACACTATTGGAGGGCGGTGCCTGCCCGAGGCCCAGGCAGGGGCCGCAGGTCGGTTCCAGAATGCGGATGCCGCTCTGGAGCAGCTGAGCCAGGATGCCGGTCTGGGACAGTATGATGTAGATGCGCCGGGAACCCGGGGTGACTGACACCGACACCTCCGGGGGTACCTTTTTGCCCTTCAGGATGTGGGCCACGGCGGCTAGGTCCCTCAACGACGAGTTGGCACAGCCGCCGATGTTGATCTGGTCGACCTTGCGCCCCTCCACAGCACTTACCCGCTCGATGTTCCCGGGCGAAAAAGGCTTGGCCACCAGGGGCTCAAGACGGTCCAGGTCGATGCTCAGAGTGTCATCGTAAACCGCTCCTGGGTCGGCCTTGATTTCTTTCCAGGCGCTGGCTCGGCCCTGGTTACGCAGATAGGTGCGGGTGATGTCGTCACTGGGAAAAACAGAGCTGGTGGCACCGGTTTCAGTGCCCATGTTGGCTATAGTGGCCCGTTCGGGGATGGAAAAAGTCTTGAGTCCGGGACCGTCAAACTCCAGAATTTTTCCCTTGCCGCCGCGAACACCCAGCAGCCGCATGACTTCGAGGGCAGTATCCTTGGCGGAGGTCCAGGCCGGCAGCCTACCCGTCAGCTGGATCAGGATGGTTGCAGGTACCTTTAGATATAGCGGATAGCCAGCCATGGCTGCCACCATGTCCAGCCCGCCGGCACCGATGCCTAGCATTCCCACCGCGCCAGCGGTGGGCGTGTGACTGTCGGCACCCATGACAGTTTGGCCGGGAACCGTGAACCGTTCGAGATGCAGCTGGTGGCAGATGCCGTTGCCAGGCCGAGACAGGTGAATCCCGTATTTGGAGGAAAAGGACTGCAAAAACTGGTGGTCGTTGGCGCTTTCAGGTCCCATCTGCTGGGTGTTGTGATCGATGTAGCACACCATCAGCTCCGTCTGCACCCGCTCTAGGCCGAGAGTCTCGAATTGCAGAAAAGAGGGGACTACGTCATCGTCGGGAGCCAGGATCTGATCGATTTTCAGAGGGACGTCGGATCCCTTGGTTACCGATTCTGCAGTGGTGTGTGATTCGATAATCTTGTGGGCGATTGTTTTCATAGGGTGTCCTTTCTTTTTAAATACACAAAATTGCATTGTTTATTCTTGATCAAACTGGCTTCTTTCCGAGCCAGCGGCGAGGCTTGTTTGTGAATTTTTGCCAGCACGGTGATAAAGGCGACAGTTTTTACGAACTTGCCAGGGTTTCGATTTTGGCGACGATGGCATCCCCGACTTCATTGGTTTTGGACGTGCCGCCGATGTCGTGGATCAAGGTTTTGGACTAGGCCAGAACCGCTAGTACTGCCTTGTCCAGAAGTTCGGCGGCCTGGGCGGCCCGATCGACATAGTGTTGGACGCCCAGCCATTCCAGCATCATCTTGCCGTACTGAATTTGCCCGGTGGGGTTGGTGACCCGCTGGCTGGCGTATTTGGGGGAACTGCCGTGCAGGAGTTCGAACATGGCGATGTTGTCGCCGATGTTGGTCGAAGCCCATGTCAACAATGCCAACGGTGGCCGAAGCCAGGTCGGTCAGAATGTCGCCGAATATGTTTTCGGAAACCACCATATCATACCACTCCGGTGACCCGTCTTTTGCCGTCCTGAGGTGCGCCGTTTTTGCGACTGGCCAGTTCAAATGCATATTTGACGATTCGCTCGGTCCCGCTGCGGGTGATAATCAGGTTGTCGACCGCCATCTCATCCCGGAGAACCATATCGGACGCTTGGCTTTTTTGGATTTTGCCATATCGCCGGCCCAGGAGAGCCCCTCGGTGTTCTCGCGTACGACTAATTAGTTGATATCGCCTGAGCTTTTATCCTTGAGCACCGTCTGGACTCCGGGTAGCAGCTTTATCGGCCGAATATTGGCATACAGGTCAAAACCAATCCACAGCATGATGTCGACGTTCAATTCGGTTCCGCCGGGGTAAGCAACACAGGGAAGTCCGATTGGTCCCGTGTAAATGGTATCCGACTGTCGCAGACCGTCATACTCCTCGGGCGGACAGACGACCCCCGTCCGCTGGTAAAAAGTCGAGCTGGTTTCATAGGTGGTGAAGCTGAAGTTGGTCCCCTCGGCGGAAGCGGCCTCTTTGAGTATCTTGATACCTTTCTCTACCAATTCAGGACCGGTGCCTTCACCGGGAATGAGCCCGATTTCATAACTGCTCTTTGCCATCTTGTGCTAATCTTTTCGTTGAGCGATCACTGATTATCTCCAATAGCGGACATCCCAAATCAAACCAATTGATAATAATTCGCTTTTTGTGGCAAAAAGATAAGGGAAACTATCATTGTGTGTCAAGCAAAAAATGCCTGTAAAAAAATGCCTGCAAATTTAAAAAAGTTCTTGACATATAAAAAAAACTATGTTTACATATTGAACAAATGTCACATATAGTGAACAAATCAAGGAAACCCTACTATAAGATAAATTCAGTTGAAAAGACTATAAAGATCCTTGAGCTTCTCGGAGAAAAGGGAGAGCTTTCTGTTGCTGAGGCCGCTTCTAAGCTTGGTATGAATCGCAGTACCTGTCACAGGTTCCTCGTGACCCTGCGCGAACTCGGGTATGTGGTACAAGATCATCTATCACATTACAGTCTATCCTTTCAGATATTCGAGCTCGGGATGAAAGTTGCCGATACGGTGGAGATAAGAGAGGTTGCCTATCCCTATTTGAAAGAGCTATCGACGCTTTTTAACGAAACCATCAATCTCGGTTGTCTGGACAACAATGAAATCATCCATCTTGATAAAATCAATAGCACTGAGATTCTTCGTATCGATAACAGTATTGGAAGCAGAGCCCCGGCTTATTGTACCGGTTTAGGCAAGGCCATTCTCGCATATCTTCCGGAAGAAGAACTGAACAACTTTCTGAAATCGGTACCACTCAAGGAGATGACAGAGAATACTATTACTACCAAGGGAAACCTTTTAAAGGAGCTTGAAAGGATCCGGAAGCAGGGCTTTGCCGTTGACCGTGAGGAGCTTTGCATTGGGCTCCGGTGTGTGGCATCGCCTGTGTTCGACTATACCAATTCCCCCTTGTATTCGGTGAGCGTAGCTGGGCCAGTATCAAGGATGACTAAAGAGAAGATCACCGCTATCAAGGAAGAAGTGAAGAGGGTGTGCAAGGAGCTCTCTAAGAGTTTAAGTCAGTTACAGCACTGAGAGCATTATAACCATATCCTCCCGATAGCATTTTAAAGGAGGTAGAAATGAAGAAAAAACTCAATCGATTCGACCTTCAGAAAAAGAAGGAATCCGGCGACAAGGTGGTGTGGATCACAGCATACGATTTCGCGACGGCACAGTTCGCCGAGGAAGCGGGCATGGACATGATCCTTGTGGGGGATTCCTTGGGCATGTGTATTTATGGCTATGAGGGCACTGTACCAGTCACAATGGATCAGTGTATCTATCACAGCGAGGCTGTGAGGCGAGGTGCTCCGAAGACCTTCGTTATCGGGGACATGCCTTTCCTCTCATATCAGGTAAGCGTGGAGGACTCGGTTCGTAATGCCGGTCGATTTTTTAAAGAGGCAAACGTAGACGCTATAAAGCTTGAGGGCGGTCTAAGGGTCTGCCCCCAAATCAGGGCCATTGCAGATGGAGGTATGCTTGTCATGGGCCATATCGGGCTTACACCCCAGAGCTCAGGGCAGCTTGGAGGCTTTAAAGCCCAGGGCCGTACCGCTGAATCAGCCGTGGATGTGCTCAAGGACGCGCGCGCTGTCGAGGAGGCTGGGGCCTTTGCTCTCTTAGTGGAGGCGGTGCCTCCTGAGGTGTGCAAGATCATCAGGGATGAACTGAAGATTTCTGTTTATAGCATTGGTGCGGGAATCCATGCCGATGGCCAGCTCATGATCTCAAGCGATGTGCTGGGGATCTTTCAGGCATTTACTCCAAAATTCGTGAAGAAATACGCCAATCTGGCAGAGGAAATCACAAGAGCCTTTGAGGCCTACGTGGCAGACGTCCGAAAGCTTCGTTTTCCCGAGGATCAGCATACCTACACGATGATTGAAGGGGAGCTGCCAAAACTAATGGAGATGTTGGAAGGAAAGTAAACCTATTGATTGATGAAGGTGCTCAGAATTGCCTTATTGTGGGCAGTAGCATTGTAGTTTAAAAAGTCAGGAATTACTGAGTGGGCAATATATCAAGCATAAAAAAGAAAAGGAGGTTTCATTGTGTCTGAGGTTTTAAAGAAGATTCGAGAGTTCATGGAAGAAGAGGGTATCCCCGGGCGTGATGGGTACGATTTGCCGACTTCGACCAAAACGTTTCCCGATGGTGCCAACTGGAGAATAGAGATTTCGGGGGTTGAACGTCCTTCAACTATGGAGGCTATGATTGTTGAGGCAAGAAAGAGAAATGTCACCATTCATAGAGCAGTGGTAACTGTTGGAGGATCAACAACGTGTGATTTCGAAGAATTAAAAGCCATTGCTCAGATGGGTAGAGATGAAAATATAGAAGTAATAACGACTATTGGCCCGAGAAAGTCATGGGATGTTGGTGCAAGAGCGTCAGGATTTGAAGAAGGTGCCATGGTAGGGATGAGATTAAGAGGATCTGATAATATTTCTTATTGGCTTGCGGATATGATGAGAAATATAGAAGCTGGGCTCAGGGGCTTTCTAGTTCTCGATGAGGGAATACTTTCCATTGTAGTTCGTATGCGGGAAGAGGATTTTATACCCAAAGAAACGGTTTTTAAGTGGTCCGCTTTTGCTGGATATTGCAGTGCTGCCGGATTTCGGGTCATCGAGAAAATGGGCGCTAATTCTGCGAATCCTGCCTCTGATGTATCGCTCCCGATTTTGGTGTCAATGCGGAAAGCAGTTAATATTCCTATCGATATATATATGTTTATTACAGACGCTGAAGGAGGAATGTTTAGAATTTACGATGCCCCGGAAGTGGCGAGAGTTGCTTCACCTTGTTACTTCAAGATTGAGCCAGGGACTTCTCAGGCTGATATTTACAAACCATGGGTACAAGAAAAATGGCATGAAGAGTTCATGCGGGAGAAAGTAAAAGAGGCAGCTATTTTCATGGAAATTATGGAACGACATGCTCCCGAATTAAAGTTGTCAAAAAAAGGGCCCTTAGATTTGGTTCTTCCTGAGCCACAATAAAGGGTATTAAACCCTAGGGAAAGCCCTGGACCCGTATTAAGCGGAATGATCCCGCCGCAAGCGGACGGGGGATTAAAAAGCATAACAAAGCACAAAAGATGGGCTTAATGTGGATGCAAATAATAACTTATAGAAAACGAGTTTTACTGAAAGGCAGCTCTAATATGTTAGAATAAGGTTAATGTTACCTGATAACCAAAATGACTATTGTTATCTTTAGACAACAAAGAGCTACATTTTGAATTTTAAAAAAGGGCATCAATTAATCAGCAGAAATTCTGTGCGATGTAGAGTGATTAAATGTAAAAGCAGAGAAAATCGAACTTTCCCCATTCACAAAAGTTAGAGAAAGGAGGGTATTTCAATGCAAAAAGAGACATATGTGATAGCTGTTATCCCTGGGGATGGCACTGGCCCAGAATTGATAGATCAGGGAATAAAAGTGCTTGAATCTGTTCAAGAGGTAATCCCAGGTCTCAAATTTTCATTCAAAAAATTAGAAACGAGTTCAGATCTTTATAGACGTACTGGCGTCGTGTGCCCACCAGATGAATTTGATGCATGCAGAGATGCAGATGCAATATATAAAGGTCCTATAGGACTTCCAGATGTAAGATACCCCGATGGAACTGAATTAAACGTTGATATAATGCTGAGATTCGGGCTTGATTTGTATGCTAATATCAGGCCAATCAAACTCCGTCCCGGGAGCACTACAATACTTAAAGACAAAAAAGTCGGTGATATTGACTATGTTGTTGTCAGAGAAAATACAGAGGGAATCTATGCATCCTGGGCTGGAGATATAGCAAAGACAAAAAAAGCACAGGCTAGTGGGATAATTCTGCGAGATGAATTGGCTATTGATAATGTTGTAATCACTCGTAAGGGAACCGAACGAATCGTTAAATATGCCTGTGAATTAGCCAAAAAGAGGAGTGGAGCTCCGATTGATGGCAAAAAGAGGGTCACATGCGTGGACAAAGCAAATGTACTAAAAAGCTATGCCTTCTTTAGGAAAATATTTGACGAAGTCGCTTTAAAGTATCCGGATATCAATAGGGACTATGCTTATATCGACGCGATGACGCAGTGGATGGTCAGGACACCCGAATATTTTGATGTTGTTGTTGTTGAGAACATGTTTGGAGATATTATAACAGATCTTGGTTCAGCTACAGTGGGCAGCGTAGGGATGGGTCCCTCTGCGAACATAGGAGAGGATAACGCGATGTTTGAACCAATACATGGTAGTGCGCCAAAATATACAGGAAAAGGTGTTGTAAATCCTATTGGGCAAATCCTATCGGGACAAATGATGTTAGAATGGTTAGGTGAACGATATAGTGATGAAAAAGCCAAATTAGGCGCTAAAAAAATTGAAGATGCAGTAGAAGCACTATTAGTTGAGGGAACAACTTTAACAGCTGATCTCGGTGGTGGATCTAAAACTTACGAAGTTGGGGATGCCATTGCCAGGAAGATAAAAGAAATGAATTAGATATCGGTCAGTTGTTAGTTTTGAAAACCAAACCTGTTCTAAGAAAAAGGTTAAGTAGAAATATGAGAACTATGTTTCCATATGGGAACCGTTACTATCCAGTAGAAATTCCTGATCAGAATTTATTAGCTATGGCGGAAACTAAAGATCCTCTCGAAGTTAAGGATTTAAAGAGTGCTGTTAGGACAGCCATAGACAATCCCATAAATACAAAAGATCTGTCAAAGATTGTGAGACCTGGTGACACAGTGGCAATCGTTGTAAATGATATAACAAGACCATTTATTACTGACAAGATTCTGCCGCCTGTTTTAGAAAAACTCTATGAGGTTGGAGCAAGGGATAAAGATATTACTATCGTTATCGCAACAGGTGTACACAGGGCTAACAGCATAAAAGAACAGAGAAGGATGCTTGGGGAAATAGTAGATCGTATAAAGGTGATTAACCACGATGCAAGAGATGAAAAAGGTTTAATTACCCTTGGGGTTACAAAGAGAGGTGTCCCTGTAAGAATCAATAAAATCGTTGCAGAGTCAAAAGTTAAGATTCTTACTGGTTTGATTTCCCCTCATCAACAAGCTGGGTATTCCGGGGGTAGGAAAAGTGTTTTGCCTGGTATTGCCTCGTATGATGCCATTAAAATTTTTCACACTTTCCCAATATGCCCCAGGGATGTTGTTGTTGGCAAAATTGAAGGAAATCTAACCCACGAGGAAGCGCTGGAAGCGGCAGGGATTGCTCGAATCGATTTTATCGTAAATGTTGTACTGAATAGTAAGGATGAAATATTCAAAGTAGTGGCTGGTGATCTTCATGCTGCATGGCTGGAGGGAGTCCAAACTTGGAGAAAAATGTTAGAGATTGAAATATCAGAGTATGCGGATATAGCCATCGTAAGTCCTGGAGGCTATCCAAGAGATATTAATTTTTGGCAATCACAAAAAGCAATTGCATCGGCTGAACTCATAGTAAAGAAAGGAGGAATAATCATTCTAGTCGCACAATGCGCAGATGGTCTTGGAGAAGAAGAACTGGGGTGGTTCAAGTGGCTAACACAGGCTTCAACTCCTAGAGAGGTAATTGAAAGGTTTGAGAAGGAAGGCTACGTAAATGGGTCCGACAAGGCGTATTCGTTCGCCAGAGCTTTACACAATTATAAGGTTACGATAGTTAATGAAAGCATACAAGAAAAACTACTCAGAGAGATGTTCTTCGAAAAATATGGAAGTCTTGAAGATGCTCTAGCTAAAGCACTATCTGAAGTTGGTAAACAAGCAAAAATTGTAGCGCTCCCTCGAGCTGTTGAATGTCTCCCTACTGTTCTCGGATCCACATAGACTCACTGTTCAAAGAGATCGTTATGCGGAAAGCAGGCTAGTGTTATAAAATCGATACTCGGCATATGATTTAAGAACTGTCTTTATTGTAAACCTTTAACCTTTGTGATGTGCTGTAATTGTTTGGCACCTCACTAAACCGGAAAGGAGAAATTGTTATGGAAAAGGAGAAAAGGGGATTGTTTATGAAGAGACCCCTAAGCCTCACAGAACAAATCTTAATTGGCGTGGCCCTTGGGATAATCTTTGGCGCCATCTTCGGTGAAAGGATGCTTGTGCTTTCTTTCATCGGCGATATGTTTATTGGGCTCCTAAAGATGATGGTTATTCCCCTTGTTTTCTTTGCCATCGCTTCTGCAGTATTAATGTGGGAAGACTTCTCGAAAATCGGCAAATTCGCCGGTGAAGCAGTTGGCTTTTACCTTCTTACAACTGCAGTAGCCATTATTTTGGGCCTCTTAGTAGCCAATCTCTTGAATGTAGGAGCAGGCGTGGGACTTGAAGGAGCGGCAAAGGTCTCAATCAAGGCTGCGAAAGGTCAGTCATGGGCTGCAATGATAGTTGGACTCATTCCGAAAAGCCCTATCAAAGCAATGGCTGACTGGAAGATTCTGCAAATAATCGTTTTCGCGCTGTTCTTTGGTTCGGCAACACTAATGGCTCGCGAAAAAGGGAAAGGGATGGCTGATTGGCTTACAAGTGGTACAGAGGTAGTGTACTCTCTGGTACAAATAGTTATCAGTCTTGCTCCCTATGGCTTCTTCGTGATCATGGCTGGTGCTGTAGGCAAGCTAGGTTTGGGGATACTAGTCTCATATGCAAAGATCCTTGCCGTGGTATATGGAGTAGGTATTTTTCACATAATAGTCATCCAGGGGATCATTGTCGCGGGTGTTATAGGGGGTCTTAATCCTTGGCGGTTTCTTAAAGGAATGTCGGAAGCAATTATATTTGCCTGGGTTTCAGACAGCAGCGCTGCAACTCTCCCTATCACCATCAAAAATGCGGAAGAGAACGTGGGTATACCGAAAGACGTCACTCGCTTCGTGCTCCCTCTTGGGATGACAATCAATATGGATGGTACTGCACTTTATCAGGGA
>Ga0315545_1004997_pt1 | contig 10783 bp, 8 predicted proteins | sample SalMarSW160210MG_FD_203096 | JGI IMG/M metagenome (GOLD analysis project Ga0315545, IMG submission 203096) | Salt marsh sediment microbial communities from the Plum Island Ecosystem LTER, Massachusetts, United States - Salt Marsh Sediment SW1602-10 ...
GTGTTCTGCGATATAAGCTTTGCTGTTTTATCGAGCATACTGTAATATAGTGATTTTAAGGATTTATGCAATAAATAGAATGTAAAAAACGTCTTTATTTTTAGAAAAAGCCTGAAAATGGATGCGCATACTGAGTTAGAAGAAATAATAGCCGGCTGTCAAGAGGGGGATGCCGAGAGCTTTTCGCGGCTGGTGGATTTGTACAGCAGACGATGTTACGGCTATTTTTTCCGGATGACAGGCAGCAGGGCGGTCAGCGATGATTTGCTCAGCGAGCTCTTTGTAAAACTGGTAGAGAAGATAGGGACGTTCAAGGGCGAGAGCTTCGATAGCTGGCTTTTTAAGGTAACGAGCAACGTTTTTCATGATTACCTGAGAAGAAAGTATCGTGACGGTAAGGTGATTGAAAGCCGCAAAGAAGAGCTTGAGGAAAGAATCAAGCAGGAGCAAAGACGGGGGAGTCGAAAGGAAGATGAGCAGATGGATAAGCTTCAGGAGAAGATTGAGCGTCTTGATGGGCAGACGCGGGAGCTGATAATGCTGCGGTTTTATTCGCAATTGAGTTTCAAAGAAATAGCAAAGATGCGAGGTGAGCCGATAGGGACGGTGATGTCGAAGGTTCACAGGGGCGTGAGGCGGCTTCGCGAATTAATGGGGTGAAATTATGGCAGAGCGAAAAGACGAAAATCTGAAGGAGCTTTTCGAGAATTTTGTCGGGCCTGAGCAGGCAAAACAGGCGGTTGAGGATATACAACGAGTCGAGCAGATGCTGGAGGAGAATCCTGCTCCTGAGCCGAGCGAAGAGCTGCAGTGGCAGATAAAGGAGAGAATATGTGAAGCTCTTGAGAAGAGAAGAAAAGTGAGGAGTTACTGGATGCCGGCCTATCGAGCTGTTGCTGTGGCGGCTGTTATTATTTTTGTTTTTGTGGTCAGTATTGAATTGTTCAAGAGACCGATAGAGGTAAGCAAGCCAGAGCTGATAGGTTATGTAGCAGCTATACCTGCGGAGGTTTGGGAAGGCAGTAATATTATAGAAGATGATGCGGAACTTTCTGTTTTGTCGGCGGAGATAGCGCAGATAGAGGATGAATATTTTACGGTGCAATTGGACCAGGGTTACGGTAACGGAAAAGACAGCTTGACGGAGCTTGAGCTGGAGCTGATGGATATAGACAGTGAATTTTGGGAAAGGATAGAGATATGAAAGGGCTAACCGGAATAGCTTTGTTATTTGCGGCGGTTTTGCTGGTGACGGGAGTTCAGCCTTGTTTGGCAGATGTCAATGAGGCAGAGAACGTATTCGAGGAATTTCCTGAGCGGATGTTCAGGGAGTTTGAGCCTACCGAAGAGATGATTGACCGTTTTATGGACGGGCTCAAAGAGGCTGAGCCGGAAAAGGCGGAAGAGCTTATCAAGCTGCGAGAAAAAGAGCCTGAGAAATTCAATGAAGAGATTAAGAATATTATGCGAGAGCATTTTCGTCAGATGTTTCGAGGGCAGTGGGAGCGTGGCGGCCCCGGCGGCTTTGCCGGCGGTCCTGAAGGTCGAGACCAAAGAGGTCCTGAGGGTCGCGAGAGAGGGCCGAGGAGGGGCGATATGATGGCAAGGTTCGCTGAACTGCAGGAGAAATTCCTCGTATGGCTGAAAGAAAATTATCCAGAGGATTCCAAGAAGCTGGCAGAGATAAAGGAAAAGAATCCTGAATTACATGAGAGGCAATTGCACCTTATATGGATGAAGTACGGAATGATTTTTATGACGGCGCAGGAGAATCCGGAGCTGGCGGAGTTACTTAAACAACAGAATGAGCTTAACCGTCAGCGTGACGAGCTGATGCGGAAGATCGGCAAAACCAAAGATGAGAAAGAAAAACAGAAACTTGTCGGTGAGCTTGAGGATGTGCTGGGCAAAAAGTTCGACTTGATAGTCAGACGCAAGCAGATTGCGTTCGAGCAGCTTCGTGAGAGGCTGGCCGAGCTTGAGAAACAGGTCAAGGAAAGCGAGGCCAAGGTCGAAAGATGGCAAAAGGCTGAATTCAAGCAGGAGCAGGTTAAAAACAGGCTCGCAGAGCTTGTTGGAAAGAGCGAGAAGTTCGACTGGGATTAGAGATAATAATTGCTGAATTTTGAGGGGGACTTTTACGGCCGGGTTTGCAGAAAGCAAGCCCGGCTTTTTTATTAGGTACGCAATATTGCATATAAGAGTGCATTGTGTTTATACGGGGTGGCGGATTTGTTCATTTCTTGACATTGGGGGGTGTTGTTGCGATAATGCGGTGTTATGGGTAAAAAGGTAGCGATACTTGGTTCGACAGGCTCGATAGGCAAACAGGCGCTTAAAGTCATTGAGTCTCTCAATTCAACTTTCAGCGGCACAGTGACTGAAAATCCGTGTTACGAGGTTTTTGCGTTGACGGCACATTCGAATGTTACACTTCTTACAGAACAGGCTAAAAAGTATCGGCCTCGATTTGTGTGTGTTACCAATCCCGATTACTATCAGAAGCTTTGCGAAATGCTGGGTGATAGCGGTATTGAGATACTATCGGGTGCGAAAGGGATGGTTGAGATTGCACGGCAGGAGGAAGTTGATATTGTATTAAGCGCTGTTGTCGGAGTTGCGTGTCTGGAGGCTCTTCTGGCGGCGGCTGGCAGAGGCAAAAGGCTTGCGATTGCGAGTAAAGAGCCGCTTGTGATTGCGGGTCAGCTTCTTAGTGAAATTGCGGCGGAGAATGGGGCAGAGATTATACCGATAGACAGTGAGCATTCGGCGGTTTTTCAGGCGATGCAGGCCGGCCGGCGCGAGGAGGTGAGCAGAATAATATTGACAACGTCAGGCGGGCCTTTTCGGGAATTTTCGGCTGATGATATGGAGAAGGTGACAGTTGAACAGGCCCTTGCACATCCTGTTTGGGATATGGGGCCGAAGATTACGGTGGATTCTGCGACGATGATGAATAAGGCTCTGGAGGTTATCGAGGCGCGTTGGCTGTTCGATATTCCGGTTGAAAAAATCGAAGTTCTGGTTCATCCTGAGTCGATAGTACATTCATTGGTTGAATTTGTGGACGGCTCGGTCGTTGCTCAATTAGGTTTGCCTGATATGTGTCTTCCAATACAGTATGCGTTGACTTATCCTTGTCGTGTGGCTGGTATTGCGAAGCGATTGCGGCTTGAGGATGTTGGGCAGCTTAGTTTTGAGCATCTGAATTGTGAGGTTTTCCGTGCGTTGCCGTTAGGCTATGAGGTTGCCAGGGCAGGCGGGACAGCGGCGGCGGTGTTTAATGCCGCGAATGAGGCGGCGGTCGGGCAGTTCCTTGAAGGCAGAATAAGATTTGTGCAGATAGTCGAACTTACAGAGCACTGCCTCGATAAGCACAGCGTTAAAAGAAAAGCAGGTCTCGAAGAACTACTCGATGCCGACCGATGGGCAAGAGAACAAGTCAACAATGCGATAGGATATATTCCGGTAGAGGACAGGTAAGATTGGAGTTAATTGATGGCAGAAGAAGAACAGACAAACTCAGATTTAGCCGGTGAGAAAAACTCAGGGAAAAGCGGAAAGGGCAAGTTTTCGCCTTTTTTATGGCTGGTAGTTATAGTTGTTGGGATATTTTTATTGTTAAGGCATTTCGGGGCAGCGGTATTGTGGAATTTTTTTCTTGCGGTTTCTGTTTTAGGTGTGGTCGTTATAGTTCATGAGTTCGGCCATTTCATAGCTGCCAAGCTTTCCGGAATGAGGGTCGAGGCTTTTTCGTTTGGATTTCCGCCGACGATACTTGGGATTAAAAGGACCCGTGACGGTCACCGGATTAGAATTTTGCCGATGTTTTTCAGGAAGCGAGAGCAAGTCTCGCCATCAGAGGAGAATGGAGATGCTCAAGAGGATGCCGAAACTGAAGACGAATCCCAGGGAGATGGATTGATTTTTACATTTGGAAAGGTAAAAAATCCCGGCGAGACGGAATATCGCATCAGCCTTATTCCTTTCGGCGGATATGTAAAGATTTTCGGCCAAGAGGATATCGGCAGGATAAAATATAGTAATAATCCTCGCTCATATACGAACCAGCCTGTATGGAAGCGTGTTTGTGTTATTTCGGCGGGTGTGATTTTCAATGCGATTCTTGCTGTCATATTGTCGGTTATCGTTTTTAGTGTAGGTATAAAACTTATTCCTCCAATAGTAGGCGGAGTTGCAGCCGGTACACCAGCGTCCCGGGCAGGGCTAAAGGGCGGTGATGAGATAGTTGAAGTTGCCGGACACAGCTATAATCTTGAGTTCGCGGATGTTGGAATGTGGGTGGCGCTTGCTGATGAGGGGCAGGCGGTTAATTTGAAGGTTCGTCACGAGGACAGCTCCATAGAAGATTATAAAATTGTCCCTCAGGAGTATGATAGAGGTATGGGACCAGTCAGGGAGCTTGGAATAATTTTACCATTGACGCTGAAGGTGGCACGGCTGACAAGTAAAGAAGACGAAGAACGATTATATTCCGAGACAGGGCTAAGGCCGGGTAATGTTATAAAAGCGGTTAACGGTATCGCAATGGATAAACAGTGGCAGATGGAGAGGATAATAAGCGATTTATTCGAGCCGACAGTAACATTGACAACTGAACGTGTGATTAAAGCACAGGACGGAAGCTCGAAGAAAGAGGTTGTTGAAACGGAAATTGACCTTGGTCTTAATGTGCTGCCGTCAGCGAATAAAGAAAATGACCTGGGCAATATATATTCAATTGAGCCCTGCCTGAAAGTCGGAAGTGTAACTTTGGAACGGGACAACGGATTGGTCAAAGGGGATATCATAATTGCAGCCGATGTTGTTGAATATCCCGACTTTAATCAACTCAGGAAGATAGTTGAGTCTAACGAAGGAAAAGAGATAGCTTTAAAGGTATTACGGGCTGATTTGAACGGTGTTGTCCGGCCGGTAGATGTCAGAGTTGTTCCAGTAAGAAGAGAAAAAATGGTCATGATTGGTTTCGTACCAACGTATGCTCTTGATATTTGCCGAGTAGCAAAGACTACCAATATATTATTCCGTAAGAAAGAGACTGCGGCACTTGAGATACCGTCCGGGTCGGTGATAACCGCAGTCAACGGCAAGGCTGTCAGCAGCTTTTACGATTTTGCCAGGGAGATGAGAAATAACGTAAACAGCGACGTTAGGATTGAATGGCAGGGCAGCGACGGCAATGCCGGCGAAGCGGTATTCGGCAGTGAGCTGTGGGCTAATGTTGTGCCGGTGGAAAGTATTCCGCTGATTGGGATACAGTTCGAGCAGATGAAGAAACTTTACAGGGCTGAAGGAATTTTCGACGCGGTGAAAATGGGTTATAAGAAGGCGGTGAATAATATCGTAATGGGATATACGACGATGGTTCAGGCCATTCGCAGGCAGGTAAGCCCGAGAAATTTTATGGGCCCGGTCGGCATTCTTACATTCAGTTACCAGGTTGTAACGGAATCGTCGAAGTTATATTATCTTTATATGATAGCGCTGATAAGCGCATTAATCGGGGCATTTAATACGATACCAATATTGCCTTTCGACGGGGGGCATATCGTGTTTTTGATTGTCGAAGAGATAAAAGGCTCACCTGTGAGTCGAAGAATTCAGGAATCTTTCTCGACAGCAGGGTTTTTGCTGCTACTGATACTTGCTGCTTATATCACGTTTAATGATGTTGTTAGGACTATCAGGTTTTTTTAGGTAAGGGATTGAATAATATGTCTGCTGATAAGATTGAAGGAAGAAGCGGGCTGAGTGGTAAGGTCGGGTCGGGTGAGAATGTTTATGAGCAGCTTAGGGACGAGGACAGCAGCTTGGCGCAGGGATGCGAGCGATGGCATAACGGGATATTCGCGGCGTTGAGGCAGGCGGATAAGAGGGTGTGGGAGCTTGTAGCGAGCGAGTACGAGCGCCGGCGGAACAGCATACAATTATTGGCAGCGGAGAACGAATGTTCGAAAGCGGTCCTTGCGGCTCTTGGGTCGGTGATGCAGAACAAGACGGCGGAGGGCAGTATATCGGATAGACGACACGGCGGCTGTGAGGTTGTTGACAGGATAGAGCAATTGGCGATTATGCGTGCGAAAGAGGTATTCGGCGCGAGATATGCGAATGTTCAGCCTCACTCAGGGACACAGGCGAACCAAATAGTAATCACAGCGATACTGCGAAAAGGTGACAAGATATTGAGTATGGCTTGCGAGCAGGGCGGGCATTTTTCGCACGGCTCGGCTGATTCTTTTACGGGCAGATTCTTCGAGGTGGAGAGATACTGCCTGGATGAGAAAAGCTTTCGGTTGGATTACGATTCGATAAGAGAGAAGGCTGTTCGATTCAGGCCTAAACTTATAATATGCGGAGCGAGTGCGTATCCGAGGGCTATAGATTTTGCGAGGTTCAGGAAGATTACGGATGAGGCGGGAGCATATCTATTGGCGGATATTTCTCATATCGCCGGCCTTGTCAGTGCAGGAGTGCATCAGTCGCCGATAGATTTTGCACATTTTACGACGACCAGCACGTATAAGCCGGGCGGGCCGAGAGGTGGACTTATATTGATGGGTAAAGACTTCGATAAACAGGCAGAGGCAGCAGGCAGGAGGACGGTGTTGTGGCAGCTTATCGAGGCTAATACATTTCCCGGCGTTCAGGGGACACCTTATTTTAATAATATTGCGGCGAAGGCGGTGTTTTTTAATGAGATGCTTTCGGATGAGTATAAGCATTGGCAGGGCAGGATAATAGAGAATGCGAAGAGACTTGCTCAGAGGCTTTTGGATTTGGGCTATGATATAATGACGGGCGGGACTGATAATCATATGGTAATTTTGAATGCTGCCGGCCTGAAGGAGGGATTAACGGGCCGGATGGCTGAGAAGATTCTGGGAGATGTCGGAATAGTTGTGGACAGGATAGAGCTGCCAACGGATGCAAAGAAAAAGGACAAGAGTCCTGGTGTCAGGCTTGGAACGGCGATAGTTGCAAAGCTGGGTATGGGGACGGAGCAGATGGATTTAATTGGCTCATTGATTGATGAGGCGTTAAGGAGGACAGTGGCTGCAAACGAGGGTGAGTATGTAATCGATGAGGGGCTTAAGGAGCGGATTCGCATTAAGGTTGCACAGCTTTGCAGAGAATATGTGCGGGATTAGTCGAAGGTAATTAAAGGGGAGAAAACTATGGTAAAGGGGTTAAAAGTTTTCGTGGTAATGCCGGCTTATAACGAGTCTGCTCATATCAGGGATACAATAAGCAAAGTACCTTCGATTGTTGATAAGATTATTGTTGTGGATGATGCAAGCACTGATAATACTGTCCAGATAGTTCAAGAAATTGAGGATGAGCGGATTGAGACAATCGAGAATAAGGAGAATCTTGGTGTTGGGGGAGCAACAATAGCAGGGTACAAGCGGGCACTGAGAGAGGATGCCGATATCGTGGTTAAGCTCGATTCGGACGGTCAGATGGATCCTCGCAACATCGGCAAGCTTATAAAGCCGATAGTAAATTGTGAGGCTGACTATGCGAAGGGATTTCGGTTTCACGACAGAGCGACACTTCGCAAGATGCCGAAGATTCGGCTGATAGGGAACCTGGGTTTGTCTTATTTTGTGAAGATGGCGTCGGGGTACTGGAATATTTTTGACCCGGTAAACGGTTTCACGGCGATACACAGAGCGGCGCTGGAGCTTTTAGAGCTTGACAATATCAGCAGAGGTTATTTTTTCGAGACCGATATGCTTTGCAACCTGTACCGGCTTCAGGCGAAGGTTAAGGATGTTATGCTTGCCACTCATTACGGCCAGGAGGTAAGTTTGCTGAGTCCTTTCAAGGCACTGATTCAGTTTCCGCCGAAATTGTTCTGGGCATATTTGAAACGTATTGTGTGGCAGTATTATGTAAGGGACTTTTCGCATTTTTCGGTCCTTTTTCTTTTGGGATGGGTATTGTTTCTTTTCGGCTTTATATTTGGTGTTGTTGTCTGGCATGCGAATGCTTCGAAGGGCATTGCAACACCGACCGGCACCGTGATGCTTTCGGTGGTGCCGTTATTTCTGGGATTCCAGATGCTGCTACAGGCCAGTTTGTATGACGTGAACAGTGTTCCGAAGGAGCCTTTGCAAAAAGAATATACTCAGTCAACCGACTGATTTTTCCATAGGCTTCGTGAAGACGATGATTTTCAGGGCAGGACCTTGAGGAACTCTATTGCTGCGTTGCAATACTGTTTAAATCAAATATCAGATAGGCAGGCATTCCTCCTTTATAAGTAAAGCCGTGTTTTGTGGACACTCTTTGTTGGCCTGGGACATATTCAAAGGTGTATCTTTTTCTCAGCTCGTTTATTATGGGTGTCAATTGGGGCAAGTTTGGAATGAGATAGTAAGGGTATTTACCTGTTTTGGCTTTTTCGAGGACTTCATTAATTGTTTGGGCGGTGTGTATCTGACGGTCGAGGTACCAGGCGATTTCACATTGAATGGAAGCGGCCTTGTATTCATGCTGGTCATACATCAGGCTCTCGTAGCTTAAAAGGTATTTATCGGGCGGGATTTTCCGGTTAAGCTCTTTGAACATATTTATTTTTTGTTCCGGCTGCCAGCGGTAGCTGTAATAGAAGTTTGTTCCAATCATAGAGGATATAAAGACCAGGAAAATGACTGCGGCTGCGCAAGCGACAGCGATTTTTTTATTGAGTTTTTTCATTAAATCGTAAATTATCATTACTCCCAGTGCCAGAGCGATAGCGATTGGGAAAGCTATCGGCCTTTCCCAGTACTGGTGAGGGACAAGAGCTCCTCTTAGTATCAGCAATTGAAAAATGGCGGGCAGTGCAAAAAGCCAGAATTGAGGGAATTTGTATTGATATTTATTTTTGGATTCAGCTGTTTGAGTTTCTGAGGCAGATACATAAAACTGGCCCAAAGTGAGAGCGAGTATAGCGATAATCAGTGCGGGGGCTGTAAAGTTTGTAACGGCGTGTATTCTGAACAGCTGAAACCATCTGGCCCAGGTAAGATTTTTCAATTCTCCGCTGGTAGCTCTCCATTTTGCGATTTCAATTATTTCGTGGAAGTTCCAGCCTCTGCCGGCAGAGAGGATGAGAAAATTCAGCAACAGACTGCTGATGGGCGCTGCTATCAATATTAGAAGGATGGAGAAATCGGGGAATTTCTTTTTTTTGATTTGCCTGCAGATGAAATGGACGCCGAGAGCAAGTGCGACGAAAAAGCCTTCCCATGTCATCTGCAGAATTAAAAAGAGTAAACACGCGAGAATCCACTTGTGACGATTTTTATGCGTGTTTTGTTGAGGGACTATCCCTGTGACAATCAGGTAATACCAGATTGCCAGAAGAGCAGTCGGTGTGAACCAGGTTGAGACACCCCAGACGCCGAAGTAGCCTGTGAGCGGAAATGTCGCGAAGAAAAAACCTGCAAGTAAGGCTACGCGATAGTCGGTAAGGGCCTTTAGGATTTTGATGAAGATGAGGACGGTAAGAAATGTTGCAATAAGATTTGGTACTCTTATTGCGAGCTCATTGGTACCGATTATGAGCATAGCTAAAGCGTCGAGCCAGGTTCTTCCCTGTGGATGGTCGAGGTATCGAGCGGGTTTTTGCTCCGGGGGATTTCCGACGGCAAAGGTGTCAAATCCCTTCGTGTATCCGAGGCCGTAAACCACATGTGAGCGTGCGACCCAGGCGGCGTGGGCTTCACCCCAGCTGTGCAGTCCCCAGAAGGGCCTGTCAATATCTCTGAATAATATGGTTGAGGAAAGCAGGGCAATCAGCAGCGCACAGAGCCAGAAATTGACGGTTCTATCGTTTGTTAGTGTTTTTGGAGTTGCGTTTTCGGTTTTTGGGCCATCTGTTTTTTTCATAAACGAATTCCCGAGTGTTTTTAAATATAAATCTGCGAATATTATTTCATTTGTATTTTTCGGCTAAATCTTTTATTATTTTCACGAAAAGTTGAACTATGGTAATGAAAAAAGTACCGGCTGTAAAGTGATATTACCGGCAGCGGCCTTTTTGGGACAGGCATAGCGATATCAGAAAACAGTCTGTGAAAGGGGAAAACAGTAATATGGGTGAAAAAGTATTGAATGTAGCTGTTGTTGGAGCCGGCTACTGGGGCAAGAACCTTATACGTAATTTTGCGACGGCTGACAGATGCAGGCTGAGGTATGTGTGTGACCTTGACGAGAAGTTGCTTGCTGTGCAGAAAAGGAATTTTCCGGCTGTCGAGGTTTCAAAGGATGTTGATGAGGTACTCAGAGATAAGCAGATCGATGCGGTTGTGGTAGCAGTCGATGTGCCGAGCCACTTTGGGATTGCCAAAAAGTCACTGGGTGCGGGCAAGCATACATTTGTTGAAAAGCCCTTAACATTGAAGAGCTCGGAATCCAGAGAGCTGATAAAGGCTGCGGAAGAAAGGGGCCTGAAATTAATGGTTGGGCATCTGCTGATATATCATTCTGCGGTGACTTATATTAAGGATTTGATAGACGGGGGCGGTTTGGGGCGGCCTTATTATATGTATACACAGCGAGTTAATCTGGGAATTGTTCGCAAGGATGAGAATGCGTGGTGGTCGCTGGCGCCGCACGATATTTCAGTGATTTGTTATTTGTTCGCCAGCAGGCCTGTATCGGTGGCGGCGAGGGGACAAAGCTTTTTGCAGAAGGATGTAGATGACGTTGTTTTTGCGACTGTAAAGTTCGATGACGGGAAAATGGCACATATTCACTGCAGCTGGCTCGA
>Ga0315545_1004998_pt1 | contig 10780 bp, 8 predicted proteins | sample SalMarSW160210MG_FD_203096 | JGI IMG/M metagenome (GOLD analysis project Ga0315545, IMG submission 203096) | Salt marsh sediment microbial communities from the Plum Island Ecosystem LTER, Massachusetts, United States - Salt Marsh Sediment SW1602-10 ...
TATTTCCGGGCTATAGCCTCCTTGTAGGCATTGAGGACAAAATCCTTACCGGCGAATGCCGCCACCAGCATTAGCAGTGTTGAGCGGGGCAGGTGAAAATTGGTTATGAGGGCATCGACCAAGCGGAACCGATAGCCAGGCAGGATGAAGAGCCCCACCCCACCCTCGAAAGGCCCGATAATAGACTTACGGCTGGCTTGAGCCGCCCCCTCGATGATTCTAACCGTGGTCGTGCCGACACAGATAATCCTCCGCCCCTCCCCCTTTGCCTGGATCAAACGATTAGCGACCTCGTCGGTGACGATACCGTATTCCTGGTGTATGGGGTGCTTCAGCGGGTCTTCTTCCCTGACAGGCCGGAAGGTATCCAACCCCACGTGGAGGGTGACAAACAACAGCTTGATACCCCTTTTTTCTAGCTGCTCGAGCAATCGGGGGGTAAAGTGCAGACCGGCTGTAGGCGCGGCTACGCTGCCCGGAGCGCGGGCGTAGACCGTCTGGTAGCGCTCGGCATCGGCTAGCGGGGTGCGTATATATGGAGGCAGGGGGATTTTACCCAGATTGGGCAATTGCATCTCCTCAGGGAAGCGTATCACCTTTATCCCCCCCTCCCCTTCTCCGGTTACCTCCGCCGCAATATTGTCATCGGCGTCGCCGATTTCGAGCCTGGTGCCGACAGCCACCCGCTTGGCTGGCTTGAGCAATACCTCCCAGACGGCGTTTTCGAGCTGACGGAGCAGTAAAAGCTCGACCCTGCCCCCGGTGCCAGCCTTTTTCCCCCTGAGGCGGGCGGGAATAACGCGGCTGTCGTTAAAGACCAGGACATCCCCGGGCTTTAGATAGTCAACCAAATCAGAGAAGCGGCGGTGCTCTATTGAGCCGCGGCTCCGCTCCAAGACCATAAGCCGCGACCTGTCCCTGGGCTCCAGTGGAACCTGGGCGATAAGCTCAGGGGGCAGGTGATAATCAAAATCGCTGGTCTTCATATCTTTAAAAAGTATATCAGTCGAGCGAATAAGAAGGCAATTTAGGTATTTATACGCTTGAAGCTTTTCTTACGCCTGTGCTACAATGGCACCAGCTTTGACCCAAGGAGTGAGATGAGCCCGGAATCGGAATGGGAGCCCAAGCTGCTCGGTTTCTTATGCCGCTGGTGCAGCTATGCCGGCGCCGATCTGGCCGGCACCAGCCGCAAGAAATACCCGGCCAACATCAGGATAATAAAGGTTCCCTGTTCAGGCCGGGTTGACTCGCTGTTTATTCTCAAGGCGCTGCGGCTGGGCTTTGACGGGGTGCTCGTTTCCGGCTGCCACCCCGGTGACTGCCACTACCAGACGGGCAACTACCGCGCCCGCCGCCGCATCGCCATCATCAAGAAATTCCTGGAATACCTCGGCGTCGAGCCCCAGAGATTACAGGCCAGCTGGGTCTCCGCTTCAGAGGGAGGCAAGTTCGCTGAGGTCGTCACCGATGTAACCCAGGACTTAAAAGAAGTTGGCCCCAATCAGCTCTTTGAAAGAAAGAAGAATGGAGCAAAAACTAAGGCAAGAAGCGAAGGCGCTGCTCGAGCAAAAGAAGATTGACTGGATTATCGGCTTTGAAGCAGGGAGCCTGAAGTTCACCACCACCCCCCTCATCACCAAAGACGCCGCCGACACCGAGCGTCTGGTCATCAACCCCTTTATCACCAACAACCTGGCTAGTTTCCTCACCGAGATGAAGGGGCGGGTGGCCATCGTGGCCAAGGGTTGCGAGAGCCGTTCCATCGTCAGCCTGATACAGGACAACAAGGTGGCCAGAGAAGACCTGGTCATCCTGGGTGTCCCCTGCCCGGGAATTATCGATTTAGCCAAGATAGAAAGGCTAGTGGGCAAAGAGCGGGACGAGCTGGATGACATCAGCCGTGACGGCGACAAGGTAAGCGTAAAGGTCAACGGCAAGAAGAAAGACTTCACCGCCAGCGACGTTCTCTTCGACCACTGCCTGGCCTGCGAGCTGCCCACACCACAGGAATACGATATTCTTCTCGGCGAGGAGCGAAAGCCGTCGCCCGAGCTTAAGGTAAGCGGGCAAAACATCGCCGCTTTGAAAGAACTGACGTCAACCGAGAGATGGGCTTCCTGGGAAAAAGAATTAAGCCGCTGCATCCGCTGCTATGCCTGCCGCAATGTCTGCCCCGCCTGTTTTTGCCAGCGCTGCTTCGTCGAGGAGACCGAGCCGCAGTGGGTAATGCCCATGCCCCGTTGGCAGGATAACCTTATCTTCCAGATAATACGCAACATCCACGTGGCGGGCAGGTGCACCGACTGCGGCGAGTGTGAGCGCGTCTGCCCGGTAAACATACCTTTGAGAAGCCTGACCAGAGAGATGTACGACATTGTCGATGAGCTCTTCAAGTTCAAGTCGGGAATGGACAAGGACGCCCTGCCCTTAATGGTCCACTACGAACAGGAAGAGGCCGAGGACTTATTCAGGTAATGAGCAAAAAAGTAAACAAGAAGGACATCGCCCAGCTACTCAAAGAATGGAGTCAGCAGTTCAACGTGCTGGCGCCGTCAAGAGCCAGCGGGGTGGCTGAGATGACAGAGTGGGACGGTAAAGACACCAGCTTTCTGGAGTGGTACCGAAACACGGTTGTCCCTCCCAAAGCCAGCTTCCTTCCCCCCATGGAGGAGATGTTCCGCTTCCGCAAAGACGAAGAGGGCTACCGGATAGAACCGCCGTCAAAGAACGGACAAAAGCAACTGCTCTTCGGCGTCCGCCCCTGCGACGCCCGGGCTATGGCCATAGTGGATATGACCTTTGAGGACGCCTATAAAGACCCCTACTACCTGGAAAAGAGAAGGAATGCGGTGCTGGTGGGTATGGGCTGCACCAACCCCTGTGAGAGCTGCTTCTGTACCTCAATGGGCACTACCCCCACCGACTCCACCAATGTCGACCTGATGCTTATCGACATCGGCGACTACTTCTTGATTGAGGAGGTCACCGCCAAGGGCAAGGAGCTGCTCGCCAAGGCCAGCGGCTTGAAAGAAGCCACCAAAAGCGACGAGGCCGAAGCCGAAAAGTCAAAGGAAACATCATATAATAAGGTAACCCGAAAGCTGGACACGACCGGCATCAAGGATAGGCTGCTAGAGAGCTTCGATGACGAGGAATTCTGGACCAAGACCGCGGCCAAGTGCATAAGCTGCGGTATCTGTACCCTGCTCTGCCCTACCTGTTACTGCTTCGACATCAACGACGAGATGGTCAAGGGGGAGGGGGCCAGGTTCCGCAACTGGGATAGCTGCGGTTTCCCCCTTTACACCAAGATGCCCATGGAGAACCCCAGGAGTGAGAAATGGAGGCGGGTGAGACAAAAGGTATGCCATAAATACGAGTTCTACCCCATGGCCTTCGATGTTATCGCCTGCACCGGCTGCGGGCGCTGTATCCGCCTCTGCCCAGTGAACTGGGACATTACCCAGGTGATAGAGAGCGTTCCCCAAAAGGTTAAAGGAGCCAAATGACGGTCAGCGATATCACTAAGCGCCCGAAGTTCTTCGCCAAGGACAACGTCTACCTGCCCCATATTGTGGTTATCGAAAAGATAATTGAGGAGACGCCGGGCGTGAGGACTTTTCACTTTAACTTTAAGGACAAGAAGCTGGCCAGAGAATTCAAATTCGAGTCGGGGCAGTTCGCCCAGTGCTCCGTCTTCGGTGTCGGCGAAGCCCCCTTCTGCATTTCCTCCAGCCCCACCCGCCCCGACCACCTGGAATTCGCCGCCCAGAGGGTAGGCCGGGTGACCAACGCCCTGCACCGTTTGGGCGTCGGCGCTGAGCTAGGTTTCCGTGGACCCTACGGCAACAGCTTCCCACTCGATAGCTTAAAGGGCAAGAACCTGGTCTTCGTCGGCGGGGGCATCGGCTTGGCGCCACTACGTTCGTTAATATGGAACATCATCGACAACCGTGATAAATATAATAAGGTAGATATTATCTACGGCGCCCGCACTCCCGCTGACCTCTGCTTCCGCTATGATCTGGAGGCGTGGGATAAGGACAAGACAATAAACATGGTGACTACAATTGACCGCGAAGCCGAGGGTTGGACAGGCAGGGTAGGCTTAGTACCCAATGTACTGGGAGAGGTGGCGCCTAAAGCCAAGGATGCGGTGGCTATCGTCTGCGGGCCGCCGATTATGATACGCTTTACCTTCCCCGTTCTGGAAAAGCTGGGATTTACGCCAGCGCAGATGCTAACGACTCTGGAGAAGCGGATGAAGTGCGGCATCGGCAAGTGTGGAAGGTGCAATATCGGTAATGTCTATGTCTGCCGCGACGGGCCTGTCTTCAGCTACGAGCAGATAAAGAATTTTGTTTCCAGCGAGTACTAGGGAAAACAGGTGACCTCAACCAGTTTTGACTTCTCTCTAGCCCATCTTGGCGCCGAGCTGCATCATAAAACCCATGTTGTCCTGCTCGTCCCATTCATCCGTAATCTTGCCGCCGGCGATACGGATAATGCTTATCCCCATCATCGTCGCCTGCTTGCCGGTAGGTGCCAGCCCCATATAGTCGCCGGTGTGCTTGCCGCTCCAATTCCAGCGGACAGCGACTTTGTCTCCTTCGGCAACCATATCCTCAGTGGTACACTTGATGTCGGTAAAGGCCGATAAGGTCGCTACGGACTGCTTGAAGCTGTTCAGGTCAGACGCCATCCCGGCAAAAGGTGTATGCCAGGTGAAGTTGGCCGCCATAAGCTCATCTATTGCGGCTATATTCCCCTTGTTCCAGATTTCGTCGTTCCAACGGCGGGCGATGGCTTTGTTTTCTTCCAGTGACATCGGATTCCTCCTTATATATATTTTGGCTCCACCAACCGTCCAACCTATAGCACTTTAATAGCTTGCTGTCAATACACTGAAAAACAAAAGGCGCTAGCGGCAAAAACTAGCGCCTTTGAGTTGCTACGGGCTGTATTTTAGACTAAAGCCCCCTCCATCTGGGCCACGATCTGCTCGTTGGTGAAGTGCTCCAGGCTTATGGCATCACTGAAGCAGGCGGCGATACAGGCGCCGCAGGCTTTACACAGCGCCTTGTTAACCCGGCAGACATTCTTTTCCTTATCGTATTCTATAGCACTGTAGGGACAGACCAGCTTACAGGCCTGACAGCCGGAACAGATTCTCTCGTCAATCACAGCCGTGGCGGCTTCAACCTCCACCCTACCCCGGCTGATTATAGCCAAAGCCTCCGCCGCCGCCGCTGACGCCTGAGCCACGGTATCGGGTATATCCTTGGGCCCCTGGCAGCAGCCGGCCAGGAAGATACCGTCGGTCATGGTCGAGACCGGCTCCAGCTTGGGGTGCTTCTCCAGGAAGAAGCCGTCGCCGCTGCAACTGATATTGAAGAGGCGGTTGATCGCCTCGGTGTCGGGCTGTGGCTCCAGCGCGCAGCTGAGAATGACCATGTCCACCGGCAGCCGCCGCTGCCTCCCCACTAAGGTATCCTCGAACTGGACGATGAGCTTGCCCTCTTCTTCGGGGGTCTCGGCGACGTCGGTTATCTCGGCGGGGCGACCACGGATAAAGGTCGTGCCTTCCTCAAGGACGCGGTTGTAGAACTCCTCGTAGCCCTTGCCGAAGCTCCGAATATCTATATAGAACTCGTAGACCTCGGCCTCGGTATGCTCTTTGATGAGGTGGGCAAACTTCATGGAGTGCATGCAGCAGACCCGCGAGCAGTACTCGTGGTATTTCTCGTCGCGGCTGCCCACGCAGTGAATAATGGCGATGATCTTCGGTGCCGAGCCGTCCTTGAGCACAATGCTGCCCTCGGTGGGGCCCGCCGAATTGACCAGACGCTCGAACTCAAGGCTGGTGATGACATTGTCCAGCCTTCCGTAGCCGTAGGCGTAGATGGGGGTGGGGTCGAAGAGCTTGAAGCCGGTAGCCAGTATAATGGAGCCGACCTCGACCTCTATTATCTCGTCTTCCTGCTCAAAGTCTATCGCCTTGGCCTCGCAGAACTTCTCGCAGGCGCGGCACTTACCGCTCTGGAAATAGGCGCAGTGCTCCTTATCGATGACGGGAACATTGGGCACCGCTTGGGGGAAAGGCGTATAGATTGCCTTTCTCTTGCCCATGCCCGCCTCGAACTCGCTGTCCACCTTCCAGGGGCACTTCTCCTGGCAGACACCGCAGCCCGTGCAAAGCTCCTCATTTACGTAGCGCGCCTTCTTCCTGATTTTGACCTTGAAGTTGCCGATATAGCCGGAAACCTCTTCTATTTCGCTGTAGGTCAGCAGTTTGATAAAAGGATGGGAGCCCACCTGCGTCATCTTGGGTGTTAAAATGCAGGCGGAGCAGTCCAGGGTGGGGAAGGTCTTGTCCAGCTGGGCCATATGCCCGCCGATAGAGGGGCTCCTCTCCACCAGATAGACCTGGTGCTCGGAATCGGCAATCTTAAGCGCCGCCTGTATACCGGCAATGCCCCCACCCACCACCAGCGTGTTGGGGTTGACCGGGACCTCTTTCGTCTCCAGCGGCTGGTGATAGTAGACACGCCTCACCGCGGCGCTGACCAGCGCCTTGGCTTTCTCAGTGGCCTTCTCCTTATCCTCGGTCACCCAAGAAGCCTGCTCGCGGATATTGGCCATCTCGAAGAGGTAGGGGTTAACCTCTGCTTCTTGGCAGGCGCGGCGGAAGGTCGGCTCGTGCATGGTCGGCGAGCAGGAAGCCACCACCACCCGGTTAAGCCCTAATTCCTTGATGTCTTTCTTGATAAGCTCCTGCCCGGGGTCGGAGCACATGAACTTATAGTCGCGGGCGACGACCACTCCTTCCAAGCCCTGGGCGAAGCGGGTGACTTCTGCAGTATCCACCGTGCCGGCGATGTTGCTGCCGCAGTGACAAATATATACGCCGATTTTAGGTTCCATGCTAGCCTCCGTCTGGCAACTAAATACTATCACAAACCGCTTCGTGACAACAAGGCGAAATCCGCCTGAATGATGGACAGAAATACGCGAGGGAAAACCCTCTATAAAAGGGAATGACGGAGTGGGTGGGGTGCAACTCCAAAGGAGGACATATAAGGGGAACTACCCTTATAGGGTGGGTATTGGGTGGGAAACCAGACGTACGCTAAACAAGGAGGGGTGGAGTATCAATTTGTCCTCATCGCTTCCTCCGTGCTAAACTTCAGGACTAGAAAGGCAAACTTTTATGAAAATACTGGCCACCAACGACGATGGCATATTCGCCGAGGGGCTCAAGGCGCTGGTTAGCGAGCTCAATAACATCGCCGACGTCATCGTGGTCGCCCCCGATAGAGAGCTGCACGGCATGGGTGCCGCCGTAAGCCTGCACAAGCCGGTGCGGGCAAGGGAGGTGGCACCGCTGATAGAAGGGGTGAAGAGCTACGCCGTCGAGGGCACCCCCGCCGACTGCGTCATCCTGGCCCTGGGCAAGCTGGCCAAGGACAAGATAGACCTGGTCGTTTCCGGGGTAAACCGTGGCTTAAACCTGGGCGATGATATCATCATCTCAGGGACGGTGGGGGCGGCACTGCAGGGCTACGTGCACGGTCTGCCCTCTATCGCTATCTCAAGCCCCTTAAGCGACAACCCCTACTTTGAGGATGCGGCCAGCTTCGCTGCTCTGGTGGTAAAGAGGTTCGAGTCGGGAAAAATAAAGGCCAACACCTGCCTCAACATTAACCTGCCCAACCTTACGCAGGAAAAAATTAAGGGGGCAAAGCTGACCTACCCGGCCAATCGCAACCACACCGATACCGTCGAGGAGAGATACGAGGGCAAGCGCCAGCACTACTGGTTTGTCCGCCAGTGGGTAAATAAGCCCACCGATGAGAAAACGGACACCTGGGCCATAGCGAAAGGATTCATTTCAATCTCGCCGATTTTCGTCACCCCGGCCAACCGGGGTCATAAAGCCATCAGTGATGACCTCTGCGCCGAGCTCTTTGACGAGTTCAAGCGGCTATAGCTTTAGGTGCGACCGAAGTCCTTTTTCAGCTGCCCGTAGCTGAGGTGAATCATGGTCGGGCGTCCGTGGGGGCAGGTGTGGGGGGTGGTTGTCTGTTCCAGCTGCCTGACCAGCTCCCGCATCTCGGCATCGCTTAAAGCCTGTCCGGCCCTCACCGCGCCGTGGCAGGCCATGGTGCTGGTGACCGCCTCCGCCCAATCGCTTTTACCCCCTTCGGCTAGAGAATCCAGCAGTTCCCGCAGCATCCCCGTCCAGTCTTTGTCATTGAGCAGAGCCGGCACCGCCCTGACCAGGAAGGTCTTGCCGCCGAAGGGCTCAATGCTAAAGCCGAACTCAGCCAACTCCTGATAGTGCGCCCAGAGCTCCGCTTCCTGGCGGGGACTGACCTCAAGCGGCCTCGGCTCCAGCAGTCCCTGGACTTCTAGTTCCTGCTGCGCTCGCTGCCGTTCAATCTTTTCAAAGAGGATGCGCTCGTGGGCGGCGTGCTGGTCGATGAGATAAAGCCCATCGGGCCCCTCGGCGATAATATAGCTATTGTTGAGCTGCCCCAGCACCCGCAGCACCGGCAGCGTGGTCATGGGGGTGGGGGGAGAAGGTGGTGAGGCTAGACTAACGTCAGCTCCAGCATAAGGGGGCGCCGACGGCTCCCTTACCTGGGAGGGAAATACGGGCTTTGTCGCCGCCTCGAGGCTGGGCACGGGAGTCTGCCCGACTAATGCCTGGCGCACGGCATGATAGACGACGCTGAAGACGGCTCGCTCGTTGGCGAATTTGACCTCGCTCTTGGTGGGGTGAATATTAACGTCAATATCTTTGGCCGGCAGCGAGATATTAATGACGGCCACCGGGTGCCTTCCCACCATCAAAAGCCCGTGGTAGGCCTCTTCCACCGCCCTAGCCAGCATGCGGCTGTTCACCCAGCGGCGGTTGACGAAAAAGCTCAAATTACCCCGCCCCGAACGACTTACCCTGGGCAGGCCGACCATGCCTGTTACGCGTGGCGTTACCTCGTTTTTAACTTCAATCATGTTGCCGGCTACCTCGGCGCCGTAGACCTCAACTATGCTATCCAGCAGCTTGCCACTGCCCGGTGTATTTAAGGCTACCCGGCCGTCGAGGGTCAGGGAGAACTTGACCTCGGGGAAGGCCAGGGCATAGTGGCTGACCACGTTGGCGATATGGCCGTTCTCGGTAGAAACCGATTTGAGGAACTTTAACCTGGCCGGTATCTTGCGGAAGAGATTGAGCACGCTGACCGTCGTCCCCTGAGAGCGCCCTTTGGTGGTGCGCCCGGTTATGGCACCATCCTTCAAATCGATAAAAGTCCCCGCCTCTTCGCCGTCGGCGCAGGAGGTCATGCCTACCTGAGCTACAGCGGTAATGCTGGGCAGGGCTTCGCCCCGAAAGCCGAGGCTGGAGATGGACTCCAGGTCATCCAGTTCGTCAATCTTGCTGGTGGCGTAGCGCTCGAAGGCAAGCTCAACTTCAGCGGAGGGGATTCCAATACCATTATCGGTCACCCTGATGAGGCTCACCCCACCCCCCTCCACCTCCACCGAAATCTGGGTGGCGCCAGCGTCCAGCGAGTTCTCCACCAGCTCCTTGACCACTGAGGCAGGCCTTTCCACCACCTCGCCGGCGGCAATGCGGGCAACCACCTGTGGGGATAAGGCTTTTATTGGCATGTTAGCTATTTAACACGCTTTTGCATAAGATATCAATGCCAGCTTATTACGAAACCCTAAGCAAACAACTGCAGTAATAGCCCAACAAGGTAAAATGTGACAGCAACCGCTAATAGATATACTGTAACTCCCTTACTAAGTCTAAAGTGTTGTCTATCAAACCATCCCGCTATTCGCCCCCACCCCCTATGGGAAATCCAGTTTCTAAGATTCGTCACATACCAGACAAAATGCCACGTGGAGCGATGTGCGCGTTCCCAAAGCTCCAGTCCAATAGGAATGATGGCAAATATTTGGAAAGCGATTCCAACTTGCCTCTGAGTAAAGGCATTATCTAAAATCGGGACACAAGCTAAAAAGATGAAAGGGCTTAGCAAAAATACACTTTGCCAAAACAGCTCTGAAATCATAACGCGGAAACATGCTTTCAGAGCTTTCATCTTTTCTCTAAACGGGCAAAGCTCAAGAGCAGTTTTTTGACCCCTACCCCGCTGGTGAAAGCCACCACCGCCTCTTTATCGTCCTTCACCGCTCGGCAGTTGACGACAACGCCATCGCCGAACTGAGCATGGTGGACATGGTCACCGGGCTTGAGCTCGGGGACATCGGAGCTGGGGGTGTTGGGGGCCGGGGTCCGGGTGCGGGAAGAATATAATGGCGGCATGACCCGACCCTCTTCGCCCTGCCAGAGACCGCCGCTGGAGATGAGGCGCTTGGGTATATCGTCTAAGAATCGCGAGGGCGTGCTCGGCGTGCTTGAGCCCATCAGATTGCGGCGGAAGGCATGCACCAGGTAGAGCCGCTGCTTGGCTCTGGTTATGCCCACGTAGCAGAGCCGCCGTTCTTCCTCCATCTGCTCAGCGTCGGCGAAGGACTTGAAGTGGGGCAGTATGCCTTCCTCGACGCCGACGATAAAGACCACGGGGAACTCCAATCCCTTAGCCTGGTGCAGCGTGACCAGGGTGGCGGCGTCCACCGTCTCATCAAGCCCGTCCACATCGGATACCAGGGTTACCCCCTCAAGAAAGGCGGCTAAGCCCTCGGGGGGAGGCAAATGCCGATACTCACTGGCCACGGTGCGCAGCTCCAGTACGTTCTCCCA
>Ga0315545_1005001_pt1 | contig 10778 bp, 10 predicted proteins | sample SalMarSW160210MG_FD_203096 | JGI IMG/M metagenome (GOLD analysis project Ga0315545, IMG submission 203096) | Salt marsh sediment microbial communities from the Plum Island Ecosystem LTER, Massachusetts, United States - Salt Marsh Sediment SW1602-10 ...
CTGTCGATGATCTCCCTGGGAGAGTCGATCTTGCCGTCCTCGCCATCAATAAGAATCTTGTCCTTCGGGTCGTCGAACAGTGTGGGGATATTGCCCTTCCCGCTGCTGATTCGGCTATTGTCATCTCCCGTCCCCCGCTTGTATATTGAGGAGGCCGCAGAGGTTGTCGCCTCGGGAATTCTCCGTGTGGTCAAGGAGAACCCGGGTAAGCCAGTTCTTGTTTGCACCCTCAGCAGAAGCTCTTCCTCTTGCTTTTGCTCATGAATCGAGGTTCCCTCTCGTTGCCAAGGTCGATGCTCCCGCGCTCTTCTTCCGCTCATATGGACTCTGCATCGCCTGGGAAGACTCGGACTCGATTTTCCGATGATCAGCGAGATTGATCTGAACCCATTCATTGCCGGCGAGCGGACAGCCGCGGTCGACATACTGATAAGACTGGAGAATTGAGTCATCTATACACTGAATGATCGGCAGTTGTTGTAGTTTTGTGACCATTGTGCACAGCTTTCTTTCGGAGATATCATCAGCACATGCATCACTTGATGACCAACCGCCGTACCCGGCGTGTCTCACTCACCACCTCTGTTAAGCGGAGAGCTGTAAGCAAGGAGAAAACGAGCCTTAATACTAGAGTCGGCAAGCCATGCCAGCAGGCGGGTGATGGTCACCAGCAACATGAAGGGACCCACTGCAATACCCAGGGGAATGAACTTCTCATATGGGTCTAAAGCATCGTCAATGAACTCCTCCACGGCATCTGGAAACTCCTCTCTAAACTCAGACACCATCCTTTCGCGTTCTTCTGCTGGTGCCCGAGCCTCAATCTGCTTTTCTACTTGCTCCATGATGATCCCTTTGTAGTACTCTGGCACCGAGAAACCTTCCTTTTCAATGTGTGCCGCGCACCCAAGATATAGGGATCCGCAGGCTGCCACGATCAAGGCTATCATCAGCGTGTCCTGACCTACCCTAAGCGACTCGGCTGAGAACTTGATCCTGTGGTCGAGCTCCCTGGATACCCTCCAGTCATAAGAGAACGCAGCCAGAACATACACTGCGACCACAATCGCGCTGACCATCGTCAACCGCCAGCCTGCTAGCATGACAAGCCCAGACGCAGCAAAGGCTGTTAACGCAATCCATACAGGTTGCACCAGCGCGGCAACGAGGCCGGCAGTCACCATCACTAGACACAGAGCCAGTAAAAACCACAAGAACAGGTACAACAGATCCCACGAAGGCAAGAGCATTAACTCGTAGGTGTGACCAAACTGTCCGCAAATGCTTCCGAAGAAATACGCGCTGCCCATTAGCAACGCAGCAAGAAATGCGGCCTTCAGCCTCTTGTTCATTCTCTCATCCTTGCCATGACCTCTTCCTTGGATAGGCCACAGTAAGACTCGCACATCCAACTGATCTCGGCGATCACCATGGCCATATCCTCTTGCGTTGACAATCCGCTAATACTATTCTCATAATAACATACTCTTACTAACGCACCAAGCCCACGAATTGACTTCCTTGTCACTTCTTGGTATTGTTGGGATTGTTAGGAAGGTTTCTGCGTACAAGAATGCTCAGCAGTGGTAGTTATATACCCCTGAAGCAGGACTAGGTGGTGTACATGGCTATCAAGAAACTCGAGACAGGCGTATTGGGGAAAGCATATGCTCCCTGACGAAAGCAGGCTATTAAGTTAAGTTTATGCTTGAAGGGAAGGGAGGTGATAGTAGCAGTTTCTAGTATATCAAGTTGCGTTGTCTGTGGTGTTTGCTCAAAGTTCATAAGGAGGTAGTTTTGAAGAGGATACTTGTTGTAGCTGTTTTGTTGATGTTGCTTGTTTCTATCTGTGTGGTCGGACAGCAAACCTTGCAAACCGTGCTGGCGCGAGGTAAGTTAATTGTGGGCGTCAACGCTGTTCTCCCGGGTTTTGGCGCCTTGGATACGGCCACTGGTGAATACACTGGATTTGATGTCGACTACGGTAGGGCAATCGCCGCCGCTATCGGCGTAGATACGGAATTTATTCCACTGACTGCAGGGGAACGCTTGACTGCCCTGCAAACAGGTCAGATCGATGTGTTGCTCCGCAACACTACTTGGACGCTTACTCGCGATTCCAAAGACCTGGGGCTAAATTTTTGCCCAACAACGTTCTACGATGGACAGGGATTCATCGTCCGTAAGGCTGATGACATCAACTCGATTGCTGATATGGACGGAGCCACAGTCTGTGTGACCTCGGGCACGACCACAGAGGGCAACCTGGCCGATGCATTTCGCCTGCACGGCTTGGCGCTAATTACGCAAGTATTTGCCGATACAGAAGCGTCTTTCGGCGCGTACGACGTTGCTGGTTGTGACTGCTACACTAGCGACAAATCTCAGCTGGCGTCACTGCGAACCACTGCCGCTATTCCGGGCGATCACATAATTCTCCCTGATACGATCTCTAAGGAGCCTTTGGGGCCGCTAGTCCGCCATGGCGATGATGAGTGGTTTGACATCGTCAAGTGGACTGTATTCGCTACGTTCTTCGCTGAGGAGTATGGTATTACGCAGGCCAACGCGGCTACGTTTGAAAGCGCCAACCCTGAGATCCGACGTTTCCTCGGACTTGAAGGCGGAATGGGTGCAAAGTTGGGCTTGGCCGAGGACTGGGCGGTAAACGTTATCTCAGCGGTCGGTAACTATGGCGAGATCTACGAGCGTCACCTGGGCCCCAATGGTCTTGACATCCCACGAGCCGGATCGCTTAACGCGCTTTGGACACAGGGTGGGCTGATTTACTGCCCCGCGTGGCGGTAAAGTCTTCAACCGATGAGTACAGCCTGTTTTTGAGCAGGCTGTGCTCTATTCTTTGTACACAGAAGAAGTAAGTATTGAGCAAGAAGGTCTCTTCCTCACATTCGGTTCCCTTTTGGCGCGATGTTCGGGTTTTGCGTGTAATAGGCCAGGTTGTATTCCTTGTGATTATTGCTGCTGGAATATGGTGGTTGCTCAATAATCTACGGGTCAACCTTAGGTCATGCGGTTTGAGAATTAGTTTCAATTTCCTCGGGAATACGGCTGGCTTTCCCATTTCGGAGGGCTTACGGTACGATCCGACTGATGTCAATGGGTACGCATTTTGGGTTGGCGTAGTCAATACAATCCGGATCTCTCTAATCGGAATCGCGTTGGCAACAATCATCGGAGCAATTGTCGGTATCGCCCGTCTCTCCAATAACTGGCTTGTGAAAAAGCTAGCCGGCCTGTACGTAGAGGTAGTACGTAACATCCCATTGCTTGTGCAACTGTTCTTCTGGTACTTTGCGGTGATGCTAACTGCACTACCAATGGTCAAGAACAGCATCGGGCTACCCGGATCAATCTACCTGACCCGTCGGGGGGTGTACTTGCCCTGGATTACACCTGCGGAGTCATTTGGCAGGTGGGCGTGGTACATCATCGGTGGCTTGGTTGTGGCAATAGCTGTCTACGTATTCCGGCGCATTCAGCTCAAACGCGCAGAACGCCCAGGCTTTCCCATTATATGGGCAGGAACGATACTCATCCTGACTTTGGGTGCGGGGTGGTTTCTCACCTCCGGCAACCCGTTGGCTCTGACCATTCCCGTCCTGAAGCGCTTCAACTTCGAAGGAGGGCTGTGGTTATCTACGTCATTCACGGCACTGTTGATTGGTCTATCGGTATACACTGGGGCATTCATCGCTGAGATCGTGCGTGCAGGGATTCTCGCAGTAAGCAAGGGACAAACCGAGGCAGCCAGGGCAGTGGGATTGAAAAAGCTACACGTTCTTCGCTTGGTAGTACTGCCCCAGGCGCTGCGAGTTATCATCCCGCCTTTGGCTAGTCAATACCTCAACTTAACCAAGAACTCCAGTCTGGCGATCCTCATCGGATATTACGATTTGATGAACGTGGGAACGACCATCTTCAACCAGACCGGTCGTGCCGTCGAGATGATCCTGTTGATCATGGCCAGCTACCTAACGATGAGTCTACTGACCAGCCTGTTAATGAACTACTACAATCGTCGCATGAAATTGGTGGAGCGCTGATCATGGACGAGAATCAACTAGCCGGTTACGCTGACAAGAACCAACTTCCACCTCCTAGCGAGAGGATTCCTGTTATACGGTGGCTGAAGCAAAACCTATTCAGTAGCTGGTTTAATGCGATACTCACTGTCGTATCAACGGCGCTCATCATGACGATCGTATTTGGACTCCTTAGGTGGGCCATGGGGGCACGGTGGGAGGTTATTCCCGCTAACCTGAAGCTGCTATTGGTCGGTACCTATCCCGTGGAACACCTGTGGCGTGTCTGGGCAACTGTTTATCTTATCGCTTTCCTGCTGGGGTTTAGCAGCGGAGCCCATGGTGGCTTGATGCGTCGGGTTTCCACCGTGGTTGCTTTAGTATCGGTTGTGTTGGCTATTCTTCCGTTTCCTTGGGGGACTCGAGGATGGCTCTTCGGCACAGCCATCGCTGCTGCCGTTGGTTTTGGTCTGGGGTATCTTGGCAAGGGTATCCGTTGGTGTAAACGCCTGGAAATCGTTTCCTGGGTCTTATCATTCCCCATTAGCCTCATCTTTCTCAATGGGGTGGGGGGAATACTTCCTGTCATTAAGGGAAGAACCACCTGGGGATTTATGCTCAACTTGATTGGTGCAGTGGTGGGGATCGGTCTTTCATTTCCTGTAGGCGTGCTATTGGCCCTCGGGCGGCGGAGCAAGCTGCCGGCCATTCGGCTGGTGTGTACCGCCTATATCGAAATCATCCGCGGTGTGCCGTTGATCAGCCTGCTCTTCATGGCTAGCATTATGCTACAGCTGCTTCTTCCCGCTAGCGTACGACCTGACCTGCTTATCCGTGCGATGATGACGATTACGGCCTTTTCGGCAGCGTATATGGCGGAGAATGTCCGTGGGGGACTACAAGCTATCCCACAGGGACAGTACGAAGCGGCCTACGCTGTAGGTCTCAACAGAGCGTTGACAACCATACTGATTATTCTACCACAGGCGTTGCGCATAGTAATTCCAGCGATCGTTGGGCAATTCATCGCCCTGTTTATGGACACGACTCTGTTTGGGTTCATAGCGATTCTTGAGCTTTTGAACATCACGCGGAGCATAATGGGTAACCTCGAATGGCGCGGAACCATATTCGAGCTATACATGTTTATCGGGGTTGTGTTTTGGATCTTGTGCTATTCAATGTCCTACGTCAGTCGCAGGATTGAAAAAACACTAGGCGTAGGAGAACGTTAAGAGGAGAGGAGACTTGTCTGTGATAAACAACGAAGGAATTATCATCTACCGCGATGTGCATAAATGGTACGGGGATTTTCACGCGCTTAGAGGGATCACCTTCACGATGCAGAAAGGAGAGGTGGTCGTGATTTGTGGACCCTCTGGCTCCGGAAAATCCACGTGCATCCGCACGATAAACCGCCTGGAAGAGCACCAACGGGGAGAGATCATCGTGGACGGTATGGAGCTAACAAACGATCTGCGCAACATAGAAGCTATCCGGCGTGAAGTTGGCATGGTCTTCCAGCAATTCAATCTATTTCCGCACCTTACCGTACTGCAGAATGTCTCTCTTGCGCCTTTTTGGGTGCTGAAGATGAAGAAGAGCAAGGCAGAAGAAGTCGCGCTGAAGCTCCTCGAGCGTGTCGGCATCCCTGAACAGGTACAAAAATACCCAGCACAGCTTTCTGGTGGTCAGCAACAACGGGTAGCCATCGCACGCGCATTGGCAATGAGCCCCAAGATCATGCTCTTTGACGAACCGACCTCGGCACTAGATCCAGAGATGATCAAAGAGGTGCTCGATGTGATGAAGAACTTGGCGCGTAGCGGCATGACGATGATCGTGGTCACCCACGAAATGGGCTTTGCGCGTGAAGTGGCAGACCGGATCGTCTTCTTCGATTATGGTCAGCTGGTCGAGCAGAATACTCCCGAGGAATTCTTCCACAACCCGAAGCACGATCGCACGAAGCTCTTCCTATCTCAGATTCTAGACTACTAGATAGTACGGTTCTGTTTCGTATGCATAACCTTCTTGGATTTGATGAGATGCAGGCGGTGTCTACGGCAAAGAAGTTGGCTTGAGAAAGGAGGTTCAATTGAAAGGTGTTTTTGGTCGGTACGCGGATGTTGATCTAACCAAAGGAATTATTAGAGCTTACGACGTTCCTAATGAGTGGTACCGAAAATACTTGGGTGGAAGAGGCATTGGGCTTAGGATCCTGCTCGAAGAACTGGAAGGAAAGGAAGATCCCTTAGGGCCCAATAACATCTTGATCTTTGCCACTGGTCCTTTGCAGGGGACAGGAATTGCAGGAGCAGGTCGACATGCTGTAATCACCAAATCTCCGAAGACCGGAAGTCTGAGTGACAGTTACGCTGGAGGCTTCTGGGCACATGAGCTTGCCACATCTGGGTACGATGGGATCATCATCCGAGGAAAGGCCGCCAAACCTGTATATTTGTCTCTTGCAAATGGTAAGGCAGAGATTCATGATGCAAGTCCCCTTTGGGGCCTCCAAACTGGCGAGACAGAAGAAATTCTCAAGAGACAATACAAGGGAGCACGAGTCTCGTCTATTGGCCCTGCAGGCGAAAACCTTGTTAAGTTCGCGTGCATAATGAATGACATGAGCAGAGCAGCAGGACGCCCTGGGTTCGGGGCCGTAATGGGAAGCAAGAATCTGAAAGCAATTGTAATAAAAGGCGGGCAAGCGAAACCCCTTCATGATGCAGAAATGTTGGCTGAGATACGCAACAAAATCGTTCAGGAACTGATGAGAAACTCTGGGATCCAGGAATTCGGGAAATGGGGATCTTCTGCAGCGGTTATGGGGTTAAACGAAGAAGGGATTCTTCCGACCAAGAATTTTCAAGAGGGCACATTCGATGATGCCGAAAAGATCGATGGCGCAGGTTCTCACTTCAAGGACATCCTAGTAGGACGTGATAATTGTACCGGATGTCCGATTCGCTGCAAGCGCCTTGTCAAAGGTGAATTCATGGGAAGGGCAATTGAAGAAAAATACGGTGGGCCAGAATACGAGACGATTGCTGCCCTTGGCTCGAACTGTCTAAATGCTGATGTGTCATCCATTAGTCTTGCCAACCAACTTTGCAATCAGTACGGCCTAGACACAATTAGCGCTGGCGTCACTATCGCTTTTGCTATGGAAGCAAGCGAGAAGGGCTTGATCAAAGAGAAGGTCAGGTGGGGAGATCCAGAAGTGGTAGTCGAGTTAGTCGAGAAGATTGCCTTCCGAAAAGGAATCGGAAATACCCTGGCAGAAGGGATCGATAAGGTTGCCACAGAGATCGGAGCGGACTTCGCGATGCACATTAAGGGGCAGGAGCTACCCATGCACGATCCACGAGGAAAGAAGGCTCTTGGCCTGAGTTATGCAACGACTCCGCGTGGTGCCCAGCATATGGAAGCATTACACGACGATGGAGCTGAGGGATTAGGCAAGTATGGAACCCCTGAAATCGGAGTATACGGCCCTATAGATCGTATGTCATGGGACAAGAAACCACGTTTCTGCAAAATACATCAAGATCTAGCTTCCTTTGCAAACTCTGTAATTGCATGCACTTACGTTGGTTTCGATGCTGCAATGTGCTTGGGCTATAATCCCTACCCTCATTTCCGTGAAGCTCTCTATGCAGGCACTGGACTGGAAATTGGAGTGCCAGAGATGCTGCTCATCGGTGAGCGAAACTTTAGCATGCTCAAATTGGCCGCAGCGCAACAGGGGTATACGCGAAACGATGATGGTCTACCAGCACGGCTGCAAGAGCCCCTTCCTCGGGGTAATAGTGCGCATGAGGCCATTCCAGAGGATGTTCTACAAGGTGCAATCGATGAATACTACAAGCTTCGAGGATGGGATAACTATGGTCCTACAGATGAGAAACTGGCCCAGTTAGACATGCGCAACTTCATTGGGTTCATTGAGCGAGGGGACTGATGAGTAGGATCAAGATCAACTCTGAGCGGGTTCAGGTGCTTAGAAGAAGAAGCTCCTCACTCTCGCTGTAGTCTTCTGTCGGTTCGTTGCTGTAGCTCTTTTCAAAGACGGACTTTCGCACGCTGTTTCTTTAATTGCAAAGCATGGTTCAACTCTTTTCTCGTGTTGCGCTTGACAAGCGTCAATCTTTGTGCTATGGTAGTTTCAATAATCGCTAATCGGAGTTGCGTTTTTCGCTATGGCAGACGCGAAGATCTTAGAGAAAGGGCTTAAAGTCGTCGACGAGTTAGCTCAGAGTGCGGAAGGGATGACAGCAGTCGAGCTAGCTAGTAGCATCGGGGTCCACAAAACGAGTGTCTATCGATACCTCAATACACTTCTTAATGCAGGCTATATCCAGAGCAACGGGGATAGTCGCTACCACCTTGGGAATAAGATTCTTGAGCTAAGTAGTCAGTTGCTGCGTCGGATGCCGCTGCGTGAGACCGCCCATCCATTTCTTGTTAAACTAAGCGCTGATACCCAGAAGACCGTGCACCTGTGCGTCTTGGATGGCCACGACGTCATCTACATCGACAAGGTAGAGAGTCAACGATCCCTACCAATCCTATCCCGGATCGGAAGTCGTGCTCCTGCTTACTGCACAGGCGTAGGGAAAGCACTCCTGAGCGGTCTGCCCACAAATCAAGCGGTCTCCTTACTACGAGAATTTCCTCCGCCCCCACGTACACTAGCAACGATTACCGATCCGATGCAATTATTAGAGGAGCTCAAAACGACGGCCGAACGTGGCTATGCCATTGATAACGGGGAGCACGAAGAGGGGATAATGTGCTTCGCTGCTCCGGTTAGGGGTTATGGAGGAGAGATTGCGGGGGCAGTCAGCATAACCGGGCTTAAGCGAGAATTCAATGACACAAAAAGAGCTGAAACGTTGATTGCTGCACTTAAGAAGGCAACAGCGGTGATATCGGAAGCGCTAGGATATATGAAGCACCAAAAGGATTAAGAATGCGTGATAATTATCTAAATATTCTCACATATATTTCCATATGTGTTTATTTATACCAATTTAGGATAATTCCTGCGCATGGGTTAATGGGAGTTACTGGGCTCTATGTGCCTACTCATTAGGAGGTGATAACAAATGAGATAGAATTAGTACTTTCGTTTCTGTCTCTGGTATACACAAACAAACCAAAGTGCTTTACGCAACAGGAGGGGCTTCACTAGCTAAGTTTCACGCTCGCTTTCAGTGAGGTCCGATCGTATTGAGAGAAAACGCATAAAGGAGGTATCTAGCATGTTGAGATCCAAAGCGGTAAGCAAGTGGCTACTAGTTGGATTGTTGTTGGTGGGGCTTGTTTCTACGGTAGGACTTGCTCAGAGCGAAAAGAGTCTATTGGATGAGGTAATCGATCGTGGCGTTATACGGGTCGGTATGATTCTAACCCTGCCGCCGATTGCCTCACGCGACGAGTCCGGTGTACCGGTGGGATTTGAGCCTGATATCGCGCAGATTCTTGCTAATACACTAGGAGTCAAACTTGAGATAGTTGACCTAACGGGACCTAGTCGTGTTCCGGCTGTGGCCGCAGGCAAGGTTGATGTGGCGGTAGCAGATTTCACTCGGACGTTAGAAAGGGCAAAGACGATCACCTTCTGTGAAATTCCTTACATGAATGTAGGTGTAACATTCTTACTGCCTAAAGATAGCGCTTATAATACCTACGAGGATCTGGTAGCGGCTAGCAGTTCGCTTACAATAGGTATATCAAGAGGAGGAACGTCCGAACAAACGATCCCGAACCTCTTGCCGGAGGCAAACATAAAGCGTTTTGGAGAGCATGCTGACGAGTTCCTTGCACTTCAAACAGGAACTGTCGATGTCATTTCGGAGGATAGTATCATAGTTTTTACTCAGGCTAAACTCCATCCCGAGCTGTACAAGACAACCGGTGGTGTCTATTCACGTGAGGCAATTTGTGCGGGAGTCCCACATGGGGATCCTGTTTGGCTGAACTGGTTGAACCTCTTTTTCCACGAATTGAACGCGAGCGGAAAGACTAGAGAACTCTACATCAAATGGTTCAGTGTTGAACCCCCGCCAATTCCTTCATGGATTTCCGGAGGATAAAAGAGACGGACCATTTATAGTCTCTATCAGACAGAATGATGGAGTGGGCACAAGAACGCGTAAGGCAGGGAGGTCGAAGGGATGCCGAGACAAGGCATCCCTCCCTTCTCTTATTGAGGCGGAAAACTATAGTGGGCTTTTCTGCTCCCCTGGAAGAGGAGGGCAAGTATGTACACGATTCATTTTAGCGTCATCTTCAAGCACATTAATCCATTGTTGTCCGGACTCATAATCACAGCTGAGATCTCAGTGCTCACTATGATATGTGCGACTTTTCTAGGTGTGCTGCTTGCAATTGTGAGAATGTCGGGGAATCGTTTAGTGTCCGGCTTGTCTATTGCATACATCGAGTTCATGCGGAATATCCCGTTGATTGTCCTACTCTACATAGTCTACTATGGTGTTCCTTCGCTAATCCGCGGATTCATTCTTACGCCTTTCGTGGCTGGACTGATTGCTATGACGCTGAATTCGAGTGCGTACGAAGCTGAAATCATTCGGGGAGGATTGTTGGGCATAAAGAGAAACGAGGTGGAATCAGCTCTGTCGCTAGGGCTTACGAGGATGCAGGTATTCTTACACATTACGATCCCACATGCGCTTAGGTTGATGTGGGATGCGCTTGGCAATC
>Ga0315545_1005002_pt1 | contig 10776 bp, 8 predicted proteins | sample SalMarSW160210MG_FD_203096 | JGI IMG/M metagenome (GOLD analysis project Ga0315545, IMG submission 203096) | Salt marsh sediment microbial communities from the Plum Island Ecosystem LTER, Massachusetts, United States - Salt Marsh Sediment SW1602-10 ...
CTTCGTTCTCGGTGGTGTTGCTTTAGTCTTCGGCTATTTATTGTGGGGTCCAGCGAGTCTTAACCTAGTTGTTACCAGGACACTGGAGCTGATGCGTACAGTCACGCTGGTAGCAGTCCCCTTGTTCATTTTCATGGCATCTGTGTTGGAACGTTCAGGTATAGCTGAGGATTTATATGATGCCATGTACCGGTGGGCCGGCCCCGTAAGAGGGGGGCTGGCAGCCGGGACGGTGTTAATCTGCACCGTTATGGCTGCTATGTCAGGGGTTGCCGCCACGGCCACCGTAAGCATGGGTTTGATAGCCCTTCCAGCCATGGTAAAGCGGGGATATGATAAGAAAATGTGCATGGGCTGCATCATGGCGGGAGGGGCTTTGGGGCCTCTTATCCCTCCCAGCGTAATAATGGTTGTCTATGCGAGCCTAATTGACGTGTCGATAGGGAAGCTGTTTGCAGGGGGAGTCTTTCCGGGCCTCCTCCTTTCGTTCATGTTTATATGCTATATACTGATAAGGTGTTTCTTGAATCCGGGTTTAGGACCCGCTTTGCCGGTGGAAGAGAGAATTAACTGGAAAGCAAAGTTTACGTCCCTGCGGATGGTAATTCTTCCTGTACTCCTGATAGTTGGGGTCTTGGGTTCAATTTTTCTGGGGCTTGCCACCCCTACCGAAGCTGCTGCTGTGGGTTGTTTTGGTAGTGTGATTTGTGCTGTCATTCACCGCAGGTTTAACTGGGGATTGATGAAAGACTCAGCCATCCAAACCATGAGAGTCAGCGGTATGATCATGTGGATTATACTTACAGGTGGATTGTTTGCCAAGGTATTCCAGGGACTGGGAGCTAAACAGTTAGTAATAAAGGTAGTAACGACACTGCACCTGGGCTGGTGGGGCACTCTCATAGGCATGCAGCTTATCTGGCTCGTGCTGGGATGTATGATGGAATCTTCAGCCATCCTGTTGATTAGCTACCCGGTGATTGCCTCCTTAATCGATTTCTTTGGCTACAACTCCCTATGGTTTGGGATTCTTTTCGTTGTGAATGCAAACACGGGTTATCAGACGCCACCTTTTGGCGCCAACCTATTCTACATGAAGGGAATTGCTCCCAAGGGAACGCGTATGGACGAGATCTATCGTTCTGTCATACCTTATGTAGTGATTCAAGTGATCGGTCTGGTCATCTTTATGCTGTTCCCTTCGATATCAACCTGGTTGCCCTCGGTAATTATGCGTTAATATAATAGAGGAGGTGGGCATGAAATGGGTCTAAATAAGAGGTACCTAGGATATAGATCGTTTAACTACTTAGAGAAGGATGTTGATTATAGAGCGTTTCGGCTGGCGAAGGAGCTTGATAGAGTCGAACCATACCTAGTTCCTTTATCAACATCCGAAGAAGAAAGAGTTAACAGAATAGTTGATGAGAATCCAGTGATTTCGCTTCACGAGCATCCAGTGATTCATCCTGAAGATATAACTGAGACGTTCGTCTACAATAGCCACGGTAGACAGGCAACAGCTTTTGAAGCTCTATCTAGGTCCTGTCTAGATTGTGTTTTCGACAATATGATGGATGGGTGTTGTCCCATAACCTCGAAGTCTGGCTGGAAATGGGGCGATGTCTTGTATGACCTTGGGATGAGATTGAGCGATATAGCCCACCAGGATTTTGTGATTATAGCTAAGAGAATCGATGATATTCTGTGCGCCCATAAAGAGGGCAAAGTCGCTTTCGTCTTATGTCTTGAAAGCGCAATGCCAATCGAAAATGAATTAGATAGGATAGACATACTTTATGGCTTTGGCGTAAGGCAAATGGGGCTGGTTTATAGTGAGTCGAACGCCCTGGGGACTGGCTTAAGGGAGGATAGAGATGGAGGGTTAACCTACTTTGGTCGCCAGTGCGTCGAGAGAATGAATAAGCTTGGCATGGCTATTGATACTGCGCATTGTAGTGACCAAACCACCCTTGATGCAGTTGAAGTAAGCAAGAAGCCCATACTTGCCACGCATACAGGTGCAAGGGCTCTATGGAATATAAAGAGGCTAAAACCGGACAACGTCCTTAAGGCTATCGCAGATAAGGGAGGACTCATCGGAATTGAGGCAGCCCCTCACACTACGCTTACAAAGCAACACCCTGAGCATAATATAGAATCATTTATGGAGCATTTTGAGTACGTTAAGAACCTTGTTGGCATAGATCACGTAGGGTTTGGTCCGGACACGCTATATGGAGACCATGTGGGGCTCCATCACGTCTTCAGTGCAGCTCTCTCCATAAAGCAAGCCTTTAGCTCTACAACTGTCAGTGAAGTCCCATACGTTAAAGGCCTAGAGAATCCAACGGAAGCTTCTTGGAACATCATTAGATGGTTAGTTAAGCATGGCTATTCAGACGGAGATATAGCAAAGGTCATCGGTGGTAATGCTATCAGAGTCCTTAGGGAGATTTGGTATTAAGACCACCAAGAGATTGTTGACTAGGATATTCTGTACATTTTCATGATTTCTTGAATTAGACAGTCCACTTGCCCGAATACCCGCAACGTGAGAATATGAGGAGTTGTATTACGCGGCTTAGCAAACAGAATTGTAACAACCCAAACTTAGGTTAGCTGCTTAAAGACTTTGACACGGCATAGTCTGCTGATATGAGTGGCAACTAAGTCGGCTGCTTTTGTGTCTATCATGTTTTGAGTGGAGATGCGTAATTTGGCCCGGTGTATCGCGTTCTATGCAATATTGACACCAAGTCATGTAGTTCCCAACATCAAAGGCACTAGTCTGTTAGCCCTGGCCAGAATTGGCCAGCTGTATTGGGCCGGGGGCATGCTTGGCTGCTTCTGAGAGCTCCTTGGCTTACTGCGAAGGCTGTATGTCTAATACAGTTAAGAATGGAGGTGCGATATGCGATATATTCCAAATACAGAAGAACAAAAAAGGGAGATGCTGAAGGCTATCGGTGTCTCTTCTTTTGAGGATTTGATCCAAGTTATTCCGGCAGATGTTCGGCTTAAAGGAAGACTGAATGTGCCCGAGGCAATGTCAGAAGCTGAAGTAAAAGAAAAGATTTATAGCATTGCCAGAAAGAACTCAGATTTCTTTCTAATGAAGCCACTTATTGGGGCGGGTGCTTATAGGCATCATATCCCCGAGGCAGAGAAATTTCTGTTACAACGAGAGGAATTCTGGACCAGCTATACACCATATCAACCTGAGCTCAGTCAAGGCACGCTGCAGTCGATGTTTGAGTTTCAGACATATCTTGCCAGGCTCACCAAAATGAACGTGGTAATACCTTCCATCTATGATGGCGCCTCGGCAACTGCGGAAGCAGTGTTAATGTCTTTGAGATTAAAACACAGAAATAGAATTATCACCTCGACATCACTGCATCCACACTATAGAGAGACTATTAGGACGTATGTAGCGCCACATGAGCCATTGACTATTGAATTGCCTTACCAGGATGGCCTGGTTGACATCGGTAAGCTGAAGGAGCTAATCACTGACGATACCGCTTCTGTTATCGTGCAGAATCCTAATTTCTTTGGTGGGATAGAAAATCTAGCTGAAATTTGTGAGATTGTTCACTCTAAGGATGCTTTGGTAATAGATGCGGTTGCCGAGAGCATGTCACTGGGAGTTCTAAAAGCCCCTGGGGAGATGGGAATTGATATTGTGGCCGGAGAGGCTCAATCATTTGGCATGGACCTGAATTTCGGGGGGCCTTACAATGGTTACCTAGCGACCAAAAAGGAGTTTCTCAGACAGCTTCCTGGAAGAATCGTGGGTGAAACAAAGGACATCGATGGTAAGCGTGTTTTCGTGATGACGATGCGTGCCAGAGAGCAAGATATAAGAAGGGAGAAAGCAACCTCTAATATTTGTAGTAACCACGGTTTAAACATTACTGCAGCCAATATCTATCTTTCTCTTCTGGGAACAGAAGGACTTTACAAAGCCTCCCTCCTTAATACGAAAGCCGCCCACTACTTAGAAAAGCTGCTATTGAAATCTGGGAAGTTTGAAAGGGTTTTTGACTATCCCTTCTATAACGAGTTCCTGCTGAGAAGCAAGAATACCGTATCCATTGTGAATGAAAAACTGTTGGAAAACAATTTCCTGCCTCCTCTCGAAATAAGCAAATTCTATAAGGAAGAAGAGTTCAAGGACGTTTTGCTTTTTGCTGTAACCGAGGTGTTGAGCAGGGAAGACCTGAACAAGCTGGCTACAATTCTTTCAGAATAGGGGGACATGGAGATGAAACTGATATTCGAGAAAAGTGTAAAGGGCAGAGATGGTTATTCTTTACCTGCAGATTTGTTTGACGAAGTAAACATTGAAGATTGCATCCCTGCTTATGCCGCTACCGATGGTAAGAAAATCCTTAGCGAGGTTTCTGAAGTTGATGCTGTTCGCCACTTCACCAAGCTTTCCAAGTTCAATTATGGTGTTGATGATGGCTTATATCCACTGGGGTCATGCACCATGAAATACAATCCAAAAGTCAACGAGAAGTTGGCAGCGCTCGACAACTTTGTCTATGCGCATCCGTTAGCTCCCGAGGAGATTGTTCAGGGTTGCTTGGAAATTATTTATGAGTTGGATAAGTTGTTTTGTGAAATAACCGGTGTGGACCAATACACTATGGCTCCCGCTGCTGGAGCGCATGGCGAATTAACTGGCAATCTCATTATGAGGAAGTATTTTGTGGGGAATGGTGAAAAGAGACATAAGATGTTGGTGCCCGATTCTGCCCATGGCACGAATCCCGCTTCTGCGGCAATGAGTGGTTTCAAGATGGTAGAAGTAAAGTCAAATAAGGAGGGAACAGTTGACATCAAGCAGCTTGATGAGCTAATGGATGAAGATACCGCAGGGTTAATGCTGACGAATCCCAATACTGTGGGATTATACGATGATAGGATACAGGATATTGAGAAAATTGTGCATGGTAAAGGTGGACTGCTTTATTATGATGGGGCAAACCTCAATGCTTCTCTGGGCATCATAAGGCCGGGAGACGCCGGTTTTGATATAGTCCATCTCAATCTGCATAAGACGTTTTCCACTCCACATGGAGGTGGTGGGCCAGGTGCCGGAGTTATCGGAGTAAAGAAATTTCTTATTCCCTACCTTCCTACCCCTATGGTCACTTCTGATGGCAAAAGATACCATCTCACCGACATAGGAGAGAAGAGCATTGGCATGGTGCGAGCATTCTGGGCTAATTTCGCCGTATTGGTCAAGACCTATGCCTGGATTCTCTCTATGGGAGCAGATGGGCTGTGCGATGTTTCTGAAGCAAGCGTTATCAATGCCAACTATGTGCTGGCTAAGTTAAAGAAATATTATAGACCGGCATACGACCGTTATTGTGGACATGAATGTGTGCTCACAGGGAGAGACTACAAAAAGCATGGAGTGAAGACTCTAGATATTGCCAAGAGATTAATGGATTACGGTATTCACCCATCAACAATTTACTTCCCTCATTTTGAGCCTTATGCTGAGGAGACGATGATGATAGAGCCACCGGAATCTGAAAGCAAAGAAGTGCTTGATGAATTCATTGACGCCATGATTAGGATTTCTAATGAGGCAACGACGAATCCTGAATTACTAACAAGCGCACCGCATACTACCCCGATAAGAAGAACTGACGATGTACTCGCGGCGAGACGACCAATCTTGACTTATGATGATGAATTGAAGCTCAAAGATGAATTGCAGTATAGAGATGAAGACATCAATTTCTAGTTAGGAGGTAAACATGGGAGAGTCGTTGTTAACTCCTCTTCATGAAGAACACATAAAGCTAAAGGCAAGGATGATACCGTTTGATGGCTTTGATATGCCGGTGCAATACACGAGCATTATTCAAGAGCATTTGGCTGTGAGGGGAAGAGTTGGGCTCTTCGACGTATCCCATATGGGTGAGATTGAATTGCATGGAAGAGATGCGCTTCCTTTTGCAGACTACCTGGTGACGAACTCAGTGATGCAGATGAAAGATAAGGAAATAAAGTATTCTCCTATGTGCTATCCAGATGGTGGCCAGGTAGATGATATTTTCATCTACAAAATGAAAGATGATTTCGTATTACTTGTGGTAAATGCATCGCCCAACTATTCCATAAAAGACTTCGACTGGATTTCACAGAACAAAGGTGATTTCAATGTGGAGATTCTTAACAAGAGCCCAGCTTATGGAGAGATAGCTGTCCAGGGACCAGAAGCAGAGAGACTAATGGAGCCTTTAATAAAAGGCGATATGCCGCTGAGAGAGCTAAGGCGCTTTACGTTTATGCATGGGGAATTATTCGGCAGCAAAGTCTTTATCTCCCGCACCGGCTATACAGGAGAAGACGGCTTCGAAGTTTACTCTCAGGCGAAAGATATCGTAGATATTTGGAGACGAATTCTTGAAGAGGGCGAAAGGTTTGAAATAAAGCCATGTGGGCTGGGGGCAAGAGATACAACGAGATTTGAGGTCTGCTACTGGCTTTATGGCAATGACATTGATGAGACGATAAATCCGCTCGAAACAGGTCAAGGCTGGACAGTGAAATTTGATAAAGGCAAGTTCATCGGAAAAGATGCGCTTCTCAAAGTAAAACAAAAGGGAATTAGCAGAATGCTTGTCGGGCTGTATGTCCCCACAGGAGGTATCCCCAGGAATAAGATGGAGGTGAGAAAAGAAGGTCGACGAATTGGATATATCACATCGGGGAATTACTGTCCCTCACTGAGAAAGACGTATGCCATGGCCATACTCGACCTTTCCTATACCGAAAAAGGAAATACGGTAAATGTCGTCATAAGAAACAAGGAGGTGGAAGCGGAGGTTGTTGATATGCCTTTTGTTACGCCAGTCAATAAAAGATAGCCTTAACCATAGAGAACAAGCAGGTGGATCATAGGCGAACAATAGATACATAAAACAAAGGAGGATGAAATGTATCCAGAAGACTTAAAATACACTGAGACTCATGAGTGGGCCAGGTGTGAGGAGAAGTTAGTAGCAGTTGGTATCACATCCTATGCATCTGAGCAACTCTCGGATATAGTTTACGTAGAATTGCCCGCTGAAGGAGAAGAAACGACGAAAGGCGCTCCTTTTGGAACTCTGGAGTCAGTTAAGGCAGTGTCCGACATCTATTCACCAATTTCAGGGAAAATAGAAGAGGCAAACCATAGGCTTCAAGATGAACCCGAGCTACTGAACAATGATCCCTACGGGCAAGGCTGGATAATCAAAATCAGCCCAACAAAGGAGGAAGACCTAGACGGTCTTATGGACGCAGCAGCGTATGAGAAGTTTGTTGAAGAGCAGGAGGAAGTGGAAGAGTGAATCTTCATATTATGTTCTCTGAACGGAGATAAACCACGAAGCTACCAAATACTACAAAAGGGGGGTAGGGAAAATGTCCAATTACGATCCCGTAATCATGGGTATTGCATCGCCCGGAGGATGGGGCAAGCGTTATTTGCAGGCTAGCCATCTGTCAGACAAGTTTGCGATCACCATGTGTAGCAGCCGTAATCCAACCGAAACAGGCATACAAAACTTGGCCAAAGAGCATGATTTCGAAGCCTCCAGTTTTGACCAACTAATCAAGAGCAATGAACTAGAGGCAATCTTGTTGCCAATTCCTCATTTTCTCCATTACGAGTATGCCAAGCGAGCCATAGAAGCAGGTAAACACGTCATGGTTGAGAAGCCTATTACAAACTGGGTTGATGAGGCGGTTGAGCTACGGCGATTGGCACAAAAGGCAGATATAGTCCTTTCAGTGGGCCATGAGCTCAGGCGCACCGGACCTTGCAGGAAAGCCAAGGAAATGCTCGAAAATGGGGTCATCGGTTCTCCGGTATCCACTATTTGCTACTCTGGCATGAAGGGCATACAACTTTACTCGAAAGATAACTGGCTTTTGGAGGGAGAAAAGAATCCTGGCGGTTCACTCGATATGATGGGCGTTCATGCCACAGAGACTTCAATCTACCTTATCGGCGATATTGCTCAAATCAGCGGTTTCCTGAAAGACAGTCTTACACCAACCACAATACCTGACAGCGCTGTCGGCATTTTTCAATTTGAAAATGGAGCATTAGGATATTACGGCTCCCATTACATAGCTCCTTATCGAAGTTTCATTCACATTATCGGTACCGAAGGTATCCTATACATAGAGCATTTCGGTGCGGAGCTGTACCATCAGGCTGCGAATTCCCGAGACCGAGAAAAGGTAGGTAGCAGCGAAGAAAACCTACCGCCTAATCTTCAGGGAGCAGTTAAAGAAGAACTTGAAGAATTTGCTGACGCTATCCGCTTGGGAACCAAGATTGAAACTGGAGCAGACGAAGCGATCAAGGCGTTGGCCAGTATTCGAGGCATTATGTTATCGGCAAAATGGGGACGGCCGGTGACTTTTGATGAAGTAATAGCAAACCCACGATTGCCAAAAGCCCCCTAGATTACTGAAGCCAACATGATAAACCTAAAGATCAAGACTGTGTATTTTACTGGCTGTTAACCTCAAATTTCCACGAGTGTGGACTCGGGAAGGCATTTCCAAGCTCCTGGCTCGGTGTAACTGTTTGGTAGCTCCTCTCAAATGGTATACTATCTTTATCAAGCGCTACACTATCAGCAGAATCAAATGAAGGGAGCTACCCATGGGAGATCGCGTTAAAGGAAAAGTGGCTATTGTTACTGGGGCTGGTTCAATTGGCCCCGGCATGGGGAATGGCAAGGCTTCAGCTATTCTTTATGCCAGGGAAGGGGCTCAAGTCACGCTGGTTGATTACAGGCTTGAGGCAGCTGAGGAGACTGGACACATAATCAAAGAAGAAGGTGGAGATTGTATTGTCTTTAAAGCCGACGTTAGTAAGTCCAGTGACTGCAAGAGTATGGTTGAAAAATGTATTCAGACCTTCGGCAGGGTTGACATCCTCCACAACAATGTTGGGATTGTAGAATCCGGTGGGGCAGTTGGAACCAGCGAGGAAAGCTGGGACAGGGTCATGGCTGTCAACTTGAAAAGCATGTTCTTAACATGTAAGTACGTGCTTCCATATATGCAGAAACAGGGAAGTGGCTCCATAGTAAATATCTCTTCTGACGCGGCTATAAGACAAATGGCTTACCCTGCGATTGCTTACTCGGCATCTAAGGCAGGTGTCATTGCCCTAACTCGCGAGGTAGCACTTGAATATGCCTCCAAAGGAATTCGGGCTAATGTCGTATTGCCAGGATCCATGAAAACACCCCTGGTTGTGGCATCACTTACCGGTGCCTATGATGGAGATATTGAGGAGATGATGAAAAAGCGAGATGCCCTGTGTCCTATGGGACATCAAGGTGATGCTTGGGACGTTGCCTATGCAGCTCTGTTCCTTGCTTCAGATGAGGCAAAATACATAACGGCAACTACACTGGTGGTCGATGGTGGTCTAACCATGAGGGAATAACAAATGAGAGATTAGGATGGCTTATGGGTGGCTCTCTTTATATCCCCTCAAGACTTTAAGTGCATAATCTATATCGTATTTAGTGTGATCAGCACAAACCTGGAATCTTATTTCCTCTTCTCCTCTGGGGACTACTGGATAGGCTATCCCGGTTGTCAGTATCCCATTATCCTTCAGGTACATAACCAGATCCCTGGTTCTGCTAGTATCCCTGGTAATAAGTGGCACTACTGGGTGTTCTCCCCTCACAGTTTCATAGCCCAGATCAACTAACCCTTTCCTGAAGTATGCTGTCATCTCTCGCAGGTGCCCCAGCATTTTCTCCCCGGTATCGCTGTCTAAGACCTCCAATGCCGTCATGGCTGCCCTGGCCTCCGACACAGTAATGGGATTGGAATAGATATAAAAAGGGGCGGTCTCTCGCAGGTAATCTATTACCGTTGCATCGGACACCAGATAGCCACCATTCACCCCAAATGCTTTACCCAGAGTGCCAATCACTATGTCTATTCTATCCTCGCCCGTGAACTCTGTAGTCCCTCTGCCAGTTTCTCCAAATGCCCCAACGCCGTGAGAGTCATCGACTACTGTAACTATGCCCTCTTCAAATTCAGGGTCATATTTCTCGGCTAAACCCGCTATTTCCGGCAGTGGCGCGTAATCCCCTCGCATACTAAAAATACCGTCGCTCACTATCATGACTCGATTGCAATCCCCAACACATTCCTTTATACATGACTCTAGCTCAGCCGTATTGTTATGACTGTATACTTTTCTGTTTTTGGGTCGCGACAACCTAACAGCGTTGATTATGGAATTATGATTGAGAGCGTCGCTTAACACAATGGTCTCTCCGGAAATTAGAGGTGACAAAGTGCCCATAACAGTGGCGTAGGCAGAGCTGAATATCATGCCAGCCTCCCTATTATGAAAGCTGGCCAGTCTTTTCTCCAGTTCTACATGTGGCTTATAAGTCCCACTGATAAAGCGCACCGCTCCGGGACCAGCGCCGAATTCCCTTGCAGCCTCCTCATCCGCCTCTATCACCTCCCGCTTCAACGCCATACCAAGATAACTATTGGAGTTCATTCTCAAGAATTCCTTATCTCCGTAACCTTCCACAAAATACCTTGGCCCCTTGCCTCCTTGTGCCTGTTTGATACCTGTTATTACAGTTTCGTCCCTCTTGAAAGTGCCTCTCTCCTTAAGCTCATCCAGTTCTTTAGATAATATCTTCTCTATTTTGACTAGCGACATTCTCGCCTCCCGAATCTATTGTAACTTCTGAG
>Ga0315545_1005003_pt1 | contig 10775 bp, 13 predicted proteins | sample SalMarSW160210MG_FD_203096 | JGI IMG/M metagenome (GOLD analysis project Ga0315545, IMG submission 203096) | Salt marsh sediment microbial communities from the Plum Island Ecosystem LTER, Massachusetts, United States - Salt Marsh Sediment SW1602-10 ...
CAGTGCAATAGGCAGTTAGTAGAATGACTGTATTCCGGCTTTCTTTCAACACTACCAAATAGTCCATTTCCTCAAGCCATAGCAGGATCCTGATTTCTTTGCCTCGCTTGTTCTTCCAAACTGAAAGTTGTTTATCCTGGGAGTGTTCTATTATGGGGCTTGGCCATGGTATACGTTCGCACCTTCTCAAGTCCATTTCCCGATTTCCTGTTTTCTCATCGTATTGGGAAGTTAGATGCCAGAATACTGCCTCTTTGCCATCTTCGATCTTTGAATCATATTTGAGGGGAAATCCCCTATAGATTGGTCTAGATTTCTTGAAATCTCGTTCGAATATCTCATAAACATTAACCAGAAATCTGTCCCATTCGCCATTGAAGTCGCTATACCGGAGTGCACCTGATAGCCAATTAGGAGCATTGCTCATGCCTGCCTCTCCGTGGCTTGCCACATGAAAAGATTAACTTTGTTCTCTCTGAGCAAAGTGGTCTTTGTAAGGCTATAACCTGAACGTTCTCTCATCCGTCTGACCACAGCGAACTTGGCTGCATTCTCGTGAAGTCCACGGTTAGCATACGACACAGTGCCAATAAGCAAATCAGCAAGTTGTAATATCTCCACTTCGTGCGATCGTACCATCTGTACGCGCTCAATAATCTGATACTCGAAATCATATATGCTACTACACAGCACCTCATGCAGCTTAGCAATCTTTGCAGCACTCCTTGTATCTTTGATGTCCACATAGATTCGGTAGCGGCTTTGAGGGTCAAGGATGACCTTGAGCATATCGAAATACATCTTGTAATACCACGTATCATGTGTCTGCTCATAAAGTTCATGTTGCAGCTTAGATTTGTCCTGGACGACAAGCGCACGGAAGTGCAAGTCCGCATTATCAAAGAAGTAATCCAGTAACGCTAGGTAGAAATCCTGTTTGGCGGGTGACACCTTACCCCACTTGAATTCGAATTTTCGAGGAAGGCCGTGCTGTGCCTTAATCTCGCGAATGTGCAGCGATATTTCGTGAGTCTTTTCCAGCGGACACCAGACAGCCCCCAGCACCATTACTGGCTGGCGGTCCCTTTCCAGGTGACAGCTTTCGTCACAGTACACGTTGTATATTGGGCTCATATCACCTTCTCCACAAGCTTCTCGGAATCCTTCACTTGTCCGCATGCATCCCCAAAGCCTCAAAAAGTATAGCTGAGTTTAACGAACTGAGAACTGAACGCAATCGCTGCCTGGTATAACGTAGCCCAATCGCTCTTGCTAGGTTGGTTCATTGTATTCCCGCGCCTACTTTCTGGTCTTCGACATTGATGACGCATCACAATATTAACCCAAAGCCTCTTTCCTAACAAGCGGAGCATCTGCTTGAAGCCTGAGGACACCGCGCCTGTCTAAATTTTTTAACGGAATGTTGGATTGGGGAATTCCAGGGGCACCATACCAATTAAGCCTACTACAAATTAGGTATTATGTCCCCAGAACATATAAAGTGCCTCTCTGATAAACAGGTGTTCCTGTCCGGTTGAAACCTGTCAGTAGCTTTTCAACAACCTCCAACCTTTCCGCACCCACACAACATCCCATCGCTTCTGACTTCAAGCTAACCAATTTATTCAAACAATCAGTGTTAGCTATAATTATTAGCATATAATGCTAGGGCGTTGACTTAGAACATAGGCTATGAGATAATATTGGCAAGATGAACGCCAAGGCAGATTCCGTCAGTTCTAAGGAGAAGGTACGAAAGGGATTCCAGGAGGCACATCCTTCGGACCTGAGCATTGCGGAGGTAGCAGCTAAAGTCGGAGTCTCCGTCAATACCGCTTCCACATACATAAAGGTCCTTGTTGCAGAGGGATTCTTAGAGCAGTCGAGGCCGATAGGAAATGCAAGGTTGTTCCGTCTCAAGCAACCTCAGATTAAGAGCCATGGTAATTTAGATGGGAAATCAAGAAGGTAATGCTAATTTGCCCTTCGCGCAGGAAGAAGTATCCCTAAAAGAAACGCCGTCAAAAAATAGCCATAACGGCTTAACGGTAATCGATGTCTTTTGTGGTTGCGGAGGCTCTTCCTACGGCTTTAAATTGGCCGGGTTTGATATTAAAGCGGCCATCGATAAGAACCCTTTGGCAACCGAGAGCTACAAACTCAACTTTCCCTGCACCAGCATTCTCACGAAGGAAATAGTGCATACCGACGCCGAAACGGTTGCACATAATTTACTCACAAAAGCAAAACTGGCGCCGGGTGAATGCACCGTACTGTTGGGATGCCCCCCGTGCCAGGGTTTTTGCCAGCTGAGCAAGGATGGGGTGAATGATCCGCGGAATAAGCTTGTCTCGGCGTTGTCTAAGATCATAGCAGTAATCAAACCAGAATTCTGCGTCATTGAAAACGTACCGGGACTACCCAACGGATCGGGAAAGAATATATTTCAAGAAGCCCTCGACGAGTTGAAGTCTGCCAGTTATTCAAATGTGGCATGGCAAATAGTCAACGTAGCGGACTTCGGGGTACCCCAACGTAGAAGGAGGCTGCTACTGATCGCGTCTAGATTATACGCTGTGAGCATACCCAAAGCATCCGAACAGGCCCGTAAAACGGTAAGAGAGACTATCTCCGGGCTTCCTCCGATAGCCGCTGGCGCTTCAGATCCGAACGACTACCTTCACTGCTCTCCGACTGCCTCGGCAAAGGTTATCGAGCGCATTCGAAGCATACCACAAGATGGAGGCAGCCGAAGGTCGCTGCCGCCGGAACTTCAGCTGGAGTGTCATAAGAGACACTCCGGCTTCTGCGATGTCTATGGACGTATGAAGTGGGATGAACCTTCGCCGACTATAACCACAGGGTGTATCAATGTTACGAAAGGTCGCTTTATCCACCCCGAGCAGGACAGAGCAATAAGCGTTCGTGAAGCGGCTCTGCTCCAGACCTTTCCCCGTGACTTCGGATTTTGCGGAACGCCGTGGCAGATAGCAAGGCAGATCGGCGAGGCGGTCCCAGTTGAGTTTGCCAGAAAGATCGCCAATCATATTATCAGTCTAAGGAATCAGCCCGTAGTGGACGTCCAGCATGGATAGTATGACTTGGAAGGATTACTTTGTTGGGGAACTCTTGAAGTGGCATCGTGCCAACAAGCGTGAGTTTCGATGGCGCAAGAAATCCGACCCTTACAAGACTCTTATCTCAGAACTTATGCTGCAGCGTACACAGGCACGACAGGTTGAACCCGTCTACCTTGAGTTTGTGGCACATTTCCCCGACCCTTCAGCGCTTGCAGCTGCTTCGGTTGATCATATAGAAGGTGTTCTATATCCACTCGGGCTGGCCCACCGTGGCATCAGGATCAAACGAATGGCTGAACAGCTTAGGGATAGGCATAACGGAGTAGTTCCGGATAACATCGAGGCACTTCTGGACTTATCGGGCGTGGGTCCATACGTTGCAAGTGCGGTCTTATCGTTCGGCTTTGGCCGAGACATGGCGGTGGTAGATGCCAACGTAGCCAGGGTTATTATGAGATTCTTTTCTTTCAATCCGAAAACCGTGAGGCCACACACAGACCGTGACCTCTGGTCGTTTTGTCAGAAGATACTGCCCTCCGGTAGCGGGCCCGGTTTCAACCGTGCTATTCTCGACTTTGCGGCGGCCATCTGCACCGCGCGCAAGCCGCAACATGAACGATGTCCGGTCAAGGATCACTGTGAGTACTATGAAAGGGGGGCTACTATACCAGCTGTCGGAGGATAGGGAGCAAACCTGTCAGACCAACTTCGTATTGTCTCAAATCTGAGAGAACCGAGACGCAAAGGGAGTTAATAGTTTCTCCAACTCAGTCGATAGTGCTTCACCTTCGTAGTGTACTGGTCGCTTTGCAGAGCCGGGGCCTCGGTCTGGCCAACGCCTACGCAGTTCCTTCATCATTTCAGCATACACTGCAGGTTCATACAGCTTTTGCCGAACGGATTGCGGCTGAGAGCCGAGCCATTTTTTCAGCGCCCGCCTGAGGGAAATGGGACGCAAAGCTGGCCGCTCCAACATCTGCCAAACGTTTCGTATGCTCCCTCCAAATGTATCTGTGGCGTCCTGCAAATCCTGTTCGGCCAGCCACCAGCACATTTCGAAATAGTCCAGCCTACCTCCCTCGCGTCTAGGCTCCCGGGCCTTTGATGGTCGCAGGCTAAGCCACCTTCGATCTTCCTCGCGTGTCGATCTCGCACCCGTCCGGCACTTTCGTGCTAGGGCCTTCCATAAGATTTGACGCCGCTCGTTTCTCAGTGCAGGGGAATCGAATACTCCCGATTCCATTAGGGCTCGCCCCACTGCCCAAGCACGTAAGAATAGTGGAGGGACTCCGGTATTTCTACTATTTCGTATTCGCTTCAAAGCATCATCAAGGACTCCGTCCAGGTGTTGGTCAAGCTCTTCGGCATCCTCCCGGTACTCCTCGGATGTCCAGATCGTGTCCCAGTCGGTAACAACCCTGCTGGACAGTCCGTTTTTGCCAGCCTCCCATATCTTAACGGGCATTAACGGGGCCCCCTACGGATCAGATACATCATCAGGCTGACTACCTCCCGCTGCAGGGTAAGGCACTTCAGTGGGTCTAAGTATGATTGCATAAGATCTTCGACCTTCGTCTGGTAGTTTTCCCACAGCGGGTCATCTACGCCCTCCACCCTTTCTGTAAATAACTTAAATCCGCCTTGGTTGCCTTCGTTACAGTACAATATAAGTGCCCACTCAACCAGGGCGCCACAGTATGTCTCGACCCAAAAGTGTCTACGACCGTATAGCCATGATCCCTCGGGCCGGCTCCGATCAGCCGCAACCGCCGCTTGATATGTTGGGTGTTCCCTGGCATACCAGAGTAGCCAATAAGTCCTCTCTCCCGCGGGCGGATCCAGTTCCCAAATGGGATAATGACCGCCTTCCTCCTCACGCGGTTTTACCTCAAATGGCAGGCCTGCCTCGCCGCGCTCCGGATCGGTTTCAATAAATACCGCCTTAGTCGCGTGGGCAACCACTTCACCGTTGACGTCGTATACGTCTGCAACGACAGAGTGTCGTCCGGGCTCCAATACAACGGACAGGCCAGTTTGTGGTTGTTGGGGGGGCGAGGTAAAGATCCGGATGCCCATATATCGCATCATGCCGGATGATGGTGCATCTCCCTGCGGTCGACCGGGGAGAACGACCTGTACCGAATCGGCGAGTAGGAGCGGGCCGAGGCTGCCATTTACGGTGAGCGTCGTGGCATTACTGGTCCTATTCGTTACCGTCATTGCTACGTTGATAGCCTCACCATGGTTTATCCTTACGCGATCGGTGCTGGCGTTGTGGACGGAAATATCCACCGCGTAGTCCCTGGTGATTCGAGGCGGCGGGTCGGTGCTGACATAGATATTCCTATTGGTAGAGGTGACAACGCGCCCCTCCAATACACACTGTATCCGAAGTCGATATCTACCGGGCTGCCAGCAGCCCACCTCCCCATGCCTATGGGATACCCTTACGATAGTAATATCATCAAATTCAACTTCGGCGTGGCCGTTGCTTGTTACCCGCCCTCTGGATACTACTTCCGTCTGCCCTCCGTTTGGATCCACAATGGACAGGGTAACCCTTACATCCCTTCGCTGGTCAGCTGGATCGTGGCGGCAGGTGGCTACAATATTTCGTATGGTCTCCCCCCATTCAACCCGGGCCGAATCGTCACGCGGAAAATCCAAATCCAAATCGCACGTCCATATAACCGCTGGCCGTCTCCTGGTGCGTCTTCCGGTGATGCTTTCCGGTAGAAATGTATCCACAACGGTCCCCAGGATTTCCTGTGCCACCCTATCCTCCTGCACGGGTGGTGCCTCGGCACCTAACCATCCCTGACTCTCTGCGAATCTATGTACCGCATCCTTAATGTGGGTATCGATCTGTCTCACAAATAACTTGTTGCGTAGAAAAATATCGTGCTGAGGCGATTCTTCTGACCTTAGCTCTCTATCGAGGCGGCGATCGAATTCGACAAATCCCCTGAATCCTGGGCGTTTATCTCGGGGGATGAAGTCTGCGAATTTTTCCGCCGCTCCCAATGTTTCAATCCACTGTTTCTGTTTGAGCAGTTGTACCCCCGAGTACTGGACGGGTATATCCGACACCTCGTCCGACGGCAGGCTCGAATCGTGCAGCAGTACAATGCGCTTAATCTTGAGTGCCGAGCCCGGCCCCAAACGTATATCCTCATCACACTGTATATTATCGGGAAGCGAACTCAGATGCCACGGCTCATTCCTCCACCAAGCGGGTACCCCTACCATAACTGGTTGGCCGGAGCCTAGGCGAACGGTTATTTCCAGTCTGCCTTCTTGAATTGCCCGCCACCAACAGCGTTCCAACCACTGTACCATCTCTCCCGACCGAAAGGCCTCCACCGCCTCCTCGCTGAGAAACGGAACTATGACTCTAGTACCCGCCTCAGATAGAGGTTCAAGTGCTAGGGGAATGGCTGGACCTTCCCAATCGGTCCAAGCGGTCTGTACCACCCTTCTTGCCCTTTCACCTTCGTACGGGGGGGATAGAATATTGTCGTCCGGTCTGGCCAGCCGTACACCTAGCCGATAAAGTCCGTCCTCCAACAAGCTGTCGTAGAGTATTACCATCCGTTCGAGCGGGTGCCTATCCGGGCCGTGTATTGCAGTCGGGTGACTCGAGTGGTACAGAAAGGAGGCCTTTCCCTGACCTCGGGAGCCGAGATCATCCTCGCCGATTTTCGTATATCCCATTGCCTCCCAGGCGGCCCAATTTTCGTCCGGATGTAGCCGAAGATAACCCGTTTCCTCTGCCCGCCGCTGTAGATCCTCGGTTGATAGTGCGGGTCCCAGCAACCCGGTGGTATTCCTATCTTGGACGGTTAGTAAAAACATGGTATCGCCGGAGTCAAGCCGTCGTTCGTGGAGATGGTATTCGACCCTAACGGGCCCTATGATGCCCTGCCTGCAGGCGTCGTAGGAATTCTGAACGGGATCCTGAGCTAAGGCTCTGAGCGGCCCCATCTTGTAGCTCAGGACTATATTTCGGACTTCCTGTACCATATTGCACGGCGGTGCTCTAAACCTCGATGCCGTTACTGTCATATTCCTATATACCTCCTATCGTTTTATGAGGACCTCGGCATACCTGATGTATTATTTGGCCCTTTATATACTATGTTGCCAGTTCGGGGCCGAGAACGCTTGCTACTGTGTTTTTTACGCCGTCCGACGCTTCTTGTCTTGGGATAATGAGCCCGAAGGGCATACCATCCCCGCCTGAATGGCCGGATAAACCTGTCGTCGGTCACCAGTCTCGAAACGAGGGTCATGGCGGGATCGGATCCCTCCAGATCTCCCCCTTTTTGCCGCACCAGCTCTGCAAGTTCCCGATAATACATGGGCTCCGCCCCTCTTTCCTCCAAAATGGCATAGGCTATTTCCAATGGATCCGATACATCACCTGACGACTCAAACCTCTGCACATTGGCCTGCTCATCTTCCGCAGCCGCCTCCCTGGCGGGTTCTCTCATGAGGGCGTTGACATGGACGAGTCTAAAGGAAACGGCTTCCTTGTCCGCCTCCAGGCTGGCTATTTGCTGCTCGAGTTCCTGCCGCCTGGCTTCGAGTGCCGCCTTCTCACGTTCCAATTCCCTACGTAGTGTTTCGTTCATCATTTTAATACTTCCTTAATATATAATAGATTGTTAATAGATAAGTTATACCTACCACATTAATTATAATGGAGGGATTGTTGTTTGTCAAGTCCAGTTTATTAGGAATTCCGGGGACACCATACCAATTAGGCCTACTACAAATCAGGTGTTATGCTTCCAGAATAGCCCGCGGACGTCTTATTGATCAGCTCAGCAGGAAAGCTCTTATTTCTTCACCGAACTGGCGGCTTCGCGCGAACATGGCGTTATGCCCGAGGTTCGGATACAGGATCAGCTTGGCATTGGGTATTTTCCTGGCTGTCTCACGAACAGGATAAAAGAAGTCTTCTTCACCGCCAATCACCAGCGTATCCGCCTTAATCTTGTCCAAGTGGTCACTCAGGTCATGGCGGTCCTCTGCTTCAATTTCCACAATCCCGTCCGAGGGGTCGGTAGGGATACTGAGAGGGCCTAGCAGCCACATAAACCATTTGAAAACGTGTTTCGCAATTCCCCTCCGGATGATAGCTGTACCCAGTAATGCGGATGCTGCGCGCCGCTTGCGTTTTCGTGCGAGGTCTGCAACTTTCATCTGCAGTTCTTTGCCTTCCTCAGTCAGACGGAAACCGGTCATGGCAAGGACGAGACGCCTCACTAAATCTGGATGGTTAATGGCAAAGTGCTGGGCTATCGCCCCCCCTGTGGAGACGCCGATTATGTCGGCCACACCGCCCAGCTCATTCTTAATCATGACAGCGTAATCATCTGACATATCACTCAGTGAATATCCCGGGGGAAGACCGGGCCTCCTGTTCACAATGTAGATCTTGTAGCTATTTGCGAGTCCCGTTAAATAACCGGTACTCATCCGTAGCATAATGCCGGATGGCGGCTTATGCCGAAATTCTAACCCCCCAAATATAACGAGGTTACGGGCGCCGTTCCCAATACAGGCATACGGAAGGCCATTACTGGAATACCCGGTTATCGCTCTTCGCTTGGCCATCTTAATTCCCCATTATAGAAAGCATTATCATTCGGGAATTCCAGGGACACCATACCAATCAGGCCTACTACAAATCACGCATTATGTCCCCAGAATACCACCAGTCATTTCTCTCTGAGACGACCTTCTAATCTGATCCACCTTACTATACAGGCTTCCTTTATCGTCTCGGAATTTTATGCCTTGACTGGACTTCTTCATTGAGGCGCTTTAGGGTATTGATGTGAACTGAATGAAGATTCGTCTTTGTGGGCTGGCGGTTCTTGACAGCTTCAGAAGCGACCGAACCCGGGCCGTTAAATATTTCTGTTAATGTGCCATCATGTTCAATCTTAATGCCTAAGTAATAGTCGGGCACATGATCGACAGGGAAGGTCAAGGAATCCTGCATTGTCGCCTTTATTTGCACTAGTCTACCATCTGATGCCTTAGCGTCATGATGTTTCTGCATGGCATCATTCAGTTCAATGTCATATTCGAATTGTGCAAGGACCTCACCGAGGTCGCCGACAAGGCGACCGTCGAGTGTAAACTTTTTCTTGGGATACGCGTCCTGCAGTTGCTTCACGACCTGACGTAGCTGCTTTGTAGCTTCTGGTATAGTGATCTCCATAATTCTCCTTGAGTGCAAACTGCCGTGAACAACCACTCGAGACTTTTTCATATTCTAACATTATTTGAATTCCAGGGGCACCATAGTGGAATTGAAAGCACTTTAGGGGCTTGGGGCGGCGTGAAGGTGGAGGGATGGCGAATTCCGGCTACACCATACCAATTAGGCCTGCTACAAATTAGGTATTATGTCCCCAGAATAGCAACGCTGATATAGATTGATTCTTATCGAACTGGTATCTATCGCTTCAAATCCTGTTCAAGGCTATGCTACACTTATTAATGACCGGCAGGGTCAGTGTTAAGAAACTGAGCCCCGCCCAGGAGAGAGATATGGAAAAGGAGATAATCTTTCTGGTAGAGGAAGCCCCGGAAGGCGGTTATACCGCCAGGGCACTGGGACATGACATCTTTACCGAAGCCGATTCCTTTGCAGAACTGAAAAAGATGGTGCAGGATGCCATGCAGTGCCATTTTGAGACCGAAGAGATGCCCCGGCTCATCCGCCTGCACATGGTAAAGGACGAGGTAATCGCCGTATGAAGCTCCCCAGGGATATGGGCAGAGAAGAACTCGCTGCCCTCCTGGACAAGTATGGCTATAAGATAACTCGCCAGACCGGTAGCCACATTCGGCTCACATCCACCTCTAAAGGTTTTGACCATCACATCACCATTCCCAGACACAAACCTCTCAGAGTCGGCACTCTAAGCAGTATCGTGAATGAGATTGCTGATTACCTCGAAATAGAGCGTCAAAAACTGCTCAAAGAGCTATTTAGGTGAATAAACCCTCAGGGAAAGATTAGCCCCAATTCCAGGGACACCATACCAATCAGGCCTACTACAAATCAGGTATTATGTCCCCAGAATACCACATAGCTTCGCCGCGCACTCAGTTGGTACACCTTGTTTTGCCGGTATTTTTGACAGGAGCATCCGCTTGAAGTCTGAGGACACCGCGCCTGTCTAAACTTTTTGACGAACTGTGACTTCAGCGGGCTCAGGAACAAATTGTGCCTTTCCCTTCTTGTACAGACTTGACAAGCGCCTGCAGAAAGAGTATCTTCATTGTAGATACCGTGAATGGAGGTTTGACATGAAGACGCGTGTTCAGAAATGGGGTAACAGTCTCGCTTTGCGCATTCCGAAATCTTTCGCTGATGAAGTGGGGCTCCAGAAAGAGACGTCCGTCGAAGTATCGCTGGCAGACGGGAAAATCGTTGTCACGCCGGTAACTAAGTCGAAGCTGACCCTGGAACAACTCCTATCAAAGGTCACCAAAGAGAACTTGCATCACGAGGTTGATACCGGCTCCGCCGTGGGGAACGAAACGTGGTAGGCCACCGGACTTATGTGCCTCGTTGCGGAGATGTGGTGTGGATTAGCTTGAATCCGCAAGCAGGTCACGAACAAGCCGGACGCCGTCCGGCCGTGGTGCTGTCACCGCAAAGCTATAACA
>Ga0315545_1005004_pt1 | contig 10772 bp, 8 predicted proteins | sample SalMarSW160210MG_FD_203096 | JGI IMG/M metagenome (GOLD analysis project Ga0315545, IMG submission 203096) | Salt marsh sediment microbial communities from the Plum Island Ecosystem LTER, Massachusetts, United States - Salt Marsh Sediment SW1602-10 ...
TGCATAACTGAGGCGTTAGGTATGTCTTTACCAGGGAATGCTACCAAAGCTGCTGTAGAATCCTCGCTATATCATTTAGCCAAGCAGGCTGGTCGAAAGGTCATGGAATTTGTTGAAAAAGATATTCGCCCACGGGATATCATGACCAGAGAAGCATTGGAGAATGCATTGTTGGTTCACTCTGCCATTGGAGGCTCTACCAATGCTGTCCTACACATTCCTGCTATTTTTAACGAGTTGGGAATGACTCTTTCTCCTTACCATTGGAATGAGGTTAGTGAAAAAGCACCACACTTAGCTAATATCACAAGTGGTTCTAAATACACAATGAGGGATTTTGGTTATGCTGGTGGTATTCAGACCGTTATGAAGGAGCTTAACTCAGTTTTAAATCTAGATGTCTTGACTTGTACCGGGAAAAGCTTGGGTGAGAATTTGAAATCAGTGGTCAACTTCAATCCAGATGTAATTAGACCGCTTTCCAACCCCGTTTACAGTAAGGGAGCTATTAGTGTTCTCTCAGGAAATATCTGTCCTGATGGAGCTGTAGTTAAACAGACCGCTGTACCAAAAGGCATGCTGAGCCACCGCGGCCCGGCTAAGGTTTTTGATACTGAGGAGACTGCTAAGGATGCGCTTTTGGAACGACAGATTAGCCCCGGTGATGTAGTGGTGATTCGGTACGAGGGTGCTCGTGGTGGGCCTGGCATGAGGGAAATGTACACCTTTCAGAGTATCCTCTGCGGAATGGGTTTGGATGAATCTGTAGCTTTAGTCACCGATGGTCGATTCTCGGGATTTAACCGTGGCCCAGCCATTGGGCATGTCTCACCTGAGGCAGCGGCTGGCGGGCCAGTTGCCGTTATCCAAGATGGTGATATCATCGAGTACGACATACCCGGCCATAAGTTGAACGTGGAGCTAACGGAGCAGGAGATTCAGAGGCGGTTAAAGAACTGGATGTTACCGGAGCAGAAAATTAAGAGTGGGTTTCTGGGAACTATCTATACCAAAATCGTACAGTCAGCCGATAAAGGTTGCACATTAAAGCTTTAACCTTAATAAACCTCATAGAAAGGGTGTGAGATGCTAAGCATTGCTGATAAGTTCATAAACTTTGTTGAAAAAGCAAGAAGTAAGATGCCGGCCAATGAACTAGCTCTAATCGGCGTAATCATTTTACTTTGTGTGGTAATGGCTAACTTGTCACCATCTTTTCTGAGGGGTACGAACATACTTAATGTAACTAGGCAGATAGCCATTATGGCTATCATAAGCGTGGGTATGTGTTACGTAATTATTTGTGCTGAGGTTGACTTGTCGGTAGGTTCCACGCTTGGGGCAACATCTGTGATCGTGGCTACACTTGTATCTAACGGTTATGGTTATACTCCCGCAATCTTAATTGGTATATTACTAGGAATAGCCATAGGTTTGTTAAACGGGGTTGCGGTTACAAAAATCAGAATCCCGTCGCTCATAGCCACGCTGGGCACTCTAATGATAGGTAGAGGAATAGCACTCTCGATAAGTGGGGGCTGGCCAGTACTGATATATGGAACGGGGGTGCCTGAATGGTTTCTATTCATAGGTGGTGGTCGACTTCTCGGGGTGCCTATGCAAGCAGTTGTCATGGTCATTATCTTAATTGCTGGTGATTTGCTACTCCGCAAAACTACCATTGGCTACCACCTATACGCTGTTGGAGGCAACCGTCGTGCTGCAATCCTTAGCGGGATAGCAGCAGACAAGATCAAGATATTCGCATTCACAGTTACAGGTTTCTTAGCTTCCATCGCCGGTGTGTTAACACTGTCTTTTGTACAAACTGCAGAACCCAACATGGGGTCCTTACTGGAGTTGGATTGTATTGCTGTGTCAGTCATCGGTGGCGCCAGTTTCGCGGGAGGGCGAGGAACCATTGTGGGTGTGTTACTTGGTGCTCTGATAATGGGTATCTTGTTTAATGGGCTTGTGTTGATGGGAGTATCGCCCTATGTTCAAAAAATAGTTGTCGGGATTATCTTAATGGCTGCTGTGGCTGGCACTTACAGATTCAGTAGGGTTTAGAAGGGGGTGATAATGCGTAAGAACTAGTAGACAGTAAGAATATGAATCATTAAAAGATAGGAGGTTTGACATGAAAAATATGAGAGTTGTAGCGAGTGTGGCGATTGGGCTGATATCTGTAGCAGCGTTATTGTTTCTTAGCTGCGGCCCAGCACAAGATGTAGTCCCAGAGAAGTTGGAACCACATATTGCCGGGGTGTTTCAGGTTCCTAATATAGATTTCTGGATTCCCACCCGTATCGGTGCTCAGGATGCCGCGAAGGAGTATGGTTGCAAATGGACGTTTACGGGACCACCGGGTATGGAAATTGATAAGCTGATATCAATCTTTGAGACGACTATGGCGGCAGAAACAGATGGCATAGTTGCACAAGCCTTAGATGGGCAGGCGACAGTACCTGTTGCTACGCGAGCAAAGGAAGCAGGTATTCCAATCATCATCACCAATGACAGTTCCACATATGGAATTTATGATGCGTGGTGTGGAGCAGATGGCTACGAAATAGGTCAAAGACAGGGAGAGGAACTGGTGAGGTGTTTACGGGGCGAAACCAGTTGGGCGAAATCGTGGGGCTATGAGGGAGGAGAGGTAAGTGGAAAAATTGCGGTTATCAATGCCTGGCCTGGTTTGCGTCACATGGAAGCGCGGGTGCAAGGGGCTAGGGATTACCTAGAGCAATATCCAGGTATAGAATATATGCCCCAAGTCTTCGGAGGGACTGATATTTCACATACAAAGGAAGCGTGCACCAACATCTTGGTCGCTAATCCTGACTTGAAAGGATTCGTATTACCAGGTGATCTAGAAACAGCTGGAGCTGGGCAGGCCATCCAGGAGCTAGGGCTAGAAGGAAAAGTGGTAATTGTTGGCATGGACCTTACAGAGATAAACCTCACACTGGTTGAAGAGAAGGTAGTTGCCGCCTTGACCGGACAGAATCCTTACGATCAAGGCTACCTCCCTGTTAAGGCTATAGCTGAGTACCTATTGCACGGGACGGCAATGGCCGAGTCTTATCCCACCGCAATTGAGCTGATCACATGTGACAATATAGACGAGGTACTAGAAAGAGAAGCTGCGTACATTGAAGCAGGCACAAAGCTCACTACCGTGGAAGAATAAGATGATAGGAACTTGGGCAATGGGTGCTGTAAACCCCATTGCCCAAGTTCTTGACTTGTGGTTTCAAAGATAGATTGTGGTGGGATGCAGATTAATCAGGTAGGCAACACCCAAAAGCGGGAGAGGGGGTACGCGGCGAGTAGGTTTATGTACATTCGGTAAGACGAGGAGGTATACATGGGCACGCATAGTTCGAATGATAATGTTATTGAACTGAGGGATGTTTCAAAGCGGTTCTATGGTACAGAAGCCTTAAAAGGCGTTACCCTTAATTTTAAGAGAAATGCAATACATGGCATAATAGGGCAAAACGGGGCGGGGAAAAGCACTTTGATGAACATCCTTATGGGGATACATCAGCCGGATTCCGGAAGCTTGATATATAACGGACAGAGCATCAAAAATCTAAATATCCTGCAAAGGCAAGAACTGGGAATCGGTATGGTTCACCAAGAAATTAATGTTTTCCCCAATTTGAACGTTGCTAGAAATGTATATGCTTCGAGACCACCTAGAACTCGCTATGGTACCGTAGATTATGGAGTGATAGAAAGAGAAACCAGGAAGTTGATTCAGAGTCTTGATGTGGAGTTAGACCCATACGACATAGCAGGGACGTTATCTTCGGCAGAAAAACAACTAACTCAGATTATTATGGCTATAGCTCTAAATCCTAAGGTGTTAATCCTTGATGAGCCCAATGCCGCGTTGACTGACGAAGAAACAGCAAAGCTATTTCGTGTTCTCAGAGGTCTCAACCAAGCAGGCGTCACTATAATATATATTTCTCACCGTTTGCAGGAGACAATTGACCTATGTGATCGAATTACAGTGCTCAGGGATGGTCAGCATATAGCTACTGTCGATAGAAGTGAGGCGAATCTCTCAAATCTAGTGACAATGATAGCAGGTAGGGCCATGACAAGTAGATTCCCCCCACGTGTGAAAAGGAAGATATCTAGCAATGAAATCTTGGTAGTGGAAAACCTATCCCGCAAAGGAGGATTCTCAAACGTCTCTTTTGTGGTACATGAAGGCGAGATTGTTGGCCTTGCGGGGTTACAAGGATGCGGACGCAACGAGTTACTTGAATGCATTGCAGGGCATCAAAGGGCGGCGGGGAATATGCACTGCCTCGGGATGAAATATGCCCCCACCAATACTAGAGCTGCTATCGATTCAGGAGTGATTTACTTACCTCCAGAAAGATACAATGATAGCATCTTTCCTATAAAGAGCATATCCTTTAATATTGTTATTTCTAAACTAACTAAGGTAATAAGGAATATGTTTATTTCAGCAAGTCGAGAAAAGGCGCTAAGCGATAAATACAAAGATGAACTCAATATCGTAGTTCGTTCAGTAGCCGATCCTATTGCAAGTCTCAGTGGAGGTAACCAACAAAAAGTGGTCTTTGCTAGACTACTGGCGTGCGATCCTAAAATCGCTGTCCTAAATGAGCCCACAAGAGGGATAGATGTCAATACAAAATTCGCCATGTACGAATCTATGCTGAATTTGGCTTCTCAAGGAATAGGGGTTATCTTTTCTTCAACTGAACTCGAAGAGTTAATGGCATTATCTGACCGAGTGATTACTATATACAAAGGTCGAATAGTAGGAGAGTTTAATCCCGAAGAAACGCCTGAAGAGCAGATTCTTGGGGCTATGAGTGGCGAAACCTGCGACTTTTCGTGAAGATAGTGAAAAATCCTCCAAGACACACTGTATAGAAGAGGTGCAACATGTAATATGTAATAGAGACAGTTCAAGTAGCATGTGAAACGATATCCTGGAGAGATAGGAGGAGTTTAATGAAGCGATTGAGTCAAAAAGAGTATTTCTACGTTATAAGTAAGTATAACGAACCCGCTATCAGTGTTAAACCCGGGGAAACTGTGGTTTTTGAGACCGCGGACAACAGCACAAATCGCATTAGAAGAAAGGAAGACGTAGAGGTAATCCCTACAATTAAATATTGGAACCCATTAAGCGGGCCCATTCTTGTCGAAGGTGCCAAACCTGGCGACACTCTGACTGTTTACATAAATGATATTAAACCTTTATTTGGTCAGGGGTGGGGTTGCGAGGAGCCTGCTGGAATATCTACCGTGGGAGATGTACATGAGGGCATATATTTAGTAGGTGAAACTCGTCCAATCGTGGTTCATATTTGCCCCATAGAAAATGGTGTAGTGAAGATACCACTGAAAAATGGTAAGCAGATAAGTGTTCAATCGCGCCCCTTTATCGGTACAATTGGGGTCGCTACTGAAATAGAGGCAATTAGTGCTCTAATATGTGGCAAGTTTGGTGGGAATATGGATTGTCCTGATATAACTAAAGGGAATAGATTGTTTCTCCCAGTTTATACGGAAGGAGCTTTCCTACACGTGGGCGATGTTCATGCATTACAAGGAGATGGGGAACTGGGTGGTCCGCCAGTTGAAATTGCGTCTGAATGCACGTTGACCATAGATGTGATCAAGGGTAAAACCGTAAACTGGCCGCGGATAGAATCGCCCGAATACATCATGACGGTGGGCAACTCATGCCCTCTTGACAACTCCTTACGTATAGCAAATACTGAAATGCTTTATTTGCTTAGAGATGAATATGGATTCGATTTGGAGGATGCTATATACCTTAGTTCTACCGTGTTTCGAATCCGCGTAAATGGAGCAATAAACCCGGGGTTCTCCTCAGTCTCAGTTATGTTCCCTAAAGAATATTTGCCAAAAAGTTAGGAGCATGCACATCAGGTGAATAGCTTCACGGTAGGAAGCCGGCTAGGCATTACCAACGCTGAACTTCTACGGGGCCATAACACCTCCGACGCAGGATTTTCCGCTCGGTGGGTATCGAATTGGGTGTTAGATTAGCAGAGGTGGTATTGAATGATCGTGTGGGAGTCAAGGCAACCATGACGTATAGCATCAACCTGTGTGCTTGTTACGGCCAGGGTGCTAGGCTATGGAATTAGTATGGTGCTAGGGTAGTAGAACAAAAGGAGTGACAATGGAATATAAAGCCATAAAGACGTCGCCAAGGGACAATGTTGCTGTTGCAGTGCAGGCAATCCCTGAAGGAAAGACGGTCACCATCCCGGATGGCAACGAGGTAGTAGCCAATGAACTGATTCCTTTGGGGCACAAGATAGCCCTGATGGCGATAGCCAAGGGGGCAGGCATCATCCGCTACGGCGAGGTAATCTGCACAGCAAGCGAGGATATCAAGCCGGGCGATTGCGTTCACATTCATAATACTATCGAGTAAGGAGGCGACTATGTATTTCTATGGATATGCCCGAGAGAACGGAAGCTACGGAGTAAGAAACCATGTAGTCGTCATGTCGTCGGTGATTTGTGCTAATGGTGTAGTCGAGGAAATTGCCCGACAAGTGCCAGGTGTCTTGCCTATTACTCATTACCACGGGTGTGATTCAACCCGAGAGATCACATTGCGCACGCTTGGTGGCATTGGTAGGAATCCTAACATCGCAGCATTGCTCATTATCGGACTGGGCTGCGAGGTATGCCCCGCTTCAGACATTGCCGAGGCAGTGGCTCCAACGGCTAAGCAAATCGAGTACTTGGTCACCCAAGATGAAGGCGGAAGTAGCGAAACAGCCAGAAAAGGGGCTGATATTGCTAGACAGATGCTACAAGACGCCCAACAGGAAAAGCGGGTAGAGGCTTCCCTTCAGCACCTGATGGTAGGAGTCGAATGTGGCGGCTCGGACGCCTTCTCAGGCATTACAGCAAACCCGGCTGTGGGTGTAGTGACCGATAGACTGATAGCCGAGGGTGGAACCATTATCATGTCTGAAATTACAGAGATGGTGGGCACCACTCACCTGTTAAAGAGACGAGCTGCCAACCATGAGGTTGCTAAGAAGATCGAAGCGTATATTAACCTCGGCAAGGAGGCCGAGGATTGGGCTACAGGTCCTCAGCTTCTCACACGCGGTATCGCTCCAGGCAATATAGAAGGAGGGCTAACGTCACTTGTTGAAAAATCGCTAGGTGCTATCTGCAAGGGTGGCACTACTACTATTAACGAATGTATCCCCTATGCTATGAAGCCCAACACGAAAGGGTTGGTTATCATGGAGGGTGATGGCTCCGACATCGAGTCGATGGCGGGCATAGCTGCTGGTGGTGCCCAGGTGATTATCTTCACCACAGGAAGGGGTCAAATATCTGGCTTTGCCGGGGTGCCGGTGATAAAAGTGAGCAGCAACTCCACCATCTACAAAAATATGAAGGGTGATATAGATGTTGACGCGGGCACCATTATTGATGGGGACAAGACCATCGGAGGGGTTGGCGAGGAGATTTTTGAGCTAATGCTAAAGGTGGCAAGCGGCGAACTGACCAGACCAGAGATAAACAAGCAGAACAACTTTGCCATCCGGCAGGAAGGATTTCATTGGCCTTCGCTTAGAGAGATGGTCGAGAGGGGACTGTAAACGGTATAGAAAGACATTGTTATGTCCTTAGAAAGGATAGGGAGCACCAAATGGGTTACCCCCCAGAGCATCCAATGCTATGTATACAATTGTGAGGGGTGCAGCCCGATTGGAAGGAGAAATGTATACGTTTAAGGTATGATTGCTTGCTAAGAAAGGTTGGGTGGTATCGGCTGGGCTGGACAAGTTATGCGATTATCACATGAGTAGTAAATATGAGGAGCAAGATGAGCAAAGATTCACCGCATCGGTTGTTATTGGGAAATGAGGCCGTGGCAAGAGGGGCTATTGAAGCTGGGGTGCAATTCGTATCAGGGTATCCTGGAACCCCATCTTCTGAAATTGTAGAGTCACTTATTGATGTTGCTAAAGATAATGGTATATATGCAGAGTGGTCAGCCAATGAAAAAGTGGCGTTCGAAGGCGCTTATGCCGCTGCTATAGCTGGCTTGAGGTCGCTGGTTGCAATGAAGCATGTTGGACTTAATGTTGCCGCGGATGCTCTTATGGTTGCCTGGGAATCAGGCGTGAAGGGGGGAATGATTGTAGCAGTTGCAGACGATCCGGGGGCACCAGCTTCCCAAAACGAGCAGGATAGCAGACTTTACGCCCTGCATATACCATGTTTTGAGCCTTCTAGTCCGCAGGAAGCAAAAGACATGGTTGTTAGAGCATTTGAAATCTCTGAGGAATTAGAGCAGTTGATTTTGGTAAGGCTAACGGGCGGAGTCAGCCACGCGTTTGAGGATGTAGAGCTGGGAAAGATTACCAAAAGGATCTGGAAGGCAAAATTTCCACATGAAGAATGGCCGAGATTCTATCTAGATGCTGGTTGGGTAATCTGTCCCCTTCACAAGCGCGCCCATGAAGTGCTCACTAGATTTAGGGTAGAAGCAGAGAGGTCTCCGTTTAATCGGCTAGAGATCAAAGGGCACGAAAGGTTTGGAATCATCGCTTCTGGGGCAGCATATAACAACGCTAAGGAGGTATCGAAAATATTAGGTGTGGAAAATGAGATAGCCTTCTTGAAGATAGGAATATCTAATCCCATTCCGACCAAACTAGTTGAGCACCTTCTTAGCGCTGTTGATACAGTTCTGGTAATTGAAGAGACCGAACCTTTCATTGAGGAACAAGTCAGGTCAATAGCATTAGATATAGAGCATAGGGTGAAAGTCATAGGTAGACGAACTGGCCATGTGCCAGTATCGGATTGTCTAAGTACGCAGCATCTTACTAACGTAGTTGGCGTAATGGTCGGCAAAGCACAAAGGGTTCTTTCGAAGAGGGAAAAGTTGGTAGAACGAGTGCTGAAAGACATGCCCTCGCGGGGTCTTTCATTGTGTCCTGGTTGTCCCCACATGGGAAGTCTTTTTGCAATAAGACAAGTTCTGCGAAAGATGACAGGCAAAAGAAGGTTAGATCAGCAGGGTTTTATAGCACTGGCAGATATAGGCTGCTATGGAATTGGCGGATACCCGCCTCATGGATTCCAAGAGACTGAATTCTCGATGGGGGGGAGTATCAGTGCCGCGGCCGGATTTGCACATGCCAATACTGGTGAAATCGTTGTCGCGAGTATAGGTGACTCAACTTTCTTCCATGCTGGCATACCTGCTCTGATTAATGCTGTTTGGAATCAAGCCAAGATTACGGTTATTGTGCACGACAATGCAGTGACAGCCATGACAGGAGAGCAGCCAGCCCCTAATAGTGGAAGGACAGCGATGGGCGCGGGTCCAGTTATTAATGTTGAAGATATTGTAAAAGCAATAGGCGTCAAGTATGTCAGAGTAGTTGACCCGTATGATCTGAAAGCAACTATGGAGGCTATTGAGGACGCAATAAATTATGACGGGGTTTCAGTAGTAGTGTGTAAGAGAAAGTGTGCCCTTGTTGCACGTAGAGAATCTGCTGCAAAGGGCGCAAAGAGAGCTCGTGTAAATCAAGAAAGATGTATAGGGGAGGATTGCGGCTGCGGGGCTTTTTGCATACGTATCTTCAGTTGTGCAGCCATCGTGTGGGATTCTGGACTAAAGAAAGCGAAAATTGATGACACCTTGTGCAATGGATGTGGGCTGTGTGCACAGGTATGCCCAGCTGGTGCAATCGTAGTAGAGGAGGTGACAGCGTAGAATGAAAGAGAGTACAGTTAACATCCTAGTGGCGGGTGTTGGGGGTCAGGGCAACATACTTGCATCAAGGGTAATCGCAACAGCAGCAGTCAAATCGGGTTACCATATTCGGGGCTGTGATACGCTCGGGGCATCACAAAGGGGTGGACACGTAACAAGCCATATTCGGATAGGAGAGTCTTATTCACCATTCATTCCGAATAACATGGCCCAGATAGTGGTAGGGTTTGATCCTTTAGATGTACTGATGGAAGCCAACTTGATATCAGCCTCTGCTATAGTAATCGTTAACACAGAGAAGGTTTTGCCTGCAGGAGTCAAGTCGGGTCAGGAAGAATATCCTGAGGATATCCTGGAAACGATTCGTGAGATTGTGCAGGATCTCCGTGCCCTTGATGCAGTAGATTTAGCGAGGAAGGCAGGAGATGCTCGTACATTAAACGTCGTGCTCGTTGGGAGTCTTGCCGCAACAGGCAAGATTCCGATAACCCCTGAGGTATTTAAGGACACGATATCAGAGGTTGTTCCGAAGACAACACTAAGTTTGAACTTAAAGGCATTTGACCTAGGCTATCAAGCTATAAGCCAATCCAAAAGTTTGACGGGAGAAAGATAGATGAAAACGCTCCAGAAGCTTGAAACAGAAGTGCATAACCGGGACCTTTGCACACTGTGTGGTTCTTGTGTGAATTTATGTCCTTACATAAAGGTTTATCAGGGAAGGATTAGCCTAGTAGGCGAGTGCAATGTTGAGGAGGGAGCGTGTTACGCTTTCTGTCCTAGGGTATCACTAGATTTAGACAGTATAACTAAGGACGTATTTGGTACTTCCTTCCGGCTTACGGACATCGGAGAGTACAAGGAAGTAATAATGGCTAGGACAAGAGATGCTGAGATCAAAGCAAAAGCGCAGCACGGTGGCATTGTGTCCAGTCTAATGTGCTTTGCGTTGGAAAGGGTACGGCGACCACCG
>Ga0315545_1005008_pt1 | contig 10765 bp, 14 predicted proteins | sample SalMarSW160210MG_FD_203096 | JGI IMG/M metagenome (GOLD analysis project Ga0315545, IMG submission 203096) | Salt marsh sediment microbial communities from the Plum Island Ecosystem LTER, Massachusetts, United States - Salt Marsh Sediment SW1602-10 ...
AGGATAGCTGGTTCATATTTATTGCTCAGGATATAATCATTCAGCCATTCAGTGTATTGTTCAATGCTAGGGCAGGGTTCGCCTTGGGGGTGTCCGGGCAGGTCTACGGCTTTAGCCTGTGGGAAAGCTTCTATCTGATAATGCCATGCCAGGCTGCTGTCTCCGGAGCCATGGATGAAAATCAAGGTGTTCATTATGATTGTCGCTTATTTTAAGCTTGCACAGCGATAAAAGTCTACCTGTTAGCGGTCAGCGGTCAGCAGTCAGCGGTTAGCTGAAGGCTGAAAACTGATAGCTACTAAATCGAGTTTTGAATTTAGATATTAGAATTTGTTTAGGATTTAGAGCTTAGAGTTTAGGATTTAACATGGGGGATGAGTTGACCATTTCTGGTGAGTGGTGTTAAATAATATCACGGCAGCGTAGCTCAGTGGTAGAGCAGAGGACTCATAAGCCTTTGGTCGGGGGTTCAAATCCCTCCGCTGCCACTTTCTGTATTTTTTAATTCTTTTACATAGCCACTATGTTAAAATACCCAAAATCAGCATCTAATGGATTGTTTATTAAAATAATAATGAAACGTCCAGAAGAACCTTTCATATAACCAGTTAGGGGATGGAAAATGCACTTACTATGGGGTATTTTAATAGTCTTAGCAGGTCTGTTCTTGCTGGTCTGTGGTAGTTTAAAGAGCAATTTTATTATCTATCGGTTATTTGTTTATCGCTCGAAGATACTATGGGGTGAGCATGTACATCGTTTCCACCAGATTGTCGGAGCAATTGTCATCGTTGTTGGAGTATTGGTGGCTGTTGGGTATATATAATTGAGATCTAGCAATTGACTTAAGTTGTAGAAAGCATTTTTCTCTTATTTTTATGTTACTCAAAAAGAGGTACAGGAGCCGTGTTAGATAGAATACTCAAGCTAGCATCAGCATCAATGTCTATGTCAGAGGAAGTCTGGTTCAGGCATGCTAATCCATGGAGTGGCTTGAGTCGCTTTGCTACCTACCCGTTTGTGATCTTAGCTTTTTGGAGCCGTGCCTGGTTAGGAATCTGGTTCTTAATTCCAGTTGCTGTAGTGTTCATCTGGGCCTGGCTGAATCCCCGCATTTTCCCGAAGCCAAAATCAACCAATAACTGGATGAGTAAGGGTGTGTTTGGAGAAAAGATCTTTACCGAGCGCAAGGAAACAAAAACACAAGTCCCGTCGCATCACGTAACCGTGGCGAATATAACGACGATAATATCGATAATCGGAGTGGTAATACTTGTTTACGGCTTAGTTGTATTGGAAATATGGCCTACCGTGACAGGAGCATCAATCGCTATTCTCGGGAAAACGTGGTATGTAGATCGCATGGTCTGGCTATATGATGATATGAAGCATATCCCTGAATATAAAGAATGGCTCTACTGAGCAGAAACCCGGTCGCTGCCACTTTGTTTGAGGTTGATTGGGGGTATAATTGGATTAAGAGGTAATTTTACGATGACAACTGCATCGAACGAATAGTTCAGCCAGGTGGAGTTGGACAAGGTAAGCAGAGGGATATAACTAAAGGAGCAGCCCATGAAAGCGGAAGAAAGACTTAAGAAGGAACTTCACGATGTAGAAGTAGAAATAGATAAGGCTGAGAGGAGATTGAAGGCCCTGCGAAGACGTCCTGCGGAGGTCTCAAAGGGCAGAACAAGGTTCAGCTTCATCACAGGTAAGGAGCAGATGGTTGAAGCTGCGGAAGTTGCCAAGGAATTGGATGAACTGAAGCGTCGGGAACAGGAGATTCGGGATAAATTGCACCCGCGCAGCCAGTAACTTGAAGTGTGTTCTGCTAACTGAACACGCATAGTGAAGGTGCAGTAAGGTAAGAGAGGAGAGTGGCCGTGATGTCGCTCTCCTCTCTTTGATTATATCTCATTAGGATTAATCGCTAATCAACGGCAATGCCTGCGTAGCTATTCAATCTAGTCCCATGGCAGACCCGAGATAATCTTCACATATTCATCGGAAATGCTGTTAAACCGAGAGTAATCTCCTCCGAATAGTCCCGCTTTAAGAGGCCCCCATGACTCTTTTTGCTTTTTGGCTTCCTCTATAATCTCTTTTAATGGATTCGGACCAAGCTCATTCTTGAATTTCCAGCCAAATCTTCCGACAGGGCCCCAGATATGTGACCTTTCGACTTGCTCCAAATCAGCGTGCACTAAAGCTAGGAAAACCTCAAACCAATCGAAGTATTGCTCATAGTCTCTCCCTAGGAACAACACGTCGTCAAACATCGGCTGAAGTGATTTGAATAGATATTCGCTACGAGGTACGTAATGACGTTCATGACCCGGAAGTTGTCCAAAGACCTTAAGCCTTTCGAGTTCCAAGATAGCGTCGCCAATCGCGAGTGTCAATTCAGTTGATGTTCCCGTAAACCGTGAGGATCCGACTCTAGTTAAAAGCATTGCAGCTAGATTGCTATAATTATCGGCTGATAAAGCTGAAATTCCAGCGCTATAGAGGAGCAGAATCATTGGATACCAGCGTAAAGCCAGCCAGACCCTCTGGCCACTCTTTGGTTCAAGTCGGTCTGTCAAGCGTGTTAACGCAGTCCTGAGTACTGGGAGATGCTCTTGCTTTCCCCAATAGGCTATACAGCATGAGATATGCTGTAAATCTTCCAATGTTTGTTCGTACTCTTTCAGGCGGTGGGTGAATTCCTCAATTGTCCATTCTACATCCTGAATAGCAAAATTGTCCTCAGAAGTTAGGAGCAACGTCTCTCTAATCTTCTGGACAACTAAATCATGAAGCTTAATCGTGTAGCGAGGATCTGAAATATACTCTTTGGTGATTTCGATTATGCCTCCAGTACTCTCTGTATGCGTCATAGGCATTACGGAAGGAACTGATACGAGCTCGTCTACTTCCTTCTCCTCCTCCTTTTTAAGTGATTCTAGGATTGGTGCTTTGAAAATGAAATCGCCGTCGCCATCGATAAATCCATAGTGGGGGGTTTGGTGTGAGTTCTGGTCTGTTGCAACTCTTTCATAGACATATGCCATCACACCATTAGCAGTGATTACTCCCTCTTGGCTTGCAGCCTTACCCCTAAGAGCTTCAATAAGATGGCCAGTAAAAATTGAATGGCCTTGCAGTGGACCACCGGAATCAGCCACAACTTCATCGGCTTTCCCCGCGGTTAGTACTTGACGTGAGTAGCGCCGTAGCATGTCCTTGAGGAATCGCATACTGCCAGGAGGTAATGAACGTGTGACAGCAAGTCCACCATAGCACGCATCCATTACGAATAGTATATGTTTGGCGGGTATTAATTCTGCGTTCCTTGTAAGGTCATCCCATCGGATAAGTGTGGATAGACTGCGTGTATCTCCATCATACGGGATTAAATACCCAACTTCGCCTCTGTGCCCCGAGAAGGTATGACCGTGTCCACCGAAGAAAAAGAATATCCTATCATCGACTTCGGTTTGATTGACGTATGAGAGGAAGTAACCCATGATTTGTTCTTTGGTCGCATCAGAATCAGTGAGTAAAGTTATAGCTTCTTTATCAAAACTGAATTCATCAACAAGTGTCTGTGCTGTCTCTTCTGCATCGTGTATCGCATAACCCAGAGGAGAGGCATGCTGATAATCATTGATGCCTACTATGAGGGCACGACTTGCCGAATATTGTGCTGTGTAAGTCTCATTACCCATATTGTTTATCGCTAATGCATTATATCAGGATTTAATAATAATAAGAGTGGAGTGTTTTGCTAATCTACTCAGCATCACATAGGAGTCGGTTCATCCAGTAGAGAATTCCCCTTGTCTTGCATCCTTGTTTGCTACGGCGGACACAGGAAAGGGAGAGCTTACCGCTCTCCTTCTTGACTTTGCGGTTCCAATAAATCGTGGGTGATTCCTTCTCATATTGGCACCTCTTTCTGTGTGATACAATACAAGATATGAATTCCATTGCTTGGATTACACTTTCCGCTGTTATCGTAGCATTGGGTATAGGAGTAACATCTATTCTCCGTACTGAAAAAATACAGAGACGAGAACAAAGACGAAGGCTGCTGAATGAAATTACTGAGTGGGCAATAAAGGTCGTTAGTTGGCGCTCCGACAATAGAGTAATCCTAAAGGAAATGGCAACTGTAGAAGAAGGAGAAGTCAGACAGAGTCTACGACTCATGCATGCACATCTAGCAGAGATACAAGCTTTTTTCACAGCAATGACAGGGCTGAATACGTATATAAGCAAGCTTTCCTTAGAATTCCAACAAGGTTTACCCGAAGCTATACAAAAACTGATAAGTGACTTGGAAGCTTCCACAGATTTCCTTGATGCATGGCGGGGCAGATTATTCGCCGATCTTTATAGCGGTAAAGTTGATATAGATATAATTAAAGAGACAGCCGAGGCAGATAAACTTGCTGGGCAATTTGAGAAATCCGCAGGTGCGGTCTTAGAAAAAGTCGCAGATATAAAGGCTAAGGAAATAGGCTGACACTGACTTTGACGCTTTTCCCATCGTGACGTTGACGCTTACAGCTAATTACAGCTAACCACACTTATCGTGAGTGGTGGGTCGGCAGGTCGGTCTCAGACAATCTCGGAGGCTGAGTATTTTCAGTCCGACGCTTATTTTAGCTTTAGAATCACTGGGAGGTAAGGTAGATAGGAATCTGTAGCAATGGCATAACACTACACCAGGGTCAGTGAAGTTTGAGGATTCTTTGGGGCACTACAGGGAAGCGTTAGTATTCAGTTCAAGTATTAAAAGGGAGTATTGAACTAAGTTATTTCTTTTCCTTCTGTTTTGACCATATACTCACACCCCAAACAATACCAATACCAGCGAGAAAGATACCAAAACCACCAAAAAAACCAGCAAAAAAGATACCTATATCAACCATATTTTCACCTCCCATTGTGACAAGTCTAGAATTTAACATAATTTGAGATCCAATGCTTGGTCAATCAGGATAGATAATTTAAGGAATGAGTCTCTGGCTTCCTGTACCGTGCTATCGTCACTGGGAATCTGTCCAAGTAACCTCGACAAATTACTAATCTCTGTGACAATTTGCATTTTTAAATCTTTAACGTTTTGTGCTTCTTCCATAACTACCTCCCTATCGTTAACTGCATTATACCACCACTAACAACCAATTATTAGGAATATCGTGTGAAGACTTCGTTTCACCACGTGCCACTTCCACCTTGAATAGAAGACATGCTAAGTTTGAGGATAGTTTGAAGCTTTAGCATGAACTTGGAATGATAATATGATGATTATTGCCACCAAGTCGTTCCCTTGATAATATGGTAATAGGCTTAATAAAAGAAAGGAGAACAGTATGAAAATCAGTCCAAGAGACATCGCCAGATACTATGCATGGGTATTTGGGCCAATATTCATGGTGACTTTAGGGGCCATTGCGATAATGCCACTTTTGACGGGATGTAGCCAATGGATACTGATAATTGGTCTTTTCCTCTACTATCCTGCCGCATTGATTAGGTTCTGGGATGACATATTGCAACTGCGCAAGAAGTAATTTACTTTAAGCTCATTCTAGCCTCTCCAAATCCACTGGCTGAGCCACTTGCTATTCGCTCTTAGCTTGGCTGACACCATTTACAATCACTTCTGACACGCCCTCTAAGTTGTCTTGCTGCCTCAATGGCTTTGGAATATGTGGGGTAAGGACCGTGCCACATCCCGTTCCTGCCCTCTTGTTTATCAGGGTGAATTCCCCGCCCATGGTTACAAAACTTGCAATCGGCCCTATGTATTCTTGCCTTATTCTCAGCAGTCCAGTTTTCATAAATATAGAAACTCAACTTAACTGCTCCAAATCTGCTGCTGGGCTATCCGGGCGTCAATTCAGGCTCTATCTTTTGCCAGAAAGGCTGTTGTAAGTGTCTTCGGCGGCTTGCTGTATAAGGGATTTCTCCTTTTTCGGCTTCCTCTCTTTAGGCGTCCTTCGGTTGTAAGCCTTAACACGTGTAATTTTCTTTCCCATTTTCTTACCTCCGCTTAAGTTGTATTGTCCCTACTTGATTGCTGCTGCTTCAGCCATTAGTTATTTTCTCCAGCCTACATCTCCAAGGTGTGCTTAGCCTCCTCTCTTAACTTTTGAGCGTTCTTTTTTTTCCTCTCTCCAAATTCACTGGCTAGGTTATGCCCTTTTCAATTTAGACTGTCCATTGGTCTAATGCAGCACTGTAGCCACCGATGCGAGTCCCGTAACAGTTGGTAGTATGTCCCCAGCAACAAGGATAAATGCGAGCAAACTCCCGACCATCTTTTTCAATCCGAATAACTTTTTCTCCTTCATGCGTACCTTTGATAGCCAAAACAGCAAAGGTGTCAAAAGTATGACTGTTTGGGGTCGTGAGGGATTGCCTGCCAGAAGCATTTAACAACCGCCAAATGTGTTCAAAATTATTTACTAGGTCCTTCTTACTTTGATGATGTCGCATATTACCGCCAACTCCCAAGCTTATGCAGTTGTGAGGAAAGCCTCTACAAATCTCGTATTGGCTATGCGTGTACAGTTGCCTTTGCCATATTATACCTTACTTCGTACTCGGTCAATACGCCTATTCGTGTGGATACTTCTAGAGAGAAGGGCTACTCTAGTTAATAAAAGCAATTAGCATGATAATCCAAACAATACAGAATAGAATCGGTATGTACTGAAGCAACGGCTTCGTAGCTATCTTCTGATACCTGCGGAATTTAAGGAGTGGGCTATCTGGGAATTGTAGTAAAGGAATTTTCTTCTGAATATCCGCCGCCAAGTTATAGTAATACCGGAGATAAGCTACCATGCGCGCAACCACAACGCCCCAGATTATGTTTATAAATATTCCCAGTGACGGACCGGCATACTTTAGTACCCAAGTAGGCAAAATACTATCGGTGGGAGCAATAGCCAAGAACGCGAAAAGCATAGAGTTGATCAATATGAACCCAGTGGACCATGTTAACACAACAGAGTTGTCTGTGGACCAGTAATGAATTACTGTCTGCCATTCGCGTATCAAGACGTCCTCTTCACGTGGCGTGATTTGACCATTTGCCAATTTGTCACCTCCTTTTCAGTATTGCTCCATCGCAGTTCCTTTATCATGGAGAGTTTAGCTATATTCATGAACTGTCATTAAATTAATTATACCCCAGACAACCTCACATGGTAGCCGTGCTAAGTTTGAGGATAGGTTGAAGCTGTATTCTGTTGTTGCTTAACACAAGGGACTGACAAACCGTTTGATTGTGAGTAATATCGAGAATCACAGCTTACATTGACAGCCACTACAGCGGGGGATAGAATCTAACTAAACATTAGCCAAGTATTCGATTAAAATATCTACATAGATAATACATGGTATATAGTCTTGGGAGGTGTGGCTATGGATCTAAATGATTTTAATGCACGAATTAGAAGGGAAGTGACCCAATGGGCAACGGTCAAGGGGAATGAGAGTCGTGCCTTCTTAAAGTGGTTCTTGGTCAATTATTTCAGGTTAGATGAGGATATAGCCGAATTCCATATTTGCGATAATCCGAACGATAAAGGCATAGACGGCATAAATACTGAAGATTTTAGCAATATAATCTTTGTCTTTCAGTCCAAGTACTCCCCAAAGGATGGCGCTGCTCAAGGTGATGCTGATTTAAGGAATTTCTATGGTGTTAAGGCATGGTTCCAATCACCAGCAAATATAGAAAGCCTCGACGACACGATCGCAAATCAAGAATTAAAAGATATGGTCAACAGGCTTGAAATTCCAACCAAGATAGAACAAGGGTGGACAATTATCCAAGTATTCATAACAAATAAAACCTTTAATAGAGATGCACAAGATTATCTGAGCGTAGTAGGGGAAGATTATGAGGCATGGGATTTGATCAAATTGTTCAATGCTTACACATATCCAGGTAAGGATATACCTGTACTGGATAGATTCTCATTCTCGCTTGATGACCACAATATCATACACTATACGATACCTGATGATGTTGGGGTATTCCTATTTCCTGCAAAGGCTAAAGAAATAGTCCAGTTGAAGGGCATCCAAGATAGCACTATATTCGACAAGAACGTGAGATATTGGCTAGGTAATACACGCATAAATAGAGAAATAGCAAAAACACTAGGTACGGCGAGCGAACACGATAGATTCTTTCTCTATAACAATGGAATAACCGTTATATGCGAAGACGCTACAATTGTAGACAACAAGTTAGATATAAGGAATTACTCTGTCGTAAATGGCTGTCAAACAGTATTAACTTTATATAATAACCAAGGTACTTTAGCAGATAATGTAAAAGTGCTTGTGAAGGTAATAAAGACTGGGAAAAACGAAGAGCTTGGCAAACGAATCACACGTTTTAATAATAATCAGAATGCTATAAGTCCAAGAGATCTTAAATCAAACGACAAGGTTCAGCAAGACATTCAGAATCAATTCTTCGGCTATTTTAACAACGAAATCCTTTATAACATAAAAAGAGGAGAACCTTTGGATCAATATAAGATAGTCATCCCCAACGACTTTGCTGCACAATTAATTACAGCCTTTATGCTAAAAGAACCTTATGCTACGCACCAAAAGACTGCAATCTTTACTGAGAAATATCAGCAGATATTTAGTAGACTCATATCTCCACCTCTAATCTTCTTACTTTATGAGATGTATAGGATTATTGACAAAAATTGCTTGGATATTAAGAATGAAGGTGCTGCCGACTATAAGACGACCCGTTTCTTCTTCATATATTTATTCCGTGAGATACTTGGCGAAGATGAGAAAGGCAGAGGAATATTAGAGAATGCTGACATTTTCTATAAGACTTATAAGGATCAATATGGAGATGCCTTGGATAAATTATCTAGGATGCTGATACTAGATTTTAACAATTATGTAGAAAGCCAAGAAGAGAATGGGCAGTACTTCGAATATAAGAACATACTACGAAATGCCCAAAGGACTAGAGAGATGGGAAAGCAGATAATAACAGATTATAAGAAGGGATTAATTCATCATTCCGAAGAGAGCTTCGCTAACCTGTTAGCAGGTCAGTAAAGAGTGTACACAATACAATCCTCTACCATATGATGTGGTACAAACCAAGGGACTATATAACCTGTTTTGAATATTGCATTAAGTAGCTTACAGGTCTACTCTATTTATCCATATTGTCTTCCTCAGACCATTGAATTGATATTTCAGATTCATCATCACCGATAAACACCCTACGAGCTGGTCCTGTCAATGACCAAATGAAATTCGATATTGCTCTTTTTTGCTTAGGCGTTAGACTATCAAGAAATTGTCGAGATGCACTAAGGTTGATTTCACCCCTTGTAATATTTACTTTCAATCCTTTTGTTACCCCATTTGGGTCCTTTATCTCACCATGCCCCATCGCTAAAATGACTACCTTAAAGCGCCGAAACACGTCAGCCGCGAAACGTTGCCAATCATAGATCGCCCCAGGTATCACCAATGCAAGGGCAAGAATTGCTAAAAGAAGTTCAATCTCTATTGAATCTTTCGTATGCGCTGTTGAAGTAACAAATCTAGGCTGTTCGCGATGGTATCTCCCGTCATATTCGCCAGGGCTCAAGCCTGCAATGCTTCTGAGAGCAGCTTGAAGTCTAATAAATATGTTGCCTAGCTCACCTACTGTAAGATACTCATAATCAACATGAACTGTTAGGGAAGGCCTCTCAATAGTCTTTATTTCTTTTCTCATGCTATCCTCCTCAAGAATAATGAGAACCCAAGTGAAATGGTGCTATTTAAATCATAAACTGTTAGGGAAGGCCTATCAATAGTCTTTATTTTTCTCATGCTATCCTCCTTAGAAATAATGAGAACCCAAGTGAAATGGTGCTATTTAAATCATAATCCGCCGGTTGAATGGAAATAGTCTTTGAGTAGAACATAGGACTAGGAAACCGCTGCTTATTTTAGCTGCAAAATGCTTGTGCTATGCTAACCCGCGTCTCTAAATCCCGTATAGTAAAGGAAGTAGGCGATGATTTTGGTGTCCTGGCTGGTTGGATAGCCATAGCCAGTATCATCACGGTCAGGTTTTTCCGGTGGGAGTAGCAGGACATCACCACGTGAAGACTATACCCAGAGTTCTATACACTGACCAATGTGGTCTACTTAGATGGCATCGAATTGGCACTACGTGACAAGTCTAGAATTTAACATAATGTGAGATCCAATGCTTGGTCAATTAGGATAGATAATTTAAGGAATGAGTCTCTGGCTTCCTGTACCGTGCTATCGTCACTCGGAATCTGTTCAAGTAACCTAGACAAATTACTAATCTCTGTGACAATTTGCATTTTTAAATCTTTAACGTTTTGTGGTTCTTCCATAACTACCTCCCTATCGTTAACTGCACTATACCACCACTAACAACCAATGATTAGGAATATCGTGTGAATCTTCGGTTCACCACGTTGCTTTGATTGGCGTAGATGCTACAATTCCACATAGAATAGCAGATTAGGCGAACCAGAGTTCGTATATATGGATGTTAGCGGAAATCACCTGAGGCAGGAAGGAATCCAATGAACGCAAAAACAACAGTTATGTTTGGACTGAAGGTAATCGTCCTGACTTTCCTTCTGTTCGCTTGCTATTCGATAGCCTCAGTGGCGGTCGGTTTGACGGATTCCGCACAAACCACCGATCCGACGGGTGCGATGGTAGCTCTGCTGAT
>Ga0315545_1005009_pt1 | contig 10765 bp, 7 predicted proteins | sample SalMarSW160210MG_FD_203096 | JGI IMG/M metagenome (GOLD analysis project Ga0315545, IMG submission 203096) | Salt marsh sediment microbial communities from the Plum Island Ecosystem LTER, Massachusetts, United States - Salt Marsh Sediment SW1602-10 ...
TTTGGAATTTAGTTCCTGGTTCGTAGTTAAAAGTTAGATTAAAACTAAAGAAATCCAAAGAATCTGCGTTTATCTGCGTCCTTCGTGGTTCAATTCAAATAACAAAAGAGGCAGGAGCTATGTGCTCCTGCCTCTTTTGTATGTATAAAAAGGGTTATCGTTTTTATCTCAATTTCGTTATCTTCGCCGGTTCGAAACCTTCTACCCTTACGAAATAGATCCCGGGAGATAAATCAGCCCCGATATTTACAGGGGAAGAATTATAAATTATTGTTTTTTCTCTTACTCTACCGGTTATATCGAACATATTAAGCGTTATCGGGAATTCTGCGCCGGAAAGCGCCACCTCGGCTGTACCCAGGAAAAGATTTTGGTTAACTTTCAAGACTTTTTCTCCATCCTTATCTTTTACCTCGATCCCCGAAAGTAAATTCCGGTATATCTGTAAACCGAAATTCTTATCAGCCACATACGCGTAACCAGCTGAGGCCGCTACACCAATTGCATTACCGGGTGTATCGTAATGACCCACCTCCGTAGGGTGTTCCGGGGCGAAAATATCAATTACCCGGAGACCGGAAGAGTAATCCGCCACATACGCGTAATTTCCTGAAACCGCTACGCTGTATGCCTGGCCAGGTGTATCGCATGAATCTATCTTCTGAGGGTGTTCCGGGTCGGAGATATCAATCACCATGAGACCGGCACTGTAGTTTGCCACATACGCATAATTACCTGAAACAGCTACTCCACGAGGACATATACCTAAATCAAGATATGCTACCTCGGTGGGGTTTGAAGGAAGGGAGATGTCGATTACCCGGAGGCCGACAGCATCAGCCGCCACATACGCGTAATTTCCTGAAACCGCTACGTCATACGCATCATAGGGTACCTCGCATTTACCTACCTCCACAGGATTTGAAAGGTTTGAGATGTAAATTACCCGGAGACAATCGCCTTTATCTGCCACATACGCGTAATTACCTGAAACCGCTACGCCATATGCCTCGCTGCCGATTGTATCGCAATGACCCACCTCTTCCGGATTTGAAGGCGTGGAGACGTCAATCACCCGGAGACCGCCCATGTAAGCAGCCACAAACGCGTAGTTACCTGAAACCGCTACGCCTCGCGCTTCGCCGGGTGTGTCGCAATAACCCACCTCAGTAGGGTCTTCCGGGTCGGAGACGTCAATTACCCTGAGACCACTCCCGTTAGCCAAATAAGCGTAACCACCTGAAACCGCTACGTCGTTTGCATTCGTAGGTGTATCATAATATCCCGGGATGGATGGCGCGGATATGTTAATTACCATGAGACCGGCATTATAATCAGCCACATACGCGTAATCACCTGAAACCGCTACACCATATGCCTGACCAGGTGTATCATAATAACCCGCCTCACTCGGGTGTTCCGGGTCGGAGATGTCAATCACCCGGAGACCGTCCGCTCCATCAGCCACATACGCGTAATCACCTGAAACCGCTACGCCATTTGCATCGTCGTATGTATCGAAAAAACCCGCCTCATTCGGGTGTTCCAGGTCGGTAATGTTAATCACCCGGAGACCGTTATTGTAATCAGCCACATACGCATAATCACCTGAAACCGCTACGTCATATGCCATGCCGGGTGTATCACAATAACCCAGTGTTACCGGGTTTGAAATGTTGGCGATGTAAATCACCCGGAAACCGGAACTCCCATCAGCCACATAAGCGTAATTACCTGAAACCACTAAACCCAGTGCCTCGCCGGGTGTATCTAATGAGCTCACCTCCGCTGGGTTTTCCGGGTCGGAAATGTCAATCACCCGGAAACCGGAACTCCCATCAGCCACATAAGCGTAATTACCTGAAACCGCTACGTCATATGCACAGCCGGGCGTCTCGTACGAACCTATCTTCTCCGGATTTGCAGAATCGGCAATATCCCATATTTCAATACCGACTCCTCCCGCCGCGATGTAAAGTCTCTTGGTGGATTTTTCGTAAAATAAACCATCTATAATACCTCTTGTGTGTATCTTCTCGGATAATTTAACCGGATTTCCCGGAGTAGAGACATCGAGGATGTAAACTCCGCCTCCTGAACCGCAAAACGCGAGATTCCTCGCCGAGTCAGCTTCCACGGTATATGTGTAGCTAAATGGCCAGTTACCCACAAATCTTACGTTCAAAGAATCGAATCTTTCACTCGAGATTTCTCCCCTTGTTATTTCCCGGATATCCCTCTCGTTCAAATTCTCAAGGTTCATGTTAGAAAAAGAGCCTGTCGGATCTTCTTTAAATAGAGATAACTCTCCGATGATTAGTTCGTTCATCGGGAGGACAGTAAGAAGGAATAACAACAGACTATACATATAAAACCCTCCTTTTAGTATGTATAAGAACGTTTATCGTTTTTATCTAAATTTCGTTATTTTCGCCGGTGCAAAACCTTTTACCCTTACGAAATAAATACCGGGAGCCAGGTCAGCCCCGATATTTACAGGGGAAGAATTATAAATTATTGTTTTTTCTCTTACTCTTCCGGTTATGTCGAACACATTAAGCGTTGTCGGGAATTCTGCGCCGGAAAGTGCCACCTCGGCTGTACCCAGGAAAAGATTTTGGTTAACTTTTAGGACTTTTTCTCCATCTTTATATTCTACCTCGATTCCAGAAAGTAAATTCCGGTATATCTGTAAACCGGCATCATAATCCGCCACATATGCATAATCCCCTGAAACCGCTACGCCCCATGCCTCGCCGGGTGTATCATAATAACCCGCCTCTGTCGGGTCTTCCGGGTTGGAAATGTCAATTACACGAAACCCGGATCTCCCATCAGCCACGAATGCGTAATTTCCTGCAACCGATACGCTGAGTGCCCCGCCGGGTGTATCGCATGAACCCGCCTCACTCGGGTGTTCCGGGTCGGAGATGTCGACTACCCGGAGTCCGAAATAATTATAAACCGCATACAAATAATCCCCTGAAACCGCTACGTCCTCTACCCTGCCTGGTATAGCGTATGAACTAACCTTCCACGGATTTTCCGGGTCGGAGATGTTAATCACATGCAGGCCGGAATCCATATCAGCCACGAACGCATAATCCCCTGAAACCGCTACACCATGGGCCCAGCCAGGTGTATCGAAAGAATCCGCCAGGGTGGGGTTTGAGGGAGTGGAGATATCTATTATCTGTAGACCGGAATTCCAATCAGCCACATATGCATAATTGCCGGAAACCGCTACGTCATATGTATAATCGGGTGTATCGAAATGACCTATCTCGCTTGGATTTTCCGGGTCGGAGATTTCGATTACCCGTAAACCAGAAACGTAATCAGCCACGAATGCGTAATCCCCGGAAACCGCTACGGAAAGCGCCAAGCCTGGTGTATCGTAATAACCCGTCAGGGTGGGGTTTGAAGGCGTGGAGATGTCTATTACCTGTAGATTAGCATAGTCAGCCACGAATGCGTAATCCCCTGAAACCGCTACACCATATGCCCAGTAGGGTGTATCGTATGAACCCGCCACAGTGGTGTTTGAAAGTGTGGAGATATCTATTATCTGTAAACCGGAACCGCCGTCAGCCACATAAGCGTAACTACCTGAGACCACTACGTTCCATGCATGGCCTGGCGTATTGTAATAACCCGCCTCAGTGGGGTTTGAGGGAGTGGAGATGTTTATTATCCGCAGACCAGAACCATAATCTGCCACAAATGCGTAATTACCGTAAAGCGTTATGTTAAAGGCGGAACCGGGTGTATCGCATGAACCCGCCAGAGTGGGGTTTGAAAGTGTGGAGATATCTATTACCTGTAGACCGGAACCCTCATCTGCCACATACGCATAGCTACCCGAAAGCGCCACGTCCCATGCCCAGCCGGGTGTATCGCATGAACTCATATAACTCGGGTGTTCCGGGGCGGAGACATCAATTACCTGGAGACCGGAATCCCCGTAAGCCACGAACGCGTAATCACCTGAAACCGCTATGCCAAGCGCATTACTGGGTGTATCGTAAGAACCCACTTCAGTGGGGTTTGAGAGTGTTGAGATATCTATTACCCGTAGACCCATCCACCCATCCGCCACATATGCATAATTACCAGAGACTGCTACTTTCCATGCCTCACCCGGGGTGTCGTACGAACCTAACTTCTCCGGATTTACAGAATCTGCAATATTCCATATTTCGATACCGACTACTCCCGCCGCGATGTAAAGTCTCTTGGTGGATTTTTCGTAAAGTAGGCCGTGAACAACACCTCTTGTTCTAATTTCAGATAATTTAACCGGACTTCCCGGAGTAGAGACATCAAGGATGTAAATTCCGCCTCCTGAACCACAAAATGCGAGATTTCTTGCCGAATCGATTTCCGCGGCATATGAGTAGCCAAATGGCCAGTTACCGACGAACTTAACATCAAGGGAATCGAATCTTTCACTAGAGATTTCTCCCCTTGTTAATTCCCGGATATCCATCTCATTCAAATTTTCAGGGTTCATGTTGGAAAAAGAGCCAGCAGGATTTTCTTTAGATAGGGATAACGCTCCGATTATTAGTTCGTTCATCGGGAAGACAGTAAGAAGGAATAATAACAGACTATACATATAAAAAACCTCCTTTATATTATATTATGTAATGTGACTATTATACGCGAAAAATTAAAAAAGTAAAGCGTTTTTAGTTAATAAATCAGGGCGCGGGATGATCAGGGAGAAGGTAATAGGTTTTAGGTCTTTGGTTTAGGTCAAAAACTGACAGCAAACCAGGATTTGGAATTTAGTTCCTGGTTCGTAGTTAAAAGTTAGATTAAAACTAAAGAAATCCAAAGAATCTGCGTTTATCTGCGTCCTTTTTTAGGATTTGGGATTTGGGGTATAGGATTTAGTAAAAACAAAAAACTATTCGTGATATTTGTGTGATTTGTTGTTAAACTAAGCTCTTTGCCTTTCGCCTTTGGCTATTAGCTTAAAACAACAAAAAAACTTTGTGTTCTTTGTGGCTTTGTGTGAGAATCTTTTTTTAGAATTTTGCCTTGAGATAGCAATTCAATATGAAAGACCCTACACTTTCCGAAGAGAATTCATCTGTTTCCTCACCGGAAACAGGAAAATAAATCCCCGCTAAAAAATCCACTCCGTGAAGAACCTCGTTTTCTATATAGGCGGCAAGAAGAGCGCTCTCGTCATCGAGATTGATGATGGCGCTACAGCCTATACTTCTTCCCAGAGGCACAAAGTGAAAAGCATTTAAAAACAGGTATTGAGTGCCCGTAAGAGATAAACCCTCTCTTGGCGACTGATACCTTTCCCCTCCGTTGTATAGATATTCAGCCATAACCATAAAGTTGCTGAGACTGTAATCGAAACCTGTCGCGCTGGTTACATTTATACTATCATCCTGCCCTATCTCAAATAAAGTTTCGTTAAAAAGAGATATTCCTAAATCCCCTTTAAAGCCAAATCCAGGCAGAAAAGTTTCGTTCTCCCCTTCATATAAACAAATAACGCTGTAGTCAAAAGAACCCAGATGGGAGGTCAAATTTAAAAGATGAGATGAAGAGGCAAGCTCTGCTTCGGGTGTGCATACATATTCCAGAGAAGTCATGGGAGTGAGAAATTTTCGAAGGCGTATTCCGTCTATACCTTTATAAATAACGCTCTCCCTGAAGAATTGAGGTCCCAGAAAAACATTCAGAGGTTGAAAGAAATTTGTGTAATGATACTGGGGTAAAAACCTTCCTAATGTTAAATTTATGTCGAATAGACTCGTCTCGAAGCTTAACCTCTGGATATCAAACTCTTCCCGGATAGACGTATCAGGCTGAGTAAGAAGTGAGAAGGAAAGATTCGTTTCTAATTCAAAATCGTCTTCGGAGGGTTTGAGCATTTTTAAATAAAAAAGGTTGAGGTCGAAGTACTGCCACTCTCCGCCTCTACGCAAAACCGCTAAATTATTATAGTACGTTCCGTATGTGTTTATCTCAGGATACGCGAGAAAGGGAACCAGCAGAAACCCAACGAGTCCAAAGATTTTTCTTATCATTCTAAGAGATTCTTTCTTGAAAAAATTTCTTCGGGAATTTTAACATTAAGTTTTAGATCTTTTAGCTCGAACACAGTTGAAGACCCCTTTCGTAGTTCATCGCGCATTTCCATTTTAACCGGATAGTTCTTGCTGTCTATCTTCCTTGTTTCCAGCACTTCCGCGCTTTTCATCAGTTTTCCGGACAGAGCATAGAACTCGTATTTATAGGGGATGAAATCCTCTTTCCCCACCCATATTTTTTGTTTGGCATAGGGGGCATCTTCTTTATCCGATTCTAAATCCAGAATGTAGCAAATTTTATCTCTAATCTCTTCTTCTCCCGCGATAGTCACTTCGTAGATTTCACTCAATTTATAGCTTTCCATCATATCTTTGAAACTGAAGTCGGAGCCCATTATACTTCTTTTAAGCAGATGACCGGATATTTTTATTACATCACCCTCTTCCGCGATCCAAAGTTCATTTTTAATTTTCAGATACCTGACTCCTATATCTTCTCTGTTTGTAAACTCCACAAAAGCTTTTTCATCTCCAACAGACCAGCCTTTAAAAGTTTTTACGAAGCTTTTGTCCCCTTTATTTATTATAAATTCACCGGTATAAACCATCGTTTCCGCGTATATATTATCCTCTGCCTTTTTCAGTATCTCTAACCCCGTAAGTTCTGCGGCTCTAAGGGGTATACACATGAGAAGAGAAAAGAAAAATGAAAGAAAATTTCTCATATTAATCCTCCTTTTAGGTGGCTCTAAGCGCCCTTATAGGATCGACTTTTACCGCTTTAAACGCAGGTATAGAGGCAAAAATTATGGTTACCAGAAAACCGAAAATAAAACTAAAGATCACTGTTTGCCACTGTACCCGCAGATAAATCACATTAGAAATATTCATTTCCGACATTGTTTCTCCCCAAAGAGCGAGAGTATTAATCCCCACTTTGGACAAAATAAAGGCAATCAACCCGCCGGAGAGCGAACCCAGGAAACTGCCGATAATACTTAAGATACCGGCTTCCGTGACGAATAAGCTCAGAACTTCACCTTGACTCATGCCCAGTGCGGTCAGAGCTCCGATTTCCCGTTCTCTTTCATAAACGGAAATCAAAATGGTGTTTATGATAACGAAACTTGCGAGAAGAAGGAAGAAGAAATAGACCACGTTGTAAATTTGAGTCGCTATCCTTATCATATTAAAGTAATTCTCCTGATTTTCCCACGCCTTAGCTGTATACTCCGGCGGTAAAATCGCGTTAACTTCATTCTCCATTGCAAGACTCTTGTTTATATCTTTCAATAAAATTAATACTTCGGATGTTCCGTCTCCCATCTTTACTAAATCCTGAACTCTCGCGATGGGAGCGACCATTAGTCTTTCGTCCAGGCTTTTTATTCCATAGGTAAATATGCCGGTTATCTCAAAAGACTTGACAGAAATAGAGTTGTAAACGGTTTGAGATAATAGAGTTATCCTTTGTCCTATATGCAGGTCGAATTTTTCGGCAAAACCCGAACCGACAATAATACCTTTTGAATCAGAAGAAAGATATTCCCCATCCACTATTTTTTCATGAATTACATTAAATCTTTTTTCTTTTTCAGGGTTTATACCCAGAAGCTGGGTGTAATAATTTTTATCGTTAATATTAAGCATTACCGGAGCTTTGATACGTGGTGTGGCAAAATTAACTCCTTTAAGTTTTTCCAGCTGGTCAATGAGTTCCCCGGCATCTTCTATATAATATTCTAAAGGCTGTGTCTTTTCTTTTTCAAAATATTTCTTATTTGCCACTTTTATGTGTCCCGTCTCGAGCATTATCACATTGTTAATAGTGCTATCCCACAGACCACCAATAAAAGACTTAAAAATTACCACCAGAAAAGTGGCAAAAAAGACAGCCGTAATAGTAAGAAAGGTTCTTCTTTTATTACGAAATATATTTTTAAATCCAAGTTTTATGATATGCTTCATCCGAATTTTCCTGCGCTTTTTAGAGTTTCAGAGATACTACTCTTTAGAGCTCTTCTTGCCGGGAATATAGATATAACGCTTGACGATATGGTTGAAAATATCACCGCAGTTATCATCATGCCAGGATCCCATTTGGAGCGAAAAACAGCGGAAACCCGGTATCCGTAACTCAGGTCTCCTACGTAATTCGACATGTCCCATCCGTAGTGTATAAGATACCAGGTAACGATTGCTCCCAATATTATCCCCAGAAACCCTCCCAGAAAACCCATTGCTCCGGATTCATATATAAAATTCAAAATAATTTCCCTGTCGGTCATTCCCATTGCCCGCATCATCCCTATTTCTCCCGTCCTTTCAAAAACTGCCATATTCATAGTGTTTACAATACCAACCGTTATTATAATAAAAACCATCATAAGCATCATAGAAGAACCGCCTTTCTTCCCCTGGCTGAGATCTAAGTAATCTTTAGCCTGCTCCTGCCAGGTCCTGACGGTCATCCCTTCTATATCGATTTCTTTTTTTAGTTCCTCGCTGAGGTTTTCTTCGTTTTGTGTCGCTTTGATGCTTATCAGGTTTATATCTCCATTCATGGCAAGCAAATGATTCGCCCCGTCGAGAGAAATATAGAAAAAGTTCTTATTTACCTCGGGATTTGGAGTTTCAAACAAAGCGGTAATTTCAAAAGCGTCCGCATTAGGGGTTCCATCTTTAGTGTCGGCTTCTACAATAAGATATCCTCCGATACCCACATTCAATAACTCAGCTGTATTTTTACTTATTAATATCTCTTTACTACTTTTAGGGAGGTTTCCTTCATAGACCATCTCGTTCAGTTCGTATACTTTTTTATGCGATTCCGCTTCTATGCCCATTCCTATAAAGGGGTATGAATCTCCGGTATCTTCGTTTATTAGGTTCGCCTTAAATTTTATTTCCGGAGTGTATTCTAAACCCTTCCCTTGTAGAATTTTCTCTATTTTCTCCCTCCCTTTTATAACTTCATCCACGGGGATGTAGTTTTCCTCTTCGAAAAATTCGGAATTCCCTATTTTCATAGAAGCCGTTTCATATTTCTTTAAATTCCGAATAGTGGCTTCATCCGCCCACTCCAGCATTCCGCTAAAAAAGATAAGAACACATATACCGACAGCCAGGGAAAAACACGTAAGGAAAGTCCTCTCTTTATATCTAAGAAGGTTTTTGAGACCTAATTTAAAAATGAATTTCATTCTTGAATTTTACCGTCGTGTAGTTTTATGCGCCGCCTCGAATACTCCATCACCATCGGGTCGTGGGTGGCAAACAGAAAGGTTATTTCTTCTTCCTTGTTCAGTTTTTTCATAAGCTTCATAATCTCTCCGCCGGTAGCAGAATCGAGATTCGCAGTGGGCTCATCGGCAAGGACAAGCACAGGTTCTTTAATAAGAGCCCGGGCGACAGCTACTCTCTGCTGCTGACCTCCGGAAAGAGCCGCGGGTTTTCGTTCTTCCATTCCCTTAAGCCCCACTTTCTCTAATAGATTATATACTTTTTTCTTTATTTTTTTCTCAGGAACTCCCAATAAATTGAGGGGAAAAGCAACATTTTCGAAGGCTGTAAGGACGGGAATCAAATTGAATGTTTGAAAAACGAACCCAATTTTTTCCCTTCTAAAAAGAGTTCGCTCTCTTTTGTTTAATTTACTGAGGTCCTTACCGTCAAAAGATATTGTTCCCGATGTTGGGGAGTCAAGGGCTCCGATTAGATTAAAAAGAGTTGTCTTTCCGCTTCCGGATGGACCGGTAATCGCAGAAAATTCGCCGTTTTCTATTACAAGAGAAACTCCGCGGAGAGCTTTTGTCTCGGTTTCTCCGGAAATATAAGTTTTACTTAAGTCTTTTGTTTTAATTAATTCCATAGTCAATCTCCCTATACTCGATACGGATTAATCTTTTTTTATATTGTAATTATCAGGTTATAATTTGATTTGTCAAGGTGATATATAACTTAAGCGAAGGTTCGTAAAAAAATAAAAAAGGCAGGGCGGAAAGCTCTGCCTTTTTAACATCATTTCCTTTTATCTATCTTATAAATAAGACCTTATCTGTACCGGTGAATTCGTTACCATTGGCTTCCATTCTGACGAAGTACACGCCTGTTGGTTCACCGCTCATATCTATATTTTCTGAATAAGAGCCCGGTTTTTCTTCTTTCAAAATCTCTTTTATTATTTTTCCCGTTATATCATACACTCTAAACCTGATGGTAGATTCCTCAGGTACAGTATAGCTGAGTTCCAGAAGATTGTTTGCTGATATTCTTCTTACACTCATCGAGTAAACATCGGGTAAGTCCTCAAGTGGAACGGCTGACGGAAGTGAAATTGTAAATACCGCGTCGCTTACGTCGGTTGGGTCTCCGTCCGTATCACTCACCCTCACAAGACAATTTTCAGAAGGTGTATTGGGTATCGTCCATGGATGAGTCCCGTCATCCGTGGTACTTGCGATAACATCCGACCAGTTGGAACCATTGTCTGTTGAATACTCGATGTGAACATTTCCGGTTGTGCCGTTTGACGTCCATGTGACATTGTATATACTGTCCACCTTCCAGTCCTCTCCGCCGTTAGGGGAGGTGACTGCGATGGAATCCTGTGAAATCGTGAATACCGCGTCGCTGACATCCCAAGGACTTCCGTCCGTATCACTCACCCTTATAAGACAACTATCCGAAGGAGTATCCGGTATTAT
>Ga0315545_1005011_pt1 | contig 10762 bp, 14 predicted proteins | sample SalMarSW160210MG_FD_203096 | JGI IMG/M metagenome (GOLD analysis project Ga0315545, IMG submission 203096) | Salt marsh sediment microbial communities from the Plum Island Ecosystem LTER, Massachusetts, United States - Salt Marsh Sediment SW1602-10 ...
TTAAAGTCTAGCTTGGGGAGACTTTTCAGTTGGCTGGATATGATATTAACAAAATTTCCGAGAGAGGTTTCCTTTCCTGCCTTTTTTAGAAGTGGCTTTACGGCTTTTTCAATATTCACCCTTGAAGTGTATGTATTTAATTCCTCTTTTCTCTTTTGTACGTAAAGGCCCACAGCCCACGATAGATAAGACCAAACGCCAAACTGCACTGCAGATTCGGCCTTCCCTTCTCTCTGAAGAAATAACCTCATCTTACCCCAAATTATAGATTGCTCCATAGGTGTTACTTCTGCGGAATACCTGGGCTTTGAATTAACCCACAGAATCAGCCTGTTAAATTCCCCCCATGCTTCATCATTTTTCCCTGCTTCTTGGAGATATAGTGGTAAACGCAAATAGGTCTCGATTGAGTAGAACATGGAACTTTTATCTAATTCATCATAAGCAACCCTCAGTAATTTGATAGCGCCATCTAAATCACCGCTATTCTTTTTAATGGTAGCCTGTTTCAGTAATTCATCAGGATTTTCCATTTGAATATCCTATAAAGATAATTCATTTATACGCCTAACCTTTTATATCAGCTATATCCTTGCGGTAGTGGCAGCCCTCGAAGTCTATCCGGCTGATATTGTTATAGACCTTCTCTCTGGCCTCAGCGATGGTCTTACCCCTGCCCACCACGGCCAGCACCCGGCCCCCGCTGGTTACTATTTTCCCGCCTTCCAGTCTGGTGCCGGCGTGAAAGACCACGATGTCCTTGTCCAGGTCGTCCAGCCCGCTGATGGGGAAGCCGGTCTTATAGCTTGCGGGGTAGCCGCCCGAGGCCATTACCACCCCCACGCAGGCATCCTGGCTCCATTCCACCTTGAGGTTACCCAGCTTATTATCGTTCACCGCCAGCATAATATCAACCAGGTCGGTCTGGAGCAGGGGGAGGGTGACCTGGGCCTCCGGGTCGCCGAAGCGGGCGTTGAATTCGAGCACCTTGGGATTACTATTTGAAATCATCAGCCCCCCGTAGAGGACGCCCCGGTAGACCCGGCCCTCGTCGTGCATCGCCCCTACCGCCGGCTCCATAATTTTCTCTCTGACTGTTTTGGCCAGGGCGGGGGTCAGGAAGGGTGGCGGGCTGTAGCTGCCCATGCCGCCGGTGTTGGGCCCCCGGTTGCCGTCGTAGGCCGGCTTGTAGTCGCAGGCGGCGGTCATCGGGATTACGGTGTTGCCGTCGGTAAAGGCGAAGGTGCTCATCTCCCGGCCGGTCAGGTACTCCTCGATGATTACCCGGTCGCCGGCGGCGCCGAAGGCTTTTTCTTCCATTATCAGGGCGAGGGCGTCCAGCGCCTCGGCGGTGGATTCGGCTATAATCACCCCCTTGCCCGCCGCCAGCCCGTCGGCCTTGACCACGATAGGGGGCGGCTGCTGCTTGACATAATCTAAGGCTTTATTATAGTCGGAGAAGCTGGCGCTCTTGGCGCAGGGGATTTTATATTTCTGCATCAGCTCCTTGGCGAAGACCTTGCTCGACTCTATCTCGGTGGCCTGCCGGGTGGGGCCGAAAATCTGCAGTCCCCGGATGAGGAACTGGTTGGCGATGCCGCTGGCTAAAGGCGCTTCCGGTCCGACCACGGTCAGGTCGATATTCTTTTCTGAGGCGGTTTTGGCCAGCGCCTCTATATCGTCGGGCTTGATGTCGAGGTTATGGGCGATTTTAGCCGTGCCGGCGTTGCCCGGAGCGGCGTAGATTTCTTTTACCCTGGGGCTCTGGGCGAGCTTCCAGACCAGGGTATGCTCTCTGCCCCCGCCCCCGATAACCAGTATCTTTATTTTAGCCACCCCTCTTTGTCTTTCCCTGTTGTTTTTCTTCCCATACCCACCCGCCCAAAAAGGTTTCGCCTCTTTAGACCCTCCTTCCCCACCCCCGAAAGAAATTGATAGAAGTATCACTTCTATAGGGTGGGAGGGTGGGAAGCTCAACGTACTCTAAAAATCGGGCTATCCCCCACCCGTTATTAATTTAGTTGCTGGCTCTCATCAGGGCGATGATGGTATGTCCTTCCTCGGAGCCTATCCATACCATGGCGTCATCCAGGCCGCCATTCTTGCTGAATATGCCCCAGCTGGCGCCTTCCATCCATACCGTTTCTACCCAGTTATTTTTGGGCATTTCGTTTCGGTAGAACATGGTTACTTCGGCTATGCTGGTGTAGGGTTCGTCAAACCTGTAATACCGCCACTCCACCTCGGCCCGGTCTCCTAACTCCTGCGGTATTGCCCAGTCTCCTTTATCTACCTGGCTGGCGCCTTCATAAACGGGCATGTCGTCCCAGGTAAGCTCCCCAGCAACGGGTGGTGTTGGTCCGCCCCTGCAGCCGGTAAAACTTATGCCGCCCAGCATTACCACCGCCGCGAGCAATATTGATATGGATTTTTTCACTGTGCTATCTCCATTATCTTTATCTACCCCACTCACCATATTATATCTATTCCCGCCCACCGCCCTTAGGGTAGGGCTAAAGCCCTTTTTACCCCACCCCCATTTTTGGATTATCGCTTTCTTCCTACCCACCCACCCTTATAGGCTCCGCCTCTAAAACTCTCCCCCCCCACTCTCCACTTGACATAACTCTAAAAACAATTCCTCCTAGCTAACTAGCTTCGAATTGTTTCCTGGATTTTTTTCTTCGTTTTATTCCCACTCGATGGTGGACGGAGGCTTGGAGGTTATATCGTAGACCACCCGGTTTACTTCCGGCACCTCGTTGACGATGCGGTTGGAGATGCGGGCCAAAACGTCGTAGGGGAGGCGGGACCAGTCGGCGGTCATGGCATCGTCGCTGGTTACGGCACGGATGGCGACCAGATAGCCGTAGGTTCTAAAGTCCCCCATCACCCCCACGCTGCGGACGTCGGTAAGGATAGCAAAGCTCTGCCAGAGCTGGCGGTAGAGTTTGGCCTGCTTAATCTCGCTCATCACCACCCAGTCGGCCGCCCGCAGTATCTCCAGCTTCTCTTTGGTCACCTCGCCGATGATGCGGATAGACAACCCGGGACCGGGGAAAGGCTGCCGCCAGACCATCTCTTCGGGCAGGCCCAGCTCCAGACCCACCTGGCGCACCTCGTCCTTGAACAGGTATCGCAGCGGCTCAAGCAGCTTCAGCGTCATCCGGGAAGGCAGCCCTCCCACGTTGTGGTGGGACTTTATCTTGGCGGCGGCGGTGCTTCCCGAAGAGGCGCTCTCGATGACATCGGGATAGAGCGTCCCCTGGGCCAGGAAATCCACCTTGCCGATTTTCTTGGCTTCCTCCTCGAATACGTTGATAAACTCCTCGCCGATAATCTTCCGCTTGGTCTCGGGGTCGGTTACCCCTCTCAAACGGTCGAGGAAGCGCTCGCTGGCATCCACGTAGACGATATTCATGCCCATATTGAGGCGGAAGGTGTTGAAGGTTCTTTCTACCTCCTCGCGGCGCAGCATGCCGTGGTTGACGAAGATGCAGGTAATCTGGTCGCCGATAGCCCGGTGAATGACAGTGGACACCACCGCCGAGTCAACCCCGCCCGAAAGGGCGCTGATTACCTTGCCCTTCCCCACCTCTTTCTGGATTTTGGTAAGACTATCGGTGATGAAGTTGCCCATCGTCCAGTTACCCTGGCAGCCGCAGATGCGGTAGATGAAATTCTTCAAGATAGTCTTGCCTTCGGGGGTGTGGACTACCTCGGGGTGAAACTGGAGGCCGAAGATGTTTTTATCGTTGCCTATAGCGGCGAAGGGTGAGTTGTCGGTATAAGCCAGCACGTTAAAATCAGGCGGCATCGCCTCGATTTTATCGCCGTGGCTCATCCAAACCGCCGTGGATTGGGACACATTGGCGAATAGCGGCGAGTCAACCCCGCCCAGATGAAGCAAGGCGTGCCCGTACTCGCGCTTGGCCCCCGGCGCCACCTGTCCCCCCATCTGGTGGGTGATGACCTGCATCCCGTAGCATATGCCCAGTACCGGCAGGCGGCTCTCGTAGACATAGGACGGTGTCATGGGGGCGTCGGTTTCGTAGACGCTTCCCGGCCCCCCGGAAAGGATAAACCCCTTGGGGTTTAAGGGCGCTATCTTCTCCCAGGGGGTGTCGGGGGAGACCAGTTCGCAGTATACCTGGCTTTCGCGTACCCGTCGGGCGATAAGCAGGCTGTACTGCGAGCCGAAGTCAATAACGATGACAGCTTCGCGCTCACCGCTGGGGATGGCCTCTTTGGCCGCTGCCGGCTGCACACCGTCTATTTCCTTGGCGATTTCCAGGTAGGTGGAGACCTCGATATCGCCGCTGGTAGCCACGCGGCGGCTGGCTTTGGGGGATGGTTTTGATTTAGCTCTGCCCTTGGCCATGTATTGAAAATAGATTACCATTATAGCAGGTGGTTGTCAAAGGATTTATAGCTTGCCAGCCAGCCCGATAGGGAATATAATATCGTTATATGGTAAAGGGTTATCTTCTTATTAAGCTGGTCCCCGGCTTGGAATCCAGTGTTCTATCTCAGATCCGTGCCATTCCCGGCGTTACCGATTTGAACCTGGTATTCGGTGGCTGGGACGCCATCGCCACTGCTGAAGCCAAGAGCCTCTTTGAATTGTCCCGGATAATCGTCAGCGAAGTACGCAGCGTTCAGGGTGTCCAGGATACTTCTACCCTGGTGCAGGGCGAGCTTTAGGCGAGCGTTTCTTTGCCGGATAGGGGCGAGAGCTAATTTGGCCGGTGTTACTATCGGTTCAGTTTGATTAGTGCCTGCCCGGTCATCGGAGTACGGTTATCACGGCCACCAGGCCCACAATAATAAGGTATATACCGATGATATAGGCTAGTACCTTGGGCCAGATAAGTACCACAATCCCGGCAACAACGCTGATAATACCGGCTACCAGGCCACCTACGGATAATAAGCCATCCATAATGCTTTCTCCTTCCTTAATCTTGATGCTCATATGATTATACAATATAAAATAGCTGTTCAATAGACGCAGGTATTGAGTTTTTCCAGTAGTTTGTTGTATTATCAAATCTATAATCGGGATGATAGAAGGAGGACAAAATGAATGTCCGTGATATCATGACCACCAATGTAGTCACTATTCCCAGTTCTACCAGCGTTACTGATGCCAAGCGGATAATGGAAGCGCATCGCATCCGCCGGCTGCCGGTGGTGGACAAGGGAAAGCTGGTGGGAATAGTAACCGAACACCGACTGGAGAGCGTGTCCCCATCTAAAGCCACTTCGCTTACCGTCTGGGAGCTGAGCTATCTTCTGGATAAGACCACGGTGAAGGAAATCATGGAACGGGACGTGATAACCTGCTCGCCGGATATGAGTGCGGAGGAGTCGCTGGCCTTAGCCCAGGGTCACAAGGTGGGGGCACTGGTGGTGGTAGAAGATGGCAAAGTAGTCGGTATATCCTCCACCAATGATTTCTTCTACAAGATTGTCAATCCTATTCTCGGTATTGGTGAGCCGGGCAGCCGCATTGAGGTTGCCGGCGGCGGTAACGGTAAGGCGCTGGAAGAGATAATCTCCGCGGTAAATAAGCTCGGGCTGGAGATTACCACCGTCCACATCGAGCACTTACCTGAGGCGAAAGTAAAGGATGTCTGTGTTCACGTTAGTGATGGAGATGTCAAGAAGCTTGTTGCTGAGCTTAAGGCTAAAGGATATAAAGCAAGCATCAGGCGGCGCTAGGGCCGGTAGTTTAGAGAGCCGCCAGCTTCTTCTTTAGTTCCGAGAGCTGTCTCAGGTGTGATTTTTCCTCGGCGATTATCTTATTTACCGTCGCCTGCGCTCTCTGGGGCATGACCTCTTTCATCTCGTAGTAGAATAGTATGGAGTCCTTTTCCGCCCGTATAGCCAGTTCCAGGGCGGCGGCATCGCTCTCGGCCTGAGCCGCCATCTCGCTGGTGACCAGGTCGTCGCTGAAAACGGCGCTGTCAACCAGCGCTCTGAGGTAGGCGGTATACTGCCCGCTCTCGTCGGCGGGAACCTGGAATTTATCGGCGCTCTCCAGCATAATTTTAAAGGTCTCGATGTGGTCCCGCTCCATATCGGCCAGGTAGTTAAAGACCTCGCGGGCGGCTTCGTTCTGGGTCGATTTAGCCATGACATCGTAGAAGACGATACCCCGCCCCTCAATCCCGATGGCGATGTTTATCAGCTCACTGCCGGAAAAAGAGATAGACATTTGGTCGTTGCCTCCCTTCTTAGATATAGGTCAGGCTACTTTTCCTCTTCTTTAAGCAGGTCGGTAAAGACCTCGGTGTGATAGATTTCGTGGTCGCGGATACGAATCAGCAGCTTCTTAAGGCCGGGGTCTTTTAGCTTCTTGGCGGCGCGGTCGTAGGCGTCGGCCACTTCCTTCTCAATCTTAATGTCAGCCCGCAGCATATCGGCGGTCTTTGTGGAACGGTCGACCTTGCTATGCTCGATTACAGGGCGGCTGCCGCCGTCGATTATCTCCTCAGCCAGCCAGCCCAGGTGCTGCATCTCGTTGATGGCCTGGTCCTCCAACTCCTTCTTGGCCTCGGCATTAGGCGATAGGTAGGATTGAAGCATGTACTGGAGGATGACGGTGTACTCGTGCTCGATGCCCCAGTTAAGCACCTTGGTGACCTCATCCTTTTTATCGCCACGGTGGTCTTTGGCCCCCTCTTTCTTAGCCTTGTCCACGAAGTGGACAAAATCGCCGCGGTGGGACTCCTCGTCGGAGAGGATACGCTTGAGCAGCCGTTTTATCTTGGGGTCGTCGATGGCCTTGATGTGCTCCTTGTAGAGCTTAATGGCGTCGTCTTCCTGCAGTATGTCGTTGCTCATCCACTCCGATACCGTCTTGCCCCCCGTCCGCATCATCCCCCGCTCCAGGCTGGGGATACCTCCCAGTTCGACGATGGTCTCGGCCAGCCAGTCCAGGTGGCGCATCTCCTCCCTGGCCAGAGCTTCAATCTCGCAGGACATCTCGCCCTCGCCCATGGCGTAGGCGTGGAGCAGGTACTGGATGATGCCGGCGTGCTCCCCCTCGATGTCTTGATTAAGCATCTCGATGATTTTCTGCTTGTCCATATCTCCCTCCGCTTAATTATTTCTGCCTGAAGTACGACCGGGTCATCCGTACAATCCATCCCCAGTGCAGAGTAATATGTACCAATACTATAACCACCAGGGCGACGGCTGTCCAGTCATGCAGGTTAATCCAGCCGTCTCTTATCCAGATAAAGGCGCTCTCCTCCCCCCTGCCGCCCTGGAAGCCCCCTCCCCGCGGTAGCACCACCCACAGGACAAAGCCGGAAACAGCCTGTGCCAGTGCCAGCAGCGCCATAATCAGGGCTAACAGATAGTTTCTGGTCGCCTTCCTCATATAAATCAGGCGGGCAAGCTGTCGGCCAGCTCACTACCTTTGGCTGATAGCTGGTAGTTGCCACCCTTTTGACTGACCAGGCCGGCCTGCTCAAGCTCACGCAGCCCGCTCCTCACCCGGAACAGGGGCAGGCTGGCCTGTTGCGATACTTCTTCCGCCGACCCCGCTTTGGCTTTAAGGGCGCGGAGCATCTTGGCCCCGGAAACAGTCGGTTTACCGTCAGGGCTAATGCAAGCCATATTCGCCTCCTATTTTACTATAGCTTTTTCTGGCACAGGTACCAGTCAATGCACTCATACCCCTCTTTGAGCCGCTCCTCGGCCATTTCCTGGGTGTTGGGTGGGGGTACTACCACTTTATCCCCCGGCCTCCAGTTGGCCGGAGTGGCCACACCGTTGGCGTCGGTAGTCTGCAGGGCGTCGATGATGCGCAGTATCTCGTCCATGTTCCGGCCGGTGGTCAGTGGGTAGTAGAGTATGGTGCGGATAACCTGCTTGTCATCGATGATAAAGACGCACCTGACCGTCTCCGTCTTGCTCTGGCCGGGGTGAATCATGCCGTAAGCAGTGGAGACCTCTTTATTCAGGTCGGCGATGATGGGGAAGGGTATCTTTACCTTGGTCTTCTCCTCCACATTGCGCGCCCAGGCGATATGTGAGGAGACGCTGTCGACGCTCAGGCCCAGCAGCTCCACCCCACGCTTCTGCAGTTCGGGGTAAATTTTGGCGAAGGCGATAAACTCGGTGGTGCAGACCGGGGTGAAGTCGGCCGGGTGGGAAAACAGGATGAGCCAGCTCCCCTTGTAGTCCTCCAGCTTGAGCGGGCCCTGGGTGGTCACCGCCTCGAAGGGCGGCGCCGGCTGCCCCAGACGGGGCAGGCTTGCTACCTGCTCTTTAACTTCTTCCATTCTATTTATACCTCCTTCATTTTTATAAAACGGGGCTATACAAAGCCCTCGGCTTTATGCTTTTTAGCAATGGTATCGGCCAGCTTCTCCAGCGCCTTGAAATCGGCTTCCCGGGGAATTCCTTTGCATAACACCGGCTCAAGCACTTCGACCTTAAGGTTGGGAATCAGGCCCGCCAGTTGCTCCACCGTTTTGCCGCCCCACCCGTAGGAGCCGATGATGGAGACGAATTTAACCTTCGGTCTCAGGGCGTTGGCCAGGAAGGCGGCGTAGGCGGTGTTGGGGTGAGCCCCGGCCAGTACGGTCGGGGCGCCGATGACCACCGTAGCCGCATCCACCAGCGCCATGGCTAATTTGCCGATGTCGCTAACGGCCAGGTCGAACTGCTGCACGGTAACCCCCCTCCCGGCCAGCGCTTCAACGAAGTAGTCCACCATCTGGCGGGTACTGCCGTGCATCGAAATATAGGGCAGCACCACCAGGTTCCGGGGTTTATCCAGCACCCAGCTGCGGTAGGCCTTGATGATGAAATCAGGCTTGTCGTACATCGGCCCGTGGCTGGGGGCGATAATGTCAATTTTATAGCCCTTCAGCTTCTCCAGGTTTTTCTCGATGATATTGCGGAAGGGCATCATGATTTCGGCGTAGTATCTCTTGGCCGCCTCATAGACCCGCCCCTCGTCACTGACGTAGAGGTCGGTGGTGGCCAGGTGGGAGCCGAAGAAATCGCAGGGAAAAAGTATCTTGTCCTCTTTCAGATAGGTAAGCATGGTCTCCGGCCAGTGCACCCAGGGGGCGTGGATAAACTCCAGCGTCCGGTCCCCCAGTGAGATAGTCTCCTTGTCATTAACGGCCTTGAACTTCGCCTCCGGTACCATAAGCAGGTCGATGAGCATACCCTGGCACTTCGGCGTACATATTACTTTGGCTTCTGGGTATCTCTCCAGAACTTGAGGAATACTGCCGGAGTGATCCTGCTCGGCGTGGTTGGCAATTAAATAATCTATCCTCTTGATCTTAAGCTCATCCAGATGCCGCAATAGTATATCTTTGGTGGGCGGGTCGACGGTATCAATAAGCGCGGTTTTCTGGCTGCCCTTTATTAAATAGGCGTTATAGCTGGTGCCGTCGGGCAGCGGGATTAGGGAATCGAAAAGCCGCCGGTCCCAGTCGATAGCCCCCACCCAGTAGACTCCCCGCTTTATCTCTCTCGGTTTCATTTCTCGCGTCCTTTCCGGTTATTTTTATCGGTGCCCATCAGCTCTTCCCACTTTTCCTTCCCCAGGCACTGGGGCGCTGCCGTGCACCACTCAATGCAGGAGGGCACCCTCTCCTTGTAAACATACTTCTTGCACTTGGGACACTTCACCCGTAGTTCGTCGGAGAATATTTCCACCTCGGCTCCGCAGTTGGGGCATTTATGCACCGATACCCTCAAGTTTCTCATATCCTGCCCGGGACATTTGCCGTCCATAACCGGTTATTCCTCCACCTTTTCAAACTGGCTCTTATCGGCCCCGCAGACGGGACAGACCCAGTCGTCGGGCAACTTTTCGAAGGGTGTCCCCGGTGTTATCCCGCCTTCGGGGTCGCCCAGCTCGGGGTCGTAGACATAGTCGCAGACGCTGCACTTGTATTTGGCCATTTTAGCTGCCACCTCCTTTTTCTCCTCCTGGTGATAGCTGGGGGCGCTCTTGGGGGTGGTGCCCCGCTTTGCCAGGTGGTAGTAGGCGTAGGTCATAGGCTCGCCCTCCCCCAAAATCTCAGCTCCCGCCAGCTCCCCGACGAAAATGGTATGTGTGCCCACATCCATCTCTTTATTTACTTTAACCTCCAGAAAAGCCAGGGCGTGGTCGGTAACTATCGGCGCCCCGGTTTCACCCAGTATATAGTTAATACCTTTGAGCTTATCTATCTCCCGGCCTGACTTGAAGCCGAAGTGGCCGATAAAAGCCAGCGGTGTTTCTTTGGCCAGTACGGAAGCGGTAAAGACTCTGCTTTCTTTAATAAACTCGTGGGTCAGGTTGCCCTTGTTTATAATCACGGCGATAGCCGGCGGCTCGGCGGTCACCTGAGTCACCGTGTTGGCCACCTGCCCGTTGAACTGTTTGCCTTTTTTAGAGCAGACGATATAAAGGCCGTAACCTATGGTGTGCAGTGCCCTGGTGTCCATCTTTCACCTCGCCTACATCAGTTCCTTTTCGCTGGCTTCGATAGCTTTCCTGAGTTCAGTGTCAAGCTCGGGCGGCAGTCCCTCGATATCCACCCGCAAAAATCCCCGGACGATGGTAGCCGTAGCCTCGGTTCGGGTCAGCCCCCGCGCCATGAGGTATTCCACTTCCTCTTCGGCAATCTTGCCCACGGCGGCTTCGTGGGAGAGGTCGATGCCAGCCAGGTTGCCTTTAAGCTCGGGTATGGCGTGTATCGTACCCTCCCCCTGCAGAATCAGCCCCCGGCACTCCAGG
>Ga0315545_1005012_pt1 | contig 10760 bp, 10 predicted proteins | sample SalMarSW160210MG_FD_203096 | JGI IMG/M metagenome (GOLD analysis project Ga0315545, IMG submission 203096) | Salt marsh sediment microbial communities from the Plum Island Ecosystem LTER, Massachusetts, United States - Salt Marsh Sediment SW1602-10 ...
AGAGGCTTTGGAAAAGAGGAAGTCAAGGTTACACGTATGGAATTCATTGGCTATGGGGAGACTACTTCCCAGTCTAAGCTTCTTGAGTTAAGAGTAGAAGGGCAGCCTGTTAAAACTGCTTCTCGAGACGATGAAGTTGACATAATTCTTGATAAAACGCCTTTCTATGGTGAGATGGGTGGGCAGGTTGGCGATACCGGTAAAATCAGCAGCCAAAAGGGGAAAGTGGCTATTACCAATACCTTTAGAAGCCCCTCAGACGTGATAATCCACCGAGGGAAGGTCACTAAAGGAAGCATATCTGCGGGTGATGAAGTAGAGGCAAAGGTCGATGTAGACCGCCGTTTGGACATTGCTCGTAATCATACTGCCACTCACTTGCTTCAATATGCTTTAAGGGAAATATTAGGTGTTCACGTGTACCAGAGGGGCTCCTTAGTGGAGCCAGAAGGGTTTCGGTTCGATTTCTCCCACCTGGCAACAGTGTCCGAGTCGCAGCTCACTAAAATTCAAGGTTTGGTTAACGAGAAAATACGGCAGAATTTACCGGTGAAATCCAGGCTCGTTCCTTATGACGAGGCTATTGCTGAGGGCGCTATTGCTTTGTTTGAGGAGAAATATGGTGAAACCGTTCGAGTGGTGGAAATTGGTGAGCCGGCACTAAGTACGGAACTTTGCGGTGGCACGCACGTGAAATCAACCGGCGAAGTTGGTTTTTTTATAATGATGAGCGAAGCTAGCATTGGCACTGGTCTACATCGAATTGAAGCGGTGACCGGCAGGACAGCGGAAGCCGTGGCCGAGAGGAATTCTGCTACCCTGAAAAGTATAGCCAGGGAATTGAAAACCGTGCCTGACGAAGTTCATGACAAGGTTGAAGTTATCGTTAACGAGCTGGAGTCACAGCATAAGCATTCACTTTGGTTGGAGAGGGAGTTATCTCGAAAGATAACCGAATCATTGATTGAACAAGTCAAACAGGTGGGCGGGATAACATTTTTGTCAGCCAGAGTACCACCGTTAACCAAATCTATCCTTCGAGAGATGGGTGACATATTACGCGGTAAATTAAAGAGCGCAGTGATAGTTTTAGCTACAGTTTACAACAATAACCCCAGCTTTCTAGCCATGGTTACCCCTGACCTGGTAGCCAGAGGTTTCCATGCCAATGACATTATCGAAAAGGTAGCTAAAGTTGCCGGTGGCAGTGGCGGAGGCAAAGCAGAGATGGCTCAAGCGGGGGGGAAAGATGCAACCAGGCTGGATGAAGCGCTAGACTCAGTTGAAAGTATCATCGCAGAGAAAACATCCTCTCCTGTCAAGAAAGAGGATTAAGGCTTGTCCTGAGCGAAGCGAAGGATCAGGTAAACATGCGTACCCTTGGATTGGATGTTGGCGATAGGAAAACCGGTGTTGCAATAAGTGACCCTGAAGGAATATTGGCAACTCCCCTCACTGTGATTGAGCGTGGAAGCCGGGAGGATGTTATAGCTGATGTTATCAAACTTGTTGAGCGGTATCGGGTGGAATGTGTTGTAGTTGGTTTACCTTATTCCTTAAACGGGCATTTGACTCAGCAAAGTAAAAAGGTGGAGACTTTTATTGAAAAGCTCCAGAGTGTCATTGCGGTGAGCCAAAGCCCTGAATGTAGTGAAGGGGAAGCGAAGCAATCTCATCTTACCGGAGTCAACATACAAATTTGGGATGAACGGTTATCGACTGTGGTTGCTGAAAAGCTTATGGCTGAGGCAGGAACCCGGAAGGATAAACGAAAACAGCACCAGGATGCTCTGGCTGCGGCTATTATCCTTCAGGGATTTTTGGATAGCTTGAACAAAGATTGTTAGTTCTTTCTATGTGAAGGAGCTACTTTTTCGCGAAAAGCTTATCCAGTGTTATAAAGAGATCTATGTCTTTCCGCTTGAACCTGCGGTCACCTCTTGTTCCGAGGCGATAGGCCTGAAGCAGCCCTTTATTGGACCACTGTCTTATTGTGTTGGGATGAACATGCAATAGCCTGGCTGCCTCAGCAGTGGTCATCATCTCCGAATTCGTTGATTCCACTTTCATGCTATCTCCACCTTATTTATCCTCATATATCTTGACTTATGTTGCTTGAATTTATGCTAACTTAAACTCTCTTGTCTGTAAATCACCAAAAAGTACTATGGTTAGGCTCCATGGTTTCTGCCATGACGTGAAGATGCTCGGGCGACAATATTTTCCCCTATAGTTTGGAGGTAAAGTAAAGATAATGCTGTTGACATGAACATGGTTGTATGGGAAAATCGTACCAGTACTAAAATCCAAAAGGAAGAGATTGTTTATTTGTCCTTGCGAGGAGCGCTTGCGGTTGCGAGGCGTAGCCGAGGCAAACTGGAGCATTGAGATTCCTCGTTTCACTCGGAACAAGCTCCGCAATCTCAGAGGTGGGCATGAGATTGCCACGCTTCGCTCGCAATGACAGAGGGGAGTTGCTAAACAATCTCAAAGGAACACGGCGGATGAAAGTTTTTGTTTTTGCTGACTCCAGGGATCTGGTGGAGACCATCTCTGTCATTTTAAGGGTGAGGTGGCCAGATTTAACCATGCTCCAGGCTATTGAAGCCAGGGAGGGCGTGAACCTGATCTATAGAGAACAACCAGACCTCGTTATGCTTCATTTCGATTCAGCAACTGCTGTGGACTCCTTTGACTTCATAGGCGAGGTTCGCAGCTTTTCTGATGTGCCTATCGTTATTGTTAGCCAGGAAAGTGATGTCACAGACGAGGTAAGGGCTCTGGAAATGGGTGCCGATGACTGGATTGTCCTATCTTCGATACCTATGGCATTTATCGCCAGGGTCAATGCTATCCTCCGTCGCTGTGGTGTTCAAAACAATGACTCTACATCGTCTTTCCTCGACGGCAAGTTGACCATAAATTATGCCACCCGTGAGGTATTGGTTGAAGGGAAGGTGGTGAAGCTAACTCCTATCGAGTATAAGATTGTTTTCCAGTTAGTAAAAAATGGGGGAGGTGTGGTCAGCAGTGCAACTTTACTCCACAGCGCCTGGGGGCCGGATTATCGAGCTGACCCCGATTTTCTTAAGAAGTACATTTATCGCCTGAGGTCTAAAATGGAACAAGACCCTGCCAATCCGAAACTCATCCTCACTGAAAGGGGCGTGGGCTACAGGTTGTCGTAGCCCGGCAGTCCCGCAGGATAAATTTCCTTTCCACCGAATAGAGACCTTTTTCCACCGAATAAAGACCTTTTCCCACCAAGAAGTCACTGAGTTTTCTGTCCTTAGCAATTAGACTATGTTTGAGTTTTTAGTCTAAGGATGGAGGCAATTTTATTAATTCATCCCGACCCGGTGCTGAGAGGCGAGTTGACTATGATATTACGGGACTCAGGTTTTCATGTGGTAAGCGTTTCGGGAGGACAGGAAGCTCTGGCTGGTATATCCAATGTTCGTCCCGACCTTATACTCCTGGCTGAAGGCAGCCACAGGTTGAATGGCGATGACCTTTGTGGTCGCATCCGAGAAATATGCCGGAGTCCCATCGTCATCATGGGGCGGGAGCGGGAGGAAGCAGCTGGAATTGACCTGCTCGAAATGGGTGCTGATGCCTATTTAACCTCTCCCCTGAACTCGAGGAAATTACTTGCCAGGGTTCGTTCGCTGCTGCGACGTTACCGAATGCAAAGGGAAGTCATATGAAGATGATTTCAAGATTATTGGCCGATGCCCTCGGGCTTTATGCCGGTCGGTCCTGGGCGGTAAGGCACACCTTAAGTCAAAGATGAGGTGAAGTTTAGATATGCCCGATGAGATGAAGGATAATACCAGGCTCTAGTCCTCAGAGTGTCATTGCGATGTTTTCCTCTTGTCATTGCGAGGCACGAAGTGCCGAAGCAATCTCCTCTCCCTTGACGGGAGAGGATTAAGGAGAGGGTGAAAAAGCGGAGCGGTCGATCTGGGAAATCTCAAATCGGGCAAAAGAAGAAAAAGCATTCAGTTATCAGCAATCAACAATTTCTGAAAGCTGACTGCTGAAAGCTGAGAGCTTATAAAAAGGAGGATTGAAAGATGAGAAAGATAGGACTTTTAGCGTTAGCACTGGTTCTGGCATTGGGAACCATGGGCGTCGCCTTTGCCTACTGGCAGGATACCCTGACTATTAACGGCAGCGTGGCTACCGGCACCTTCGATACCGAGTTTGCCAATGTAGGTGCGAGCGACAATGAGGTGACAGGTCCGGATGTGGGCAACTGCACAGTAAGCGCCATCCTGGCCAAGTCGTTCACGGTAACCATCGCGAATGGCTACCCGTGCTACACGGGCACCGTCACCTTCGACGTTGTCAACAACGGCACCGTACCGGCCAAGATTAAGAGCATCAAGGTTGATGGAGTTGACTACACTGGCGCAGTGGACAAGGACCTCAACCCTACCTCGAACGATGACATCCGCATCACCATTACTGGCATAGACGTAGGCGATGATGTACCTGTAGTTGGCGCTCAGGTAACGGTGCACGTCTGCTCTTCAGGTGATGAGGGCTGGGATGCCGATGAGGACGCCAGCGGCAGCTTCAACGTGACCATTGAGACAACCCAGTTCAATGCGTAAGGTAGCCAGCGCGGGTGCGGGCGTTTGCTCCCGCGCCCCAAAGGAGGTAATTAAGAGATGAAAAAAATTGGACTCCTTTGTCTGGCAATGGTGCTGGCACTGGGAAGCATGGGGGTAGCCTTTTCCCAGTGGACGGAAACCCTCACTATTGAGGGCACCTCCGCTACTGGTCAGCTCGCCGGAGGATTTATCGTTGATGAGTGTACGGACAGCGAAACTCCTCCTCCAGATGTGGGTAAGTGCGAGTGGGAGTTAATTGATACTAATGGTGATAGTTTTAACGATATGCTGAACATAACCATGTCTAATGCTTATCCCTGCTATCAGTGTACCTGCAACTTCACTATAGAGAATCAGGGAACAATCCCATACCACATAGACGAGGTCAAGCTGGACAACCCGAATCCCGGCGAGGTTAACGTCAGCCTCAGTGGCGATATTACTGGTGACGTATGCACAGTGCTGAAGCCCGGAGAGAAAGTAACCGGCACAATAACTGCCCATGTTCTTGAAGGCGCTGCTGAGAACTCAACCTATACATTTACCGCCACTATCCATGTAATCCAGTGGAACACCTACAATCCAACCCTGACGACCAGTGCTTCCCCATCTGCGGGTGGTTCAACTACCGGTGACGGCAGCTATACCTATGGCACCCTTGCCCCGATTACTGCTACCACCAACCCCGGTTATGCCTTTACTGGCTGGACTGGCATGGGTATTACTGACCCATTATCAGCGTCTACAACCGTACTTATGAATACCACTAAGACGGTAACGGCTAACTTCGCCAAGGAGACATACACGCTGGCGACGAGCGTTAGCCCGCCTGGCGTTGGCACGGTTACCGGCGGCGGCAGCCATGAGTACTGCACCAATGTCACGGTTACCGCTAACTCTACTGATCCGTGTTACTACTTCGACTACTGGAGTGGCAACCTGAGTGGGAGCACCAACCCTGAAATTATCCACATGGATGGCAACAAGAGCGTTACCGCCCACTTCGCCAAGTATCAGTATACCCTGACCACGAACTCTGTTGGCAATGGTTCGGTCAGTGGTGGTGGCACCCACGATTGCTGCACCAATGTCACGGTTAATGCTACCCCGGCACCCGGCTGGGAGTTCGACCACTGGAGTGGCAATCTGAGTGGGAGCACCAACCCTGAAAGCATCCACATCGATGGCAACAAGAACGTTACTGCACACTTCAAGTCAGCCGCAGCCCCAGTTACCGTATGCCTGAATCCGGATTACGGCTATGACACGACTGATGGGGCTTATAACTTGACCGAAACAGACCTGGCTAAGCTGGCAAGCAGCGATGATAGCCGATACCGGAGCTATTCTGATTGGCCTGGTTGGGACTATTCTGACGCGGATTACATCGAGTTCCAGTTTCCTGGGATACCGTCCGGGGCCACCAACGTTAGCGCAGAGCTCAAGTTCGAGTGGCAACGCACGAGGTGGATTGACGAAGGGCGCTTAAGAGTCTGGGAAAACTCCACGGAGCACACCCATTATTTGACGCCTTTGCCGCCTGAAAACACAGATCGGGTCGACAACATAACTTTGGGTTACATCGACACCGCTGCCGAGGTCAATAACCTGAAAATCTGGTTCCAGTCATATGATAAGCTGGGGGGTGATTACACGAGGCACGACTTGGTGGAGCTGTGTGTGACCTATACGCCTTAGCACTCCCTAGGTCACTGAAGTCTGGGGTGATGGTGTCTCAGGCGGCTCGTCCAAAGGGATGAGGATATAGCGAGATGAAAGGTAAGTTGGGCAAAACAGGAATAATATGCCTGGCGCTGGTACTGGCTCTGGGCACGCTAGGGGCAGCTTTTGCCCAGTGGACGGAGACGTTGACCATTAGCTCCCCGATAAGCACCGGCTGTCTCCAACTGGCGCTTACCAACAGTAGCTGCAGTGACAACTATCCCTACGGTACCCTTATCACCTGTACCCAGACTGATGGCGGTCCTGAGTATAACTTTACCGAGTTCACCATAGCCGTTACCGATGCTTACCCCGGCTACGTGGGCCGGTGCACCTTCGATGTTACCAACGCAGGTACAATACCAGCCAGCATTTGCTGTGGCACATCCGAAGTTTTTGTACCTTTTTTATGGGCGAAAGTGCACATTGACGATGTCCTCGTTTTTGGTGTGCAGCCGATGATGCCCGGGGAGTCTTATCCGGGTAGGTATATCGAGGTAGAAATCCCGGCACCGGGCAATAATTGTCCGGAAAATGCTTCCTTCAGCTTTACTCTGAAGATAGAGGCAGTACAGTGGAATGCCCCCTAATGGGGGAGGATGATGAAGGCAAGGTAGTAGCTCAAAAGTAGGGGGTTGCCCTGGCAACCCCCTACTTGTTAAACTGGCTTATTACAGGAAGAGAAGTGATGTGCGCAAGGCTATCACACTATTGGTTATTGCCGTAGTGGCTTTTTCCTTTCTCCCCGTTAGCTATGCCTGCTGGATGGGGAGGTGGCATGTGGAGGCAAAGCCCGTTTCCTGTCACCCTGAGTGTGGGGTGATATTCACTGGCGTTTACGCCTTTGATAACGAGGGGAAGGAGGATGTCGCCCAAATTGATGCCTGGGTAGAGGACAGCGGGGGGAAGATTGTGACCGCCATGACCAATGCCTACCCCGATTACCAGGGATATGTCGCATTCACGGTGAAAAATGTGGGCCGGGTGCCAGTTAAGATAACCGATGTCACCATTGATAACCCCAATCTCGGAGAGGTGCCGGTATGCATCACCGAGCGGAGCCTGGAGTGGGGACTCCTGCCCCCCGGTGGTTGGTTGAGTAAGAGGGTTGGTCTACTGATGTATGGCGTCACTGAGGAGGCGGCTATGAACGCAACCTACACCTTTACCATAACCATACATGCAGAACAGTGGTGCGGCCGCTAAAGTAAATTTCCTCTGGATGAGCTTGGGTACCAGCTATGGATACCAGACTTAGAATTGGCTATAATTGGTGGCCTGTTTTCGGTCTGGTTATCGCCGTCTACTGTCTGATAAACCTTGTGCTGCCTCGCGTTCCCAACGCCTTCGTCGGCACCTATGTCCTCCAGCCGATACTCTGGGGGCTTCTGGCTTGGGCGATTCTGGCGGTGTTTCCCAAGTATAGAACCGCCGGCAAATTGAGGGTCAAGGCTTCCATTATTCAGCTAGCGCTCATGATTGGCTTCTTCCAGGTACTGCTCTATGTCATTGGGGGGCTCTTCTCCAGCTTTGGCAAGAGCCCCTATTCCTTCACCCCGCTCGGCATCATCACCAACCTGGTTTTTGTTGGCTCGATGCTCATAGGGATGGAGCTCAGCCGGGCGTGGCTGGTCAACCACATAGGGTGGCGCCATACCTTTCTGACGCTCGCCTTCGTCACCGTCCTCTACACGCTGCTAACCATCCCATTAACCCAGGTTACTGGTATCAAACCGGAGGTTGGATCCATCACCTTCTTGAACTCAACCCTGCTGCCATCACTGGCGGAGAACCTGCTGGCCTCGTTCCTTGCCCTGTTAGCCGGACCGTTACCCGCCATAGCCTACCGCGGGATGCTGCAGGGCTTCTGGTGGTTCTGCCCCATCCTCCCCAACCTGAGCTGGGCGCTCAAGGGGCTTATCGGAACAGCGGTTCCAATTATCGGGCTGGTGGTGGCGAACAGCCTTTACTCTCCTCGGCCCCGGCATAGACAGGCAAGACGAGCTAAGGAGGGCTCTCTGGCTGGCTGGATTGTCACCGCCGTCTTTTCGGTAGCTATTATCTGGTTCTCGCTGGGGCTTTTCCCGATTCATCCGGCGTTGGTAGGCAGCGGCAGTATGCAGCCAACGATGTATGCCGGCGATGTGGTCATCATCGCCAAGGTGCCGGCCGCTGCCATTAAGCCAGGCGATGTTATCCAGTTCAGAAAAGAGGAAAGGATTACCGTGATGCACCGCGTGGTTGAGATTGAAGAAACAGGAGGTTCAAAGTTTTTCATAACCAAGGGCGATGCCAACGATGAGCCGGACACAGACCCGGTAATCCCGGAGAACGTGGTAGGCAAGGCTGTTTTTACTATTCCGAAGATAGGCTGGTTATCAATTGCGGTTAAGCAGCTCTTCACAGGATAAGTACCAGCGGCTGAAATAGGAACACGAGCTGATTATTTGACAGGTGATAGCCCTGATACAGAGCCGGTATCTCCCAGTCAGGTGAAAGGAAAAATAATCTTTGCCGTGCCCAAGCTGGGCTGGATAACGCTCTTCTTTAGAAGTGGCTGGTTAATATGCCTCCATTGACACTCACCGCTTTGTCTACTAGAATGGCGCAAAGCTAATGAAAGTACCAGTCTGGAAATTATTTGTTCGGTCACGGAAGGTAAGGATAATCTGTTTTGCCGTGACTGGTGCTCTGCTGGCGGCTTCAGTGGGCGGATTGGCTTATTCCTTCTCAGCACCAGGTGAAACAGGAATTCCCGGGGTAAGCTACGGGCATAGTAGTCAATTCGACTACCGGGTGTATCTCAAGCCCAATACCCTTTATGGCAGCTCTATCCCGCAAACGAAAAGCGAGGAAATACCGCGAGTTTTCTTCCACGATATCATTAAAGAGGTTCGACTGGCCTTCAGCTACAAATTTGACTCAAGCGAGTCTGCCAGCATCACCAATAATGTCGTGGTGACCATAACTGCACAAAACCCGGGAATGTGGCAGAAGGAAATAACGGTACTGAAGGAAAGCCATGAAGGGAACGAGTTTCGGGTGGATTTTCTTCTGTCCCTTGATTCACTTGATAGTATGGTGGACGACATTGAAGAGGATATCGGGGTAACAAGTTCTGAGAGAAACTTCATCATCAAAGCCACGGTGCATACTACCGGCAAGACTGCAACGGGAAAGGTTATCGAAGATTACTTCAGCCATGAAATCACTGCTATCCTGAAGACGAAAACTTTAGAGCTGGAAGGTGACTTTAAGGGTAGCGATACCGGCTTCGGAGCAGGAGTGAGCTATAAGGAGGAAGGCTGGTTTGATTATGAAGTGCATCTTAACAATAATAAGCTTTATGGGGCAACTGTGCTCCGCTCAGAAGGGCTTCCTACGGCCGAGGATTCCTCAACTACCCAAATCCTCGGCCCGGGGCTGGTATATTTTCCCAGGATTATCGACAGTATTAAGGCGAGCTTCTCCTACCAATTCAACTGCAATATGCCGGTAAGCAGTCGGTCGGAGGAGGTGGAGATTACCGCCATACTAGAAAACCCGGGCGCATGGAACAAGACCCTGGTTCTGCTGCCTAAAACACAGGAGCCCGCGGATTTCACCATCTCCTTCCCCGTGGATATAGACTATTTCAATGAAGTGATTGATGCTATCCAGGGGGAGACCGTCGTAGGTGGTGGGTCATATAACCTGAAACTCAAAGCCGATGTTCGCACTATTGCTCAGACCGACGTGGGAGTAGTAAATGACCTCTATACTCAAACTCTGGAAGGGAAGCTGGCTAGCAACACCCTTACCTGGGATAAGGAGCTAAGCCACAGTCAATCAGGTTCCATTGGCGAAGTTGCCGCGTCAAGCTCGGAAGGAGGTAGCTCAAGGGATTTGCCGATTAGCGGCGCAGTAATAGCTTTGTTAGCACTGCTTTATTTTGGCTGGTGCCGCACTCAACCTGTGCCGGCACTGGTGGCAGAAATCAGCCCTGCTGATGTTGAGGCTGCCCGAGCCAGAAAGAAATATAAGCAGGTGCTGGTGGATATCGCGGAATTGCCCGAGGTAAAGCCCGGTGAGACAGTCATACCCTTAAGCTCGCTGGATGACCTGGTCAGGGTTTCTGATGACCTGGTTAAGCCGGTGCTACACCAGGCGAGTGAGGGTAGGCATGTTTATTGCACTATCGATGGCCCGGTAAGATACCAGTATATCAGTCAGTCCTGAGGCTGTGGGTCCTGAAGTGAGGCTTGGTATCTTCTGGGGAACGGGAAAAAGGCAGAGCGATGCCTGATTTCATTGGTCTTATTGGTTATCCTGTTAAGCACTCTATCTCCCCCTATTTTCAACAGGCGGCTTTAGATTATTACCAGCTTGATGTTCGCTACGAGCTCTGGGAAACAAGGCCGGAGAAACTTGGCTCCAGGG
>Ga0315545_1005013_pt1 | contig 10756 bp, 17 predicted proteins | sample SalMarSW160210MG_FD_203096 | JGI IMG/M metagenome (GOLD analysis project Ga0315545, IMG submission 203096) | Salt marsh sediment microbial communities from the Plum Island Ecosystem LTER, Massachusetts, United States - Salt Marsh Sediment SW1602-10 ...
GTTGAGTATAACTTCAACCGCCCTCATCAGTCTCTTGCCTATCTTTCTCCCGTAGAGTATATTGAAAAAGAACTTGCTAAAATCCCTGGACAAGTGTTACCTATGTCGTCAGCCAGCACACGCTATTCTGTTCTTAGAGTACAGGTGGTATAATGATTATGAGTCTTATTTGGGAGCGCAAGAAGTTCTAAATGGAACAAGTTATCGGCTCAGATGCAGAAAGCAAATTAATATCTATCCTCAAAGTCTTAAGCGAGTCATCGGAACCCCTCGGGTCAATCACCATTGCCCGCAGGCTTGAACGCGAAGGAGTTTTCTTAAGCGAGAGGGCGGTTAGATATCACCTGAGGATAGCCGATGAACGAGGCTATACGCAATCGGTGGGCCGAGATGGTAGGATGGTTACCGCAGAAGGGCAACAAGAGGTCAAGGAAGCGCTAGCCCCTCTGCACCTGGGTTTCGTGCGCGAGAAGCTGGAGATGTTAGCCTTCCAGACTACTTTTGACCCGGAAAAACGTACTGGCCAATTATCAATAAATACATCACTTATCGCCAAGGATAAGTTCAAGAAGGCATTATCAGCTATGAAGGATGCCTTCAAAGCTGGCATATGCGTAAGCGATTTGGTGGCCACAGCGTCAGAAGGCGAGAGACTGGGGTCGATAGTCGTGCCGAGTGGTAAGATTGGCTTGGCTACCGTCTGTAGCGTAGTGATAAATGGCGTGCTTCTCAAGGCCGGTGTCCCGACCGAGTTCAGATTTGGGGGTGTGCTGGAAGTTAGAAACTCAAGGCCAAGGCGCTTCATAGCTATAGTCGACTATGCCGGTACATCACTCGATCCCTCAGAGCAATTCATCCGGGCTAGAATGACAAGCGCTGGTGAAGCGTCCAGGACAGGGAGTGGTAAAATACTGGGTGTTTTTCGTACCATGCCGGCACCAGCTAGACAAGTCGTCGAAGAAAAGATAGCCGTGCTCAAGGAAGTTGGCATTGGTGGAGTATATGCTCTAGGTAATACCAGTGAGCCAGTTTGCCAGATTCCAGTAGCCTTGAACAGGTTTGGTGTTGTTCAACTCGGCGGTCTCAATCCCGTGGCAGCAGCTGTTGAGGTCGGAATTGAGATTGAAAACATAGCTGAAAGCGGTTTGATTGACTTCCAGCAGCTTCAACCTGTTTGGCAGCTATAGGTCACATACGAGATAACAAAAGCTTGCTTTGTCGAATAGCTAACAATTGTCCCGGATGTTACCTGCTAGTTGCTGGTCAGGAGCTTTATTGCTACAATTATTGGCAATGGTAGCGGCTGGTCAAATGCTAAGACTGAAAGCCAGTTCAAAAGTTCTACCTATTGCAACCCTACCTCTTCCAGAGAAAAAGGGGTTATAAAGTGCAAGAGCCAGTTGTAAATAATATAGAAGAGGTAGTAATTGCTGTAGAGGATGTGGAAAGGGCAGCAGCCCTGTTCGGGGATTTATTTGGCATGAAATTTGAGACTGGATGGGAATTAGCACATGAAAAAATCAAGGTGAAGTCTGAAAGGATAGCAGGGACTCAACTCCAATTCATCCAGTCGACAAGTCCTGAAGGGGTAGTAGCAAAGTTTATTGAGAGTAAGGGCGAGGGATTAAATCATTTTGCCTTTAGAGTCACCAATTTGAAAGAGATGGTTAATAGGCTGAAGCAAAAGGGAGTGAAGTTCATACCTGAAGAACCTGTAGAATACAAAAGTCCAGATATCCCAATAGGGAAAGGTTCGGTTGCCTATATATTTATTCATCCCAAGTCTGCCTGTGGGACGCTGATAGAGCTGATAGAAGCAAAAGAATAAGTTATGAGAACAGGGACTCGTGGCATAGCTTGTGAGGTGCGCAGCTATTTTGTCAAAGGAGTGTGTGGGCTGCGTTGCCGGCAACGACGAAGGCGCAGCACAGAAGCTGGATATACAGAAGTCCAAGTTAGGGTTTACTTGCCCGGTACTTGAGTGTGCCTTTAACAGCAAAGTTGGCTATTGTCTTAAGGATTGTGATAAATTTCCCTGTGAAGTGCTCTATCGAGGATTTCCCTACAACAAGGGATTCTTGGATATACTTAAGAGGAAGTAGCAAAGATGTCCGATAAGATGGGAGAGGAAGAACCCAAGCAAAGAAAGGGAGTTAGCGGACTAGCCTTCGCAGCGTGTTTGTTTCTCGGTCTTGGACTCGGCATAGGATTGCATTTCCTGCCAGCCGCACTTTTCATCGGCATGGCTTGCGGTTTCATAGCTATGGCAATACTGCGGCGTAAATATGGCGAGTGGTGAGTGTGCCCCTGTAGCTCAGAGGATAGAGCAGCGGTTTCCTAAACCGCGTGTCGGGCGTTCGAGTCGCCCCAGGGGTATTAGTTAATTTTTCTCGTAAATTGTGGTAGAGTAGTCATTGAGGGGAGAGTAGCAAAAAGGAGGTACAAGACATGGGTGACATACTAGGATGGGGAACAGCAGGCGGTTTGGGTATTTTTTTCGCTGGTTTTGGTGTTTTCCTTTGGGGAGTCCAATTCGCCCGACGTGGTAGATGGTCCAAGAAATGGTCTGAGAAGGAGGAGTAAGTCGTCTTCAGCATTTGCCAGTGCCTTTGGGAGTCAGTTTTCCGTGATTGTTTACTAATACCATCCCAGCCAGCACCCAGAAAACTCTTTGACTCTTTGCAGTCTGTATCCCGTATTGAAGTAGGGGTGTAGCTCAGTTGGTAGAGCAGCGGTCTCCAAAACCGCAGGTCGTGGGTTCGAATCCTGCCGCCCCTGCCATGCCGAGGTGGTGGAATCGGTAGACACGCCATCTTGAGGGGGTGGTGGGCGTAAGCCCGTGGGAGTTCAAGTCTCCCCCTCGGCACCAATTTAACTTGCTTAAATCGGATAAAGTGGTAAAATTTAATTTAGAGCGGAAGTAGTTCAGCGGTAGAATGCTTCCTTGCCAAGGAAGAGGTCGCGAGTTCGAATCTCGTCTTCCGCTCCACAAAAACCGGACTCCCGAAGAAAGCTCTGATTTTTCTGGCGGTGTAGCCAAGAGGTTAAGGCAGGGGTCTGCAAAACCCCCATGCGGCGGTTCGAATCCGCCCGCCGCCTTTTATTTTTGCCGAGGTGGCGGAATGGTAGACGCGGCGGACTTAAAATCCGCTTCCTGTAAGGGAGTGTGGGTTCGAGTCCCTCCCTCGGCACTTACAGAATCCAGCTCAACGGTGCTTAGCAATCTAGCACCGGCTGGGCGTTTACCATATTCGACCTGGGATAGATAGGGACTCATTTACTCCCTTCCCTCGAGGAACGTCTGGTTTCAAGTTTTCCGTCTATGTATCTTATTAGTGCGGAGATACCATGTCCTACAAGGCCTCCTCCTATGAGGTAAGTTACTTTTTGCCATACAGGTATGGCACTCAACACAATTCCAGCAATGAACAACGGCAACACGACGAACCATGCTAGTGAATCCGCTACCGATCGCCCTTTTCGTGCTGGTTTCCGAACTTCCGTCACTATGATATACCACATTAAGCCGACCACTGTTAAGGCAATGAAGACCACTGCCAGTGACAACCCAGGAAATGTGTATACGACGACAGACAGAAAAGCACAGCTTGCCAGGACGCCAATGATTAGAAGAATCCTTTCATAACGCGTCCTCTCCGCTGCTTCAGTCGTTGTAGCTCTAGCGGATACAGACCTTCGTCTGGCTGGTAGGCTGAAATAGGCAACGACGGCCAGTATCGAGGCAAGTATTATTAGTATATCTCTCCACATTTGCTTTTCATTACCATTATAACATTGGGACAATACTCTTCGTCAGCAAGTTGTCCTCAAACTTCACTGATCAAACAATTAATAGCATCTTCTATTTGAATTTGGCTGGTGGTATGATTGAATTGAGAGAAGGTTGGAACAGGGGCTGAAACAGCAAAAATACTGGATAAGAATCAAGAAAGTTGAAACCGACTTGCTCAAGTTTGGTATCAGCACCGGCTCAGTCAGGAAGCTTATTTACCGCCATCCTGTAAGCGTCCTGGAGCGGCTTATAAAAGCGACTGAGAAACGCCAACCCGGAGAGCCGGCTACCTATTTTCTAAATGGTCTCAAGAAGTCCAGAATGAAACATCGGCCTGAAGTGACCCTAATCAGAGATGAAGACACGTAAATTGAAATGATAATAATAAAATGCGCCAAGTGTAGAAGGAAGGTGTTCAAATATTTGAAAGTTGGCAAGGGGCGAATATTACACTGCTGGAGGGAGCGAATAATAGAGGATAATAGCACTCGAGATGGGAATAGAATTAAGTGTCAGTGTGGCAATTTAATCGGGATTGATGAAGGAAGGTGGATCAAGATGAAACAACACTCCTTCACTTATTCAGGAACAAGAACCAGGGGATAAAATGTCTCTGCGGAGCTTAAAAATGCCTGCCTATCAGGAATTAGCACTCCCCGGTGTAGAATGGCATAGCCAAATAGCCTCCGAGATAATAAAGCTATTCATCAATTCTGGCATTACGTCACCAGTATAAGCTAACCTGGCTTATCGTTCACGTGCTTTTCTTGTAGGAGGAGTGCTTCCCTCAGTATAATACTCGGTGAGTTATAGAACAATCACAGCAATATAATCAAGAGCATGAAGGAAGTGATCCTGGGTATAGGAAACACATTAAAGGGTGACGATGGAATTGGCATTTACATCGCTGAAAGCATCAATAAATACCTGAGAGAATTTGGGGAGAGGTCGAAGCAATCCAAATTCACCAGCGCTAGGAGAGAGCTTATTGCTATAAATTGCGGTACAACCCCAGAGAACTACACCTCAATTATTAGAAAGCGTACCCCCGACAGACTCATATTAGTAGATGCTGCTGACATGGGTCTAACTCCGGGTTCATGTAGAATTATCCCGCCGGAGAGAATACAAGTCATGCATACTTCAACACATAATATGCCATTATCTTTCTTAATATCGTATGTAAGTGAATTCTGCCGGGATATAGTTCTTCTAGGGGTTCAGCCGGAAAAGATGGATTTCGGCACAGGATTATCGAGTGCTGTTAAAAGAAGCGAAGAGTATGTGACAAAGCTCATAATAGCACAGCGGCTGAGTGAAATAATGACGCTCAAAGCACGAGCAACATAAGTTACCCTTTTACCACAAGCTCGTCGGCATACTTATCATAGCTGGAGAGCAGGAATTCATCAGTCATGGAAAGCGCTCCCACAGGGCAGATGTCACTGCATTGAGCGCAGAAGCAGCATCTGGCGACGAATATTTTCACCTTCTTTTCTTCAGGTATAAACTCTATGGCCCTGGTGGGGCAGATTTTAATGCACAACTGGCACCCGGTGCATTTCTCTCTATTAAGCGCTATTTTCCCACGAAACCTGGGTGGCACTGGAATTGGTGGTATTAGCTTCAATTTGCCTTCCTTAATCCTGTCCAGCAATTGGATGATGGATTTGGGAGCATATTTTGCCGGGAATTTGTTTGTCGCTGGAGTTTGAACGAGCTGCCTTAGCAATACCTTTACTATTTCCATATATTTCGCCTCACACTACCGTATCTATCCACATCAATACCAGACCGGCAAGGCTTACCAGTGACATTGCGACGAGATAGACTTTACTTGCCTGGTCAATCCTGAAACGCGCCATGGCAGCGCGTATCAACATTATACAAACAAACATTATCACAAAGACTTTGACGAGGAAGAATAGCCCATCCACAACCATTGCAGGAGCAGATACCCCGATTCCAATTACAGACGAGAGATTGTACGGGAAAAACAAAGCTACTATCAAAGATGCCATGGCAAAAGCTCTTATTGCGCTTGCAATATAGAATAGGGCAAGGTTTCTTCCAGAATATTCAACCAATAGCCCCCCAGCAATCTCAGTTTCAGCTTCCGCCACGTCAAATGGTATCTTGCCGACTTCTCCAGGCGTAACCATTAGAAGAACGAAGAGCAACAGTAGTGTTCCTATGACTCCAGCCGGGCCTACCAGATTCCAAATCGGATTTGCAGCAACCGTAGATAACGCAAATGGATTGGTGCCAGTAACATGGCTGGTACGCCAGCCAATAGCGACTATCGCCATCGCCAGGGGGAATTCATAACTCATCATGACAACCATTTCGCGTTGTGCGCCCACGGTGGCATATGGCGAGCTCGACGCGAACCCGGCTGCCACAAGTGCCAGAGAAGGTATGACTAACAGGTATAGCAGTACTATTGCATCACCGAAGCCTTCAAAAAGTGCCTTTTGCCCGAACATGGGTATGTAGAGTAATAGCATAGCTGACCCCATCAGGCAGAGGATTGGGGCCGCCTTGAACAGCCAGCCAAGCGAACCATCGGGTATGATGCTTTCCTTCATGAGCAGCTTCTCGACGTCGCGGAAGGGCTGGCGTATTGGCGGTCCTATCCTGCCTTGCATGTGGGCAACTAGCTTGCGGTCTATGCCGAGGTATAACAGAGCAAATAGCGCTCCAACTACTCCCACAATGACCGGGCCGATAATTATTGTTGCAATACCTGCTGGACTATTAGCTATCAAATTGGGCTTCCAATCTTTTTGTTTTTTCAACGGAGAGCTCATGAAGCTCTCTGTCACTAAGTAAGGATTTGTTCCTCGTTTTTGAGTCCACAACGATAGCTCTATTAGTACATGACATACAGGGGTCAATAGAGGCAAAGGCTATTGGAACATCAGCAATCTGCCCTCCCTTGAGTATTGCTGGTATCGCCATAAGATTCACATATGTAGGGGCTCTTATCTTCCAATTAGACAGGGTTTCCCTGCCAGCTTCCAACCGAACATAATGCACAACTTCGCCTCTAGGCGCTTCGGCTCGCCCGATGCCTTCACCCTCCGCTTTGGTCAGCATATTTAAGAGTTTTGCCGCCTTCTGTTCGACAAGTAGAGGGCCAGACGGCATTTCATCCAGACATCGCTCTATGATTTCAATGGCTTGCTTAACCTCCAGTAATCGGACAACTATTCTGTCATATACATCGCCGACTACAGTTCCAGTGAGCATATCTGGGGTAATGGCTTTGATATCTAAATCAGCATATCCACCATAAGGCTGGTCCTGTCTTACATCCTTGGGTACGCCGCTGGCCCTACCAGTCGGCCCAACTGCAAGTAGTTTCAAAGCATCCTCGGTTTTCAGGATACCTACATTCCTTGTCCGCATCCGTATCGTCCTATCGTCCAAAAACACGGTTCTCAACTGGTCAAATATGCTCTTGTAGTAATCTAGAGATTGCCTGATCCTGCCAAATTGTTCTTCAGTAATATCTCTTCTCACTCCGCCAATCTGAAACATAGCTTTAGTGACCCGGTTTCCTGTCACGTACTCTATTAGGTCCATTATTTCTTCTCTGACACGCCAGACAAGGTAAAACACGCTGTCAAAGCCAATCTCGTGAGCAGCAACGCCTGCCCATAAGAGATGAGAATGTATTCGCTCCATTTCCGCGATAATGACCCTTATATATTCAGCGCGCTCCGGGGGGGTGATTCCCGCAGCTTGCTCCACAGCCATAACATATGCGAAGGGATGACATATATTGCAGATGCCGCATACCCGCTCAGCCAGGTATATGTTCTGGATAGGGTTATTTCTATTCATACCAAGCCATTCAATGCCACGGTGGACCTGTCCCACAACGACATCTACATCCACAATCTCCTCCCCATCAATGCTAAGGTCAAGCCGAATGGGTTCCTTCAGGGCGGGATGAATTGGACCCACAGGTATGGTGTATCTTGTTTTCGTCTCATCCACTGCCATATTTCTTCTGCCTCCCAGGCAGGACTCTAAGCATGTCCTGTGGCCCTGTCTCATCAGTCCTCCAGGGGTAAACACCCTGGGGAAAATCTTCGGGCAGGAACAATCGCCTGTTATCCGGGATACCAACCACTTCTACCCCCATCATCTCTTGGGTTTCGCGCTCAGTAAACAACGCACCGGGGATGATATCTGTAATCGTTGGTATCTTCAGGTCATTTTTTGCCAGGCTGATGCGTAATCCCAGTGATAACTCTTGAAGGTGATACCCATAATATAATGTGAAGTGATATATCAACTCAACTCTGTCCCCAAGATCAGCGGATGAGATTATAGCCAGGTGGGGATATTCCTGGAGTTCGCAAATATGCTCCACTGCCCTTCTAAACGCTTCTCTCTTAACATATATCCAGATTGCTCTGAAGAGATTCTTTTTGACTGCCACCTCTCTTTCATAAATTCTTGACTGAACAAGGCTATCCCCCAGAACAGTCTTAAAACTCTTAACTATTGCTTCCGGACTCAGTATTTCCATTTATGTTACCTCCTGTTTCCCAGCTTGCTCCAGCTTTACCCACGCTTTAGCCACTCCCTCTATAATTGCTTCAGGCCTGGGCGGACAGCCGGGAATATAAACGTCCACCGGTATAATTTGGTCTACTGGCCCCACCAAATTATAGGATTCATGAAATACATCCCCTTCTATACCACAGTTGCCAACTACGATGACCATTTTAGGGTCGGGTACCTGTTCGTATACTCGCTTTAGCCTTGGGGCCATCTGCCTCGTTACTGGGCCCGTCACCAGTAATACATCTGCGTGTCGTGGTGAGCCGACGAGGACGATGCCAAAACGCTCGACATCATACCTAGGGGTAAGTGTGGCCAGAATCTCAATATCGCATCCGTTGCACGACCCTGTATTAATATGGTAGGCCCACAGCGCTCTTTTGAACGAGTCAAGGCTCATATTCTATCCTCCTCATCTAAGTCAACGATGCAATAAACAGTATCACTGCAGTTAGGGCTGTAAGGGCTATAAACCAGATGATATAGTCATTGATTATTCCTGTATGTGCTCTTACAGTTGGGTCATAGTATCGCTTGAGGGTTTGGAAAAACCCCCAATATATATTATGGGACTTTATGTGTCTTTGCTCTACAGCGGGTGGCTCTTCGCCTGACAGGAAAATGTCTGTTTGAGCAGTTCCTTCCTTATACTTCTTCTGCCCTCGACTTCTAAAAAGGCAGGTTATTGCTATCAGGATTACAAATGCAATGATGCAAATGATAGGATTCCAGAAAGGAAGACCTGTCATTTATAACCCTCCATCATACCAAACCCCTCAGCTCAGATTCTATCAGGGAATGCGGTTCTTGGCTATACTAGTGCGGTACCACGAGTAATATGAGGCCAACTATGGCTATAGCTGTGGTAGCAATCCAATAGGTGGTGGGAACTTGAGACACCTTTAGCCTGACCACTGCTACTCTGGTCAATGTCACCGTAAGCATTACAACCAAGAACAACTTTAGCAAGAAGAATACAAAATCTACCAAAGAGCCAGCAGGACCGCTTATACCAATGAGCGGAGATAGGTCATAAGGGAAGAACAAGGCAATAGTTAGAGTGCCTACTGCCACCATCTTTGTGGCATCAGCAAGGTAGAAAAGGGCGAAATTCCGTCCTGAATACTCAGCTGTCAGGCCTTCGGCAATTTCCGGAGCTGCCTCATCAATATCAAAAGGCACCGTGGCCAATTGGCCTGGTGTAACCACGACTATGGAAAAAAGAAGTAACAGCATACCTATGATGCCGGAAGGGCCTACATGGCCCCACAGCGGATGTGAGTAGATAAAAGCGAGGCCAAAAACGCTTTCACCAGGGTAAAGATAATTTAGCTTCCAGGCAATGGCAATTGCAACCACAGCTAACGGGAACTCATAGGACATCATGGTTATCATTTTTCGTTGCGCTCCGACTGTGGCAAAGGGAGAGGAAGAGGCAAAACCTCCAGCCACCATAGCCAACGCGGGAATGATGAGCAAGTATACAACCAGAATAAGGTCTCCGTATCCGGAAAGCACAGGTGTGAAGGTCAGCCCACCGAAAGGCAAGTACAGAAGCACAGTAACCACGGAAGCCAAAGATATGATTGGCGCTGCATTGTAGAGCCAAGCCAGTGCTCTCTCAGGCTGAACCGTATCCTTAATCATGAATTTGCTCACATCTAGAAAGGGCTGTATTATCGGTGGGCCTATCCTGCTCTGCATATGAGCAGCGATTTTTCTATCAAAGCCCTTATACAATAGACCACAGAAGATGGCAAAAAATGCAAGGCCTATCGTCCCTATGACTGCTCCCAGGGCAGCCCCGGAGGTAATAATCATATTATTCTGGTCCTTTCGGCATAGGATTCTTAATCATCGCAGAAGGGTCAGGGGTGGCAAGGAACACGTTCTTCGTCATCATGAGACATTTTCTCGGGCAAATATCCTGACAAAGGCCACAGAAACAGCATTTCCCAAGATTTAGCCGAGGATAGGTTTTGGGATACTTCTCTTTATGTTCTTCGGGCAACTCCACCATTTCTATAGCTTTGTTGGGACATATCTCAGCACAAAGCCCACAGCTTACACATTTGTCTATGTCAAGTTCATGTTCTCCGCGATAGCCTTCTGGAATTTCAATAGCTTCGTAGGGAAATTTAACCGTCATCGGCTTCGAAAACAGCGTCTCAAACAACACTTCTATCGTTTTCACCATGCTCATCGTACATCACCTATCCATATCAGCAGGACAAATGTTTAGGCTCCAATAGATAGCCGGGATATCCGCTATTTCGGCCCCCTTCAGCAAATGTTCGAGGACCGGTATCATATGCAAGAAATCAGGGCCCCTAAGCTTAACCCTATAGGGTTCCCTTCCCCCAACACTTCTTATATAGGCACATC
>Ga0315545_1005014_pt1 | contig 10756 bp, 9 predicted proteins | sample SalMarSW160210MG_FD_203096 | JGI IMG/M metagenome (GOLD analysis project Ga0315545, IMG submission 203096) | Salt marsh sediment microbial communities from the Plum Island Ecosystem LTER, Massachusetts, United States - Salt Marsh Sediment SW1602-10 ...
CTTCCCGCGTAATACTCCCGCAGCTCGGGTGAAACCCAGCCGATGCGATGCTTGATATACCAGATGCTTTCACCGCTTCCCCGCCTTCTGCCGAACAGACTGATTTCATTCTTATAGCCTTGAGGATTATCAGCCAGGATCAGGCTTAACAAGGTAGATTTACCGGCACCGTTCGGCCCCAGAAGCGCCCAGTTTTCACCCCTGTGCATACGCCAATTTATCCGGGAAAGAACATCCACTCCGTCATACGTAACCGTTACATTTTTCATACTGATAAGAAGAGGATCTGCCGGAGCACTCACTTTTTTAAAAGCAGGAAAAGTAATCTTTGTATTAATCTTCTTGTTTTCCCTGACAGACAGCTCCCGCGTATACGCCGAATCTAATATATCCTGTTTCTTTCCCATGGCAACAATTTTACCGGAAGCCAAACAGAGTATATGAGTAATGCCGGGGAGGATATCATCCGGTCTGGAAGTAAGAAGCAGTAAATGCAATCCCGGAGTTGTAATGAGCTTCCCAAGGATAACCGTTAAGTCCTGCCGCGAACCGGCATCCAACCCCACAAAAGGATCGTCAAGAATAAGCAGTTTCGGTGACTACATGAGTGCCCGCGCCAGCAGCACTTTCTGTACTTCGCCGTTTGATAAATAGAGCAGCTTGCGCTTGAGCAGATAGCTAATGCCCAGCAGCTTTACCGCCTGCCGTCTTCGTGCTTCATAGATATCTTTGTGCAGCTTTAATGGAGTTTTATCGTGCAGAGAGATACGCTCTATACTTTCACCGGTCAGTACTTGCTTAACCAACGGAGAATCATCGCCTTCCATACTCTGCCAGCGTGCCTGATGATAACTGGCCTGGGTAAGCATAAGCTTCTTGTGCTCATCGGGTGAGATAATGAGTATCTCACCTTTATTATAGTATGTTCTCCCCGGGTCCGTTTTCTGCTGATCAAAGAAATAGCGTATAGTTCCGCGGGAAAAAGCTATTTGCCTTAAGAGTATTTTAACCAGTATTGATTTACCGGAAGCATAATGCTTTATATAACAAACTTTGCCCAAGATCAATATACGTAATGAAGATGATTAATCCAAAGCCAACGGTTATCTCTATATACACTTGTACTTTTATAACGGTTCTCGTATGATATATTGAGAATATATAATCTTATAAAAAATGGGGACATCAATGAAAATTATAAGGTTAGAGAAGATGAGTGGACATATATTTATGATTCCAATACAAATCTCACGATGTATTTTGAGAACAACAGAGTTATTAAAATTAGTCTTTGGATGGGTTTGTAGTAATTCTTCTTAATATGTGTGGAGAGGCTGCTATGACCGAAAAAAATAACTGGCAACAAGAAGTAAAGAGAGTAGCGGAAGGTATTCGCCGCAGAGTACTGGAGCATACCGTTAAAAATAACGGCGGATACTTAAGCCAGGCCTGCTCCGCAGCTGAGATTCTTGCTACTCTTTATGTATACATAATGAAGCTGGGTTCCAGTACCGCGCCTATGGTTCCCCCGCCCTTTCAGGGTGTGCCGAGTATCAACAACCCCGACTACACAAGCGGCGCCGGTTATAATGGTCCCGCCACCCCGGATTTTGATAGATTTTTCTTAAGTCCGGCGCATTATGCTCTTGTACTTTATACAGTATTAATCGAAACAGGGCGAATGGCCCCGGAAGGACTTTCTCAGTTTAACCAGGACGGAAGCACGGTGGAAATGATAGGCGCCGAACATTCCCCCGGTTTTGAGATGATGGGCGGAGCATTGGCACAGACCTTGAGTCAGGCGGGGGGAATCGCCTTGGCCAGAAAACTTCGCGAACAAAAGGCACGGATCTGGGTTTTCATGTCCGACGGCGAGTTTCAGGAAGGCCAGGTGTGGGAGGCTTTTCAAACCCTGTCGCATTATAAAGTCGACAACATCACTGTGTATGTTGATGTAAACGGCCAGCAGTGTGACGGGGAGATCCGGAATGTCATGGGAATAGGACCCCTGGATCAGCGCCTGCAGTCCTTCGGCGCCAGAGTGATTAAAGTAGACGGCCATGATATCACTGCACTTTCCGCGGCAGCATCGTACAAGGCCGACGGCCGGCCGCTGTCCGTACTGTGCTATACGGACCCCTGTCGGAAAATAAGTCTGCTGGAAAAACGCAGACCCAAACTGCACTACGTACGTTTTAAAAACAAAGCCGAGCGGCAGGAATATGCGGCCTTATTCCATAAGAATATGCCTGCCGGTCACACGCTGTGAGGAGACGGTAATGGAGACAGTTGCCAGGGTTCATGAGAACAACCTTGTTAAGTGGGCAAAAAACAGGCCGGAAGTAGTAGTGCTTTCCGCCGACCTCACAGGCTCGACCGAAATCGGCCTGTTTGCAGAAACCTACCCCGACCGCTTCTTTTCTATGGGTGTGGCCGAGCAGAACATGCTGAGCTTTGCCGCCGGTATGGCGCGGGAAGGATTTATCCCCTTTGTGCATACCTTTGCGGTCTTTATCTACCGTCAGGCTCTCAATCAGATAATAAGCTCTATAGCCTATTCGAATCTTCCGGTAAAAATGTTCGGATTTCTTCCCGGTATCACCACTCCCGGCGGCGCTACTCATCAGGCGATCGAGGATGTGGCGGTTATGCGCGCGATTCCCAATATGGTTATTTATGAGCCTGGGGATGCCACGGAAATAGAAAGTGTACTGGATGCGGTTGCACAAACTCCGGCGCCGGTATATGTACGAATGCTCAGAGGAGAAGTGCCCCGTCTTTTTTCTAAAACCGAAGCGTTTACTGCCGACAGGGCCAGGGTTTTGAGCCGGGGGGATGACCTCACCCTGCTTTCATCCGGTATCTGCACGGAAGAGGCTATGAGAGCAACAGCTGCTTTGCAGGCCAGAGGCGTTAACATACTCCACCTGCACATTTCAACCCACAAACCGTTTACAGATCCGGCAGTTTTGGACGCGCTCTCCGCACCCCGCTACGGCGTTATCACTATGGAAAACCACTCTATTGTTGGAGGGCTGGGCAGCGCCGTTGCCGAGCTTATGGCTGAAAACGGAATCGGAAAGCGCCTTGCTCGCATCGGCCTTAAAGACACCTTTGCTCACGGCGGCGGCAGAGCCTATCTGATGCGCTACTATTCTCTGGACGCCCTTACCCTGGTAAATCGGGTCGAAACACTCATCGGAGAAAAGCTCGGTATCACCGAAAATAATCTGGCCGCCGTGCGCTTGGAACACGCACACAGCAAGGCAAAAGAGGAGGATCTCTGAATGGAGCACTCACCACGCTTGGCTTTGAGCAACAAGCGCTTTACAGTAACTTATACTCTTACCGGTACAAAACAGGAATGCCTGTTAAAAGCCAGGGACATCTGCTACGAACAAACCGTCGAATTCCCTGAAGACCTCACTCCCACAGGAGATATCGGTAATCACATCGTCGGCCGCATAGAAGATTTCAGAGAGTTAAGTCAAAAACGCTTTCAGACCGATATCAGCTTTGCCGTGGAAAGCGCAGGCGCAGAGCTTACCCAGCTTTTAAATGTCATATTCGGTAATATCAGCCTTAAACCGGGTATAAAGGTGGAAAAAGTTAATCTTCCCGCGGAAATCCTATGCCTGTTTACAGGACCAAAGTTCGGGCAGCGGGGCTTCCGAAAGGCGCTGCGCGTATACAAGCGGCCCCTTATCTGTACAGCTTTAAAACCCATGGGATTAAGTGCTCAGGACCTGGCCGGGCAGGCCTCCCTTTTCGCGCTTGGCGGAATAGATATCATCAAAGACGACCACGGGCTTGCGGACCAGCCGTTTTGTCCTTTTGAGGAAAGAGTGCAAAGGTGCAGCGAGGCCGTACGCAACGCCAATCAAAAAACAGGAAAATCCTCGATTTACGCGCCCAATATTACCGCGCCGGCAAACCGTGTTCTCGAAAGAGCCCGGTTTGCCAAAAAAAACGCTGCCGGTGCATTGCTTATTACTCCGGGTCTTACGGGTTTGAACAGCATGCGTCTGCTGGCTCAAGAACAGGTATTCGGTCTGCCGCTTATGAGCCATCCCGCTTTTTGGGGCAGTTTCGTCACATCACCGCACAGCGGACTCTCTCATTACTTTTTATACGGACAGCTGATGCGTCTTGCCGGAGCGGATGCCGTGATTTATCCTCATTCCGGAGGGCGTTTTTCCTTCAGCAGAGAAGAATGCACGGATATTGTGCGCGGCTGTAATGATAACCTCGGAAATCTTAAAGCGATCTTCCCCGCACCCGGCGGGGGCATGACCAGGGACAGACTACACGACATGCTGTCCATGTACGGCCGCGATTTTATCCTGCTGATAGGCGGAGAGCTGCACCGGTACGGTGGGAATTTGTCGGAAAACAGCCGCCGCTTGGTGGAGATGCTGGAAAAGGCGTAAGAGCAAAGCGGACAGTCAAAGCATGATTAAATTATAACCGAACAGCGGCAATTCGGCAAACACGAGGAAGCTGACGGCCGCAGCTTCCTCAGATCAATATGGTTATTCAAACTACGGATGTCCGTGCATGGTTATAGATTGTATATTTTAACAGACAGTATTTTTTCTTTACAGGCGTAATTTTTTTTGCTATACTTGTAGCAAATCAATTAAGGAGGATGACGTGATCTCAAAAGACAAATCAATTCAGGTCTCAAAATTCGGTACGAAAAATACCGCAATCAAAACCAAATTTTCCGTAGATCCCATTGTGGCAACCATGGAACAGGAATTAAAAAAGCGGCTTTCAAAGCAGGGCTATTCCGTAGCTCCAAGCGGTTCCGTTACCATTCAGGGCAATTTTGTAATGATCAATGAAGGCAGCAGATTTTTACGCTGGTTTATCGGTCCTTTCGGCGCAGGCACCACCAAACTTGAAGTTGAGGGCAAAATAACTGAGAAGGGCAAAGAGTTAAAAAATTTTAACCTGAAACAAAAGGGTTACGGTGGTTTCGGCGGCGGGAACAGCCAGCAGCTACTGTTAGGTTCCACCCGTGGAATAGCCAAAAAAATTGTAAAGCTTATGCAGAGCGAATAGAAAGGTGCGTCATGCAAAGCGAGAATAAAAGAAGCAGAAGACAATGGGAAGCCTATCTGGAAATCAATGCCAATAAAATCGAGGAACATATTCTTTTAAAAGAAATGACAGCCGACGGATACTCCGAAAAGGAAATAAGAGAGCTCATTACCAAATATAAACGCAAATCCACAGGCCTAAACGCGGGATTAATGATAGGCGGTTTAGTGCTATTCCTTATCGGCATCGCACTTAGTCAGGCCTCTTATGAGGCCGCTTCCGGCGGAGGAGCTTATTACATGTTCTGGGGCGCATGGATTGTAGGCATAGTGACCTTTTTTTTAGGACTTTTCAGATTTATTACCAAAAAATAAATTTATGCATTGCGAGATTATTCGCTTATATTTCCGCGCAGCGCCTTAAGCCGTCCTTTTTTTTCACGGCCAAGGCGCTTTTGTTTTGTATGGGCGCAGATTGTGGAAGTTTAAGCTTAAAGAAGTTGATGAGTGGATAAAGAAGGGCAAAGCGGGGTAAAAGGGAAAGTAAGATGCAGGATATAACAAAACTTGAAAAACGACTATGGGAAGCCGCTGACCAGCTGCGGGCAAACTCCAAACTCACACAAACGGAGTATTCCATGCCCGTGTTGGGACTTATTTTCCTGCGCTACGCCTTTAACCGTTTTCTGATAGCTACAGAAGAAATCGAAAAAAATCTTCCCACAAGAGATGGTAAAACACGCGCCATCGCTAAAGAAGATTATAAAGGAAAGTCCGCGCTGTATCTCCCTGAACAATCACGATACGATTATCTGCTGAATCTACCGCAAGGAGAAGATCCCCCAAAAGCTGTAAATGAAGCTATGGACGCAATAGAAGCAGACAATGAGAGTCTTTCGGGAGTATTGCCTAAGGATTATCATATATTCAGTAGCGATCTACTGACTTTATTGTTAAAAATATTTAATGATGAAACATTGCAAAAAGCCACGGGTGATATATTCGGGCAGATTTATGAGTATTTTCTTATGAACTTTGCTATGGCGGGGGCAGGAGAAAAAGGAGAATTTTTTACTCCCAGTTCTCTGGTGCAGACAATCGTGAATGTTATTGAACCCAATCATGGGATTGTGTTTGACCCCGCCTGCGGTTCAGGTGGCATGTTTGTTCAAACCGGGCATTTTATGCACATACAAGGTAAAAATCCCGCTTCGGTTCTTACTTTTTACGGGCAGGAAAAGACATCCACAACCATCCGCTTAGCCAGAATGAACCTTGCTGTGCATGGGATCGAAGGAAAAATCGCGGAAGCCAATACCTTTTATCAGGACGAACATAACCTTTATAAAAAAGCTGATTTTGTGATGGCCAATCCTCCGTTTAATGTTGACGGCGTGGATGCGGAAAAAGTCAAGGCGGACCACAGACTTCCTTTTGGACTTCCCGGAGTGAATAAGAAAAAGCAGGTTTCCAATGGCAATTATCTGTGGATTTCCTATTTTTACAGTTATATGAATGAAACAGGCCGGGCCGGTTTTGTCATGTCCAGTCAGGCTTCCAGCGCGGGAGGCGGAGAAAAGGAAGTGCGCAGGAAACTGATAGAAACAGGCTCAGTGGATGTGATGATCGCCATCCGCTCCAACTTTTTTTACACCCTGTCCGTTCCCTGTGAGCTATGGTTTCTCAATAACAATAAACCCAAGGATATGAAAAACAAAGTGCTGATGCTCGACGCGCGCAATACCTACCGCATGGTCACCCGGCGCGTCTATGATTTTTCACCGGAACAGCTAAAGAGTATCACTTCTATTGTGTGGCTTTATAGGGGAGAAAAAGAGAAGTATCTGTCTTTAATAGAAGAATATTTTAAAACAATGTTATCACATGACGTACGCATTGAAGTGGAGATTAATGAGTATTTATCCGCCGCGAAACAATACGACGGACAAGAGGAAGCACTAAATAAGTTAAGAGAAGAAGCAAAAATATGCGCAAGCCGTATTAAAGACTATACAAAAGCATACGGCAATGTAAAGACAAACACTGAACAGGCAAAAGCCTACGCTCAAATTGAAGAGATTATAGTTGAACTCAAAAACATACGAAAACTACTGGAACAGTCTTTTAAAGCGATAATTGAAAGCTTCAATCAAAAACGCAACAGCAAAAAACAGAAAGCCGAGCTGGAACAGGTGCATGAAAATGCTCTGGAATCAATTAAACAGACTCTTTATTTTCACAAACAAATCGGCTGGCACATAAACCACTTTCCCAAAGCCGAACTTATTGACGTTCCGGGACTTGTTAAGCTGGTGGATAAAAAGGAAATAGAAGAAAACGATTACAGCCTTACCCCCGGCCGTTACGTGGGAGTGGCCCCGGAAGAAGAAGACGAAGATTTTAACTTTGAACAGACCATGCTGGAGATACACCGGGAACTGGCGCAGTTGAATGAAGAAGCCGTCAAACTTGCAGAGGTAATACAGAGTAATTTTGAGGAGCTGGGGATAACAGAATGACAGAAGCAGAACTGGATTTTATCCTTAAACAAGTAGAGGGCCAATTTATTGAAGTCTACAAAAACAAGCTGGTTGTGTTTAATCCGGAAGGTCTGGTGAAGTGGATGAATCCTGCGGATTTCGACAAGGTTAGTAAAATCAGGAATCCTATTATTGCTTCTTTACTATCTCGAACTATTTATGTTGAAAAGATGGGAACAGGAATAAAAAGGATGAGCACTGCAATGGCAGAGGCCGGTTTTACCGAGCCGGTTTTTGAACAAAGCGCGCATTCTTTTTTTATTACTTTTAAAGATAAAAATATGGATGGTGAATTAAGTGGTACGTCGGAGAAACCGTCGGTGAAAATTATTACCCTGCTTAAAAATACACCAACACTTACGATTAAAAATCTAGCAGATAAAATCGGAGTAACAGCCCGTTCGATCGAAAGGAATATTAAAAATATTCAGGAACAAGGCTTGTTAAGAAGAAAAGGGTCGGACAAAGGAGGACATTGGGAAGTTTTGTAGCATTGTTATTTGACTGCTATTTGATAGGATTTCTATGATTATAGATGATTGTATGTTTTTTTATATAAATTTAAGATTTTTTACGGGAGATTCTTAGAATTTTGAATGAATCTTATTTGACTGCTATTTGACTGAGAGTTTAAAGAAGATGAGAATGAAGAAGAAGCTACTACTGCAAATGATGATGTTGATGAAAAAGATGATGAATATGTTGGCACAGTTAAATGAGGAATCTGTTAACCTGGCGGGGATTATCCAGAGTAATTTCGAGGAGCTGTGGCTGTGAAATGGAAAGATTGTAAACTATCTGATATAGCTGATGAAATTAGAATAACATATAAACCTAATAAAAATGAAATATTACCATATATAGGTATGGAACATGTCCAAAATGATATGCTGAAATTAGCTTCAATTGGTACATCCCAAGAAGTAACGAGTAATAAATACAGATTTGATAAAAATAACATTTTATTTGGGACTCTAAGACCATATTTTAAGAAAATCGTAAAGACAAGAACAGATGGTGTATGTTCCACTGAATTTTCAGTAATCAAACCCAAGGATGAAAGAGATATAGATTTCTTATTATATACTATCGCCAGACAGGATTTCATTAATTATGCAGTAAAACGATCAAAAGGTGATAGACCCAGAACGAAATGGGAATGGTTTTCAGAATTTGATATTACGATTCCACATATCTATATTAGACAAAAAATCGCTTCCTTCCTTTCCGCTTACGACGACCTGATTGAAAACAACCTGCGGCGCATAGAACTGCTGGAAAAAGCCGCGCGGGAATTGTATAAGGAGTGGTTTGTACGCTTTAAGTTTCCGGGGCATGAAAAGGTGAAGTTTATGGACGGCTTGCCGGAGGGGTGGGAGAGGAAGCAAGTTAAAGATTTAGGTAAAGTTGTGACAGGTAAAACACCATCAACAAAAAAGGCCGATTATTTTAATGGTGACATATTATTTATTAAAACACCTGATATGCATAAATCCTCTGTTATTATTGAATCTGTAAGCACATTAAGTAATATAGGTGCTGATTCACAAAAAAATAAATATATTCCTGAATTCTCAATAATGGTTGCTTGTATTGGAGCAAGGTTAGGTGTAGTCTCTTTAAATGGCTTTATAGCTCAAACAAATCAGCAAATTAATACTTTAATACCAAGTAAAGAATATGTCAGATTTTATTCTTTTTTTTTATTAGAAGATTTAAAACCTCATTTAAGAGCTATGGGTGGTGGTGCAACTATGCCAAATGTAAATAAGACAAAATTTGAAAATATAAAAATAATAGTACCTAAGAAAGAATTAATCATTGAATTTAACAAATTTAATAAAGATGTTTTTAAGCAAATAAGGAACATAATCATTCAAAACCAACTACTTAAACAAGCCCGTGATTTACTACTTCCACGTCTTATGAAAGGAGAGATTGAGATTTAAATGCATGGTTATACTAAGGAAGAACATTTAATTATTTGGAGTTCAAGCCATGGTTCAAAAGGCGTTCTTCCAGATTTAATAAGAAGACTTGTTATGCATTTTATTCAAAATGATGATTTTATAGAACCTCCTGATTTTCCAGCAAATTGTGTAGTAAATAGAAGTGGATTTGATGGAATATTAAAAACACGCAGCTCAAATTTCTTTTCTTCAACTAGTATTTCTGTTTGGGAACTAAGTACATCAAAAGGAATTGAAGGAAAGGCAAACTATGACATTAAAACAAGAATTAGTAGTGAAGCTGAGATTGATAGTAACAAAATATCATATATTGCACTTACCTCAAATCGTTGGGATGGGAAAAAAGCGTGGAAAGAATTGCAAATAAATAAAAAGATATGGTCTGATGTAAGATCATATGATTGTACTGATATTGCATTATGGTTGAGTAATTGTAGGGATGTTGAAGCTTGGTTCTTTGAAAAAGTACTTCATTTACCACCACCTGTATATCCAAAAACAGTTGAATTAAATACAAATGTTGACGATAAACCATTAAATTACACAATAAATATTGATCTGAGTGAACATGAAGATACATATTTAGAAAATATAAAGCATATTGATTTGATTTTAAAATCGAATAAACCAACGAAAGCACAAATAATATTTGTTTTTGGATTAATTGAAAGCGCAAAAAGCTATTATAACCACTTTTTTGAGAATGTAAGAACTAGTTTTTGGTTTAATATTTTAAATTCTAAAGGTTATTTCGTGCATGATAATAATCCTGAACCAATAAAAGCCGAGAATGGATACCAAATGCCGTTTTGGCCGATGTTGCAATATTTAGAAAAGCTATCTCAGCAAATATCAAAAAATCAAAACATGGAGTTGATTGAAAAGCTTTTAAAAATTATCCAGGATGTAACATCTCATCCGAAAGATAATTTATATACATGGCACTCTTTTATTAAAATACTAATAAATATTCCTAATGATAAAATACCTCTATTTAATTTTGAAAATATTAAAATTTGGTTGGATAGTAATTTCAAAACGGATCTTCAAAGTTCTATTATATGCAAGGGGCTTCTGCAAAAATTTTTAAATACTAACTCTTCCATCGAAGATTCTCAAAAAGCCGAGAAAATACTACACTTCTTATTTTCTATTAAAAAGAAAAACAAAGAGGATACCTTTGATGCTTTTTCGGATAGTG
>Ga0315545_1005016_pt1 | contig 10752 bp, 13 predicted proteins | sample SalMarSW160210MG_FD_203096 | JGI IMG/M metagenome (GOLD analysis project Ga0315545, IMG submission 203096) | Salt marsh sediment microbial communities from the Plum Island Ecosystem LTER, Massachusetts, United States - Salt Marsh Sediment SW1602-10 ...
TACTGCTTTGCTTCCTCTCTGCTTTTCTTGTCGGTCATGCTTTTCCTCCTTATTTTGTAATTATATCAGGCTTCTTTTCTTTATGATTTACACTTTGCACTCTCCCTCATTGGGTTAAATGGCATTGTCGCCGTCGTCGCCGGTCCTAACACGCACTGCATTCTCGACCGGCAGGACAAAGAGCTTGCCATCACCCATCTCTCCAGTTCTTGCCGCTGTAGTAATGACATTCAGTATTCTGCCAACATCTTCATCCAGAACGACCACTTCGACCTTAATTTTGGGCAGTAAGTCTACTTTGTACTCGCCTACCCGCCACTGCAACGTGAGCCCTCCCTGTCGCCCCCTGCCGCTCACTACGCTCACCGTAATACCGAAATAACCGCCGGCCTCAAGTGCTGTCCTCACGGCATTTAACTTCTCCTGCCGGATAATCGCCTCTATCAACTTCATCGCAGCATACCTCCGTAAGCCCTTTCACCATGCTGGGATATATCCAGCCCTACCGTTTCCTCTGCGGCATTGACTCTCAGTCCTATAGTAACATCAACTATCTTTCCCACAACCCACGTGACTCCGAAGGCAAAGCCCCAGACGACTGCCACTCCCAAGAGTTGCCTGGCAAGCTGCATGGCATTGCCGAAAATCAGCCCATTGCCTCCAGCCGGATTAACGGCTATGGTAGCAAAAATGCCTGTAGCCAAAGCCCCCCATGTGCCACCAATGCCATGACATGCCCAGACATCCAGAGACTCATCGACCTTGTTTGTCCTGTTTCTCCAGGCCATAAGCTTGTAAGAGAGTATCGAAGCTATAGCTCCTATTGGAATGCCAGCCAGTGGATATACGAAGCCAGCAGCGGGCGTGATGGCGACCAGTCCCACTACAGCGCCGGTGGCAGCGCCAAGCACTGATGGCTTATGATTGATCCAGTCGAGAATCATCCAGGTTAAGGCAGCAGAGGCACCGGCAGTATTGGTAGCCACGAAGGCGTTGGAAGCTAGCCTGCCTGCGGTGAGAGCGCTTCCGGCATTAAAACCGAACCAGCCAAACCAGAGCAGCCCAGCGCCGAGCACCACCATAGGTATGTTGTTCGGTTCCATGGGCTCCCTTTCCTTGAATCCCCTGCGCGGTCCCAGTACCAGGGCTAGAGCCAATGCTGAAACACCAGCCGATATATGAACTACAGTACCGCCGGCGAAGTCGAGCGCGCCCAACCTCGCCAGCCAGCCGCCCGAACCCCATACCCAGTGTGCCACCGGGCAGTAGACCAGAGTCAACCATAAGGCGGAAAAGATGAGCAGGGCACTAAATTTCATTCGCTCGACTACTGCCCCTGTGATTAAAGCTACGGTGATTATGGCAAACATGGCCTGAAATGCCATGAAGGCTAGATGAGGAACAGTGGTGGCATACACAGATGAGGGGTCCTGTCCTACACTTTTGAGGCCGAGCCAGTCGAGTCCACCGATGATGCCACTTTTGTCCGGTCCAAAGCTTATACTATAGCCGTAAAGCACCCAGAGGACAGATACTATAGCAATGATGGCGAAGCTCATCATCATAGTGGCAAGAAGATTCTTTCTTCTCACCATGCCGCCATAGAACAGGGCCAGCCCCGGCACCATAAGCCACACCAGCGCTGTGGATATTAACAACCAGGCAGTGTCACCCGTATCAATAGGCATCTGAAATCCCCTTTCTAAACATCATCTTCCTCATGATGACTTCCAATGGTGTCAACTGTTTTGTCTTCAGTATCTTCATCGCGCTTTTTTCATCAGTATGTTCATCCTCGGTAAGCTCTTGACCAGGGATAGCTCTAGCCAAACGGGGTGATAATCCTCTCGAGAGCTCAATAGTTTGGTTTACGTCCATGCTCATTTTTTTGACCAAATCATAAAATTCCCATGTTTCCAGAATATTACAGGCAGGTTAAATCTTTGTTACAAGAGGATAGGGCTTGACAAAATAATTGTATTTTGCTATGCTAGGTAAACGGTTGCCGACGTCGGTAACAATTCAGAGGATTTTAGAACATGAGAAGAGTATATGTTAAGGAAGAGGTCTGCATTGGTTGTGGACTCTGCGAAGTTTATTGCCGAGTGGAGCACTCTCAATCTAAGGACCTGATCAAAGCGTTTAAGAGAGAGACTCCGCGTCCTTTGCCTCGCGTGCATGTGGAGAGGAATATAGAGGTCTCTTTTCCAATTCAATGTCGCCACTGCGCTGAGCCCTGGTGTGTTTATTCTTGTCTTACGGGCGCGATGCACAGGGACGCTGCAAGTGACGAGGTTATCGTTGATATGGAAAAGTGTACTGGTTGCTGGACATGCCTGGTAGCCTGCCCGTACGGGGCGCTTAGTCGTGACTTGACTAGCAAGACTGTTATCAAGTGCGACCTTTGTCCCGGTAGGGCGATACCTGCCTGCGTAACAAACTGTCCTAATGAGGCGCTTATGTTAGGAGCAGACGACAGAAAGGAATAATATGGATAGACTAATCACCATAATCGAACGTGGCGCAGAAGATATGCAAGGGATAGCCACTGTAATGGCGAAGCCTAGTGGCGGATCGAGGGTAACTGGGAATGTTAGCAACGCAGCAAGTGTGGCGGCTGCCATGCTACTCGATGCAATGGCTACTGTGATTCCTTTAGCTAAATGAATTTGATGGAGGTGTATCATGTCATACAATTGGGGACCGCACTATATTGTTCCTTCACAGATCTTCAAAACCTATTCCGGCAGTGTTCAGTTACGTGAGGAATTTGACGAAGATTTGTTGCGCAAGGAATTAGAGGAATTGGGATTTGGCGGGTCTATCGTCAGGATAACCAATCCTTGGTATTACCGTAAGAAGAATTCCAATACGTGGATTAAGATCGGAGAATCAGAGGACAAACACAGATATTTCCCTGTTGTGTGGGACACAACCAATCTAGAGAATGGTCAATATGAGGTAATAGGATTAATGCACGTTTTTGTCAAGAAGGGTGGTGAAGACATCACTATTGCCGGCGAGAATATTGTGGAAGTCACTGTTGAGAACTGAATCGTTGATGCATGAAGGAGCAGACTCTGAATGATTGTAATAATTGATTATGGTGCTGGCAACCTGCGCAGCGTGCTCAATGCTACTAATAGATTGGGCTACCAAGCACAGATAACAGACATCCCTGGCGACATCCTTACGGCCCAAGTAGCTATCTTGCCAGGAGTTGGAGCGGCAGCGAATAGCATGGCAAAGCTGCGAAAGCTAGGACTTGTCAATCCAATCCGCCGCTTCATTGCTGATGGCCGGCCCTTCTTGGGTATCTGTATTGGGTTACAGATCTTGTTTAGGGGTACCGAAGAAGGTGGCTGGCAGGAATGCCTCGGCGTCATACCTGGGGTAGTGCGCAGGCTTCCTCAAGGCCTCAAGATTCCACATATGGGCTGGAATCAGGTAAGGCAAAGAATTAGTCACCCGATTTTTGATGGTATACCAGATGAAGCGAACTTCTATTTTGTTCACAGTTTCTATGCCCAGCCCGAAGAGATGTCGGTCGTGGCTGGCACGACAGACTATGGTGTATCTATGTGCAGCATGATAATTAGAGATAACCTCATCGCGACTCAGTTTCACCCTGAGAAAAGTGGTGAGCACGGGCTAAGGATGTACTCTAACTTCTTGACGATGACACTAGCAGGAGATAGAAAGTGCGGACAAAATATCTTATCGTAGGAAATTCCGCTGGCGGCATTGGGGCTGCTGAAGCAATACGCCAAGTAGACAAGCAAGGGGCTCTGACCATCGTTTCCGAAGAGCCTTATCCTACTTATTCACGCCCTCTTATCTCAAAATATCTGGCAAGAGAACGTACCCTTGAAGGAATATTATTCCGTCCCTCCAACTTCTATGACCAGAACGATATTCTTTTCCTTCCAGGCAAAAGAGTGACGCACTTAGAGCTGGATCACCGGACTGCCTGGTTGGAAGGCACCGAGCAGATTGCCTGGGAAAAGCTCCTGCTCGCCACAGGAGGGAAACCCATTTTTCCCAAGATAGAAGGGAGCGACAAGAAAGGTGTCCTTACCTTCACCACCCTTGATGATGCCAAGGCGGCTGACAGCTTCCTGGATAACAGGAGAAAGGCAGTAGTTATTGGCGGCGGGCTCATCGGAATTAGCCTAACCGAAGCTCTGGTGAAGCGAGGGATTCACGTAGTAGTAGTGGAAATGAAAGAGAGGATATTGAATACCATCCTCGACCAGCAGGCATCTTCAATGGCTGAAGAAATTCTTAGGCAGGCTGGCGTGAAAATTGTTACTGGTCATACTGTGGTTGAGGTCAACGGAAGAGAATCAGTTGAAGGAGCTACCTTAGATAATGGAGACACGATGCCCTGCGATTTATTATTGGTGGCTATCGGAGTGTTACCGCGCTCTGAGCTCGCAGTGAATGCCAAGTTGGAGACAAACCGGGGCATAGTAGTGGATCGTCATATGGCTACAAACGATCCAAGTGTTTATGCCTGTGGAGACGTAGCTGAAGCATATGACTTTGTCTACGGGGAGAACAGACTCAGCCCTATCTGGCCCAATGCTTATATTGGGGGCAGGGCTGCTGGATTTAACATGGCTGGCATACCCACCAAATACTGCGGGGGCACAGCTATGAATTCACTCAACTATTTTGGAGTCGATATCACCTGCGCGGGATTACCTACGGCGCCCAATGACGATGGCTATGAGGTTATCAGCAGGCAAGAGAGCGATACATACCAGAAGGTCATACTGAAAGACAACCTCATAGTAGGAATGATATTCGCGGAAGCCATTGATAAGTCGGGCGTAATCTTCGGTCTCATGAGGGACAAGGTCAATGTAGAAAGCTTCAAGCAATCGCTTTTGGCCGATGATTTCGGTCTGGCATTCCTGCCCAGGGAATTATGGCAAGAGCGACTCAAAGCACCGCCAGAGTTGATTCTTCAAAGCGCTCCATCTATTCAAACTGAAGAGGAAACCTTTCTTGGTGAATAACTATCTCGTCGAGGAGGTTAAGCCATTGAAAGAACTAAGCAAGATAAACAACTTCTATCAAGATGATAAGGTAGTTGATGCCTGTTCCATCTTCGGAATGATGGATACTTCGGGAGTTCGATTTTCGGGCAAGCCGGTCATAGCAGCTATCGCCAACATGCATGTTCGGGGCAACGGCTTGGGTGGTGGATTTGCTGTTTATGGGTTATACCCTGAATATGCCAATTATTATGCTTTCCACGTAATGTGTTTGGACCGCGAGGGGCAAGCCAGAGTTGAGGATTTCCTCAGGCAAAAATTTCGTGTGATTCATGCCGAAGAAGTGCCCACCAAGCCAATTCCGGCTATAGTAAACCCTCCCCTAGTACGCCGTTATTTCGTCGAAGTGAAAAAGGAGGGAACTAACGGCCAGTCAGAAGATGACTATGTCGTAGATAGGGTCATGGAAATCAATACTAAGATAAAGGATGCCTTCGTCTTTTCCAGTGGCAAGAATATGGGAGTATTCAAGGGGGTGGGTTATCCCGAAGAGATAGCAGAATTCTTCTGCCTGGAGCAGTATGAAGGCTACCTCTGGACAGCCCATGGCAGATTCCCCACCAATACTCCTGGTTGGTGGGGTGGAGCACATCCCTTTAATATCCTGGACTGGACGGTGGTCCATAATGGTGAAATCTCTTCTTACGGGATAAATCGACGCTATCTGGAGCAATTTGGCTACAATTGCACTATGCAAACCGACACCGAGGTAGTGGCTTACGCCATTGACCTTTTGATACGCAGGCATGGCCTTCCCATAGAGATAGCAGCCAAGGTGTTAGCACCTCCCTTCTGGAATCAGATAGAGCGTTGCTCGTCAGAGGAGCACAGAATCCTTCAGACTTTACGCCAAGTATATGGCAGCCTCTTGCTGAATGGACCTTTCACTGTGATCATCGCTCATCGCGGAGAAATGATTGGTCTTACTGACAGGATAAGGTTACGTCCTCTCACCGTAGGAGTGAAAGGGTCGGTGCTTTACCTTTCTTCGGAAGAATCAGCCATTCGTCTTGTTTGCCCAGACCTTGACAGAGCCTGGATTCCCATTGGTGGTGAGCCCATCGTGGGCAGCTTAGAGAAGCCACTTGACCCAGCCATCGTTGCTAGGAGCACAAGCGACGCGGCAATTTCTGGCAAAAGCTTTGTGAAGATCAACAAATAGAAGGTGTAGGCAAATGTTGACCAAAAGGATTATCCCTTGCCTCGATGTCACTCAAGGGCGAGTAGTCAAGGGCACCAGCTTTACTCATCTTCGAGATGCTGGCGACCCCGTGGAGCTAGCTGCCTTCTATTACAAGGAGTGTGCTGATGAGCTGGTCTTTTTGGACATCGGCGCTACCCCAGAGGGACGCGACACCATGGTCGATATTATCGAACGAGTCTCCGAGCATGTTTACATTCCCCTTACCGTTGGTGGAGGTTTGCGCGGCATTGAGGATATGAGACGCGTGCTAAAAGCGGGGGCTGACAAGGTATCCATTAATACCGCAGCCGTGCAAACTCCCAAGCTTATCACCGAAGGGGCAGAGAAGTTTGGCAATCAGTGTATTGTCGTGGCTATTGATGCCAGGCGACTAAGAAGCAGTGATGGCGCTAAGTGGGAGGTCTGTACTCACGGGGGGCGGAAGCCTGCCGGCATAGATGCCATCGAATGGGCTAAGCAAGCTGTAGCTCTCGGTGCTGGAGAACTACTAGTCACCAGCTGGGATGCTGACGGCCACCGTGCTGGATATGATCTGGAATTGACCAGTGCCATTAGTGAAGAGGTAACGGTGCCGATCATCGCCAGTGGCGGTGCCGGCAATTTGGAGCATCTCTATGAGGCTTTGGTTATAGGCAAAGCTGACGCTGTACTCGCTGCCAGCATCTTCCACTACCAGATTTATTCAATTCGGGAGGCGAAAGACTACTTAGCTGAAAGAGGAATACCTATAAGAAAACGATAAGATGAAGACATATTTGCCGCCAAAATTCATAGTGGAGAGAGACGATTCTCGGTGCATTAGATGCGAGGTGTGTGTCAACCAATGCACCTTTGACGTTCATTCCTATGATGCTGAGGACGACGAAATAAGGAGCCGAGAGGAGAATTGTGTTGGCTGCCACCGTTGCGTAGTCTTTTGTCCCACGGAGGCTTTGACCATTAGAAGAAATCCACTGGATTACAGAGAGAACTACAACTGGCACCCTGAGGTTATCGAAGATATTATCAAGCAGTCCGAGACCGGCGGTGTACTCCTTACCGGAATGGGGAATGATAAAAGCTACCGCATCTACTGGGACCATCTGGTTCTTAATGCCAGCCAGGTGACCAATCCTTCGATTGACCCTCTACGTGAACCCATGGAATTGACCACCTATCTGGGGCGGAAACCTGACAGGGTAGAGTTTGGTTCGTTGGGTCTAAAAACAGAGATGGCTCCTCAGGTTAAGCTTGAGATTCCTGTAATGTTTTCCGCCATGTCCTATGGTGCAGTAAGCCTGAATGTGCAGGAATCACTGGCCCGAGCCGCCACTGAGATGGGAACTCTATGGAATACAGGTGAAGGTGGGCTTCACCCCAAGCTTCATAAATACGGACATAACACTACGGTCCAGGTAGCTTCAGGGCGATTTGGTGTTCAGCCAGAATACCTCGATTTAGCCAGAGTAGTGGAGATTAAGATTGGGCAAGGGGCCAAGCCCGGCATCGGCGGACATCTCCCCGGAGAAAAAGTGAGTGCTGAGGTAGCCATGACTCGCATGATACCCAGAGGGACTGATGCGTTGTCGCCAGCGCCGCAGCACGACATCTACTCGATTGAGGACCTAGCACAGCTTATCTATGCCCTAAAGGAAGCCACAGATTACGCTAAGCCAGTGGCAGTAAAGATTGCTGCCGTTCACAATTCTGCAGCTATCGCCAGCGGCATGGTGCGGGCAGGAGCAGACATCATAGTCCTCGATGGCTTGCGAGGCGCCACGGGCGCTGCGCCCAAGATCATTCGTGATAACGTCGGCATTCCTATTGAGTTGGCTCTTGCTTCCGTGGATGACCGCCTCAGACAAGAAGGTATCCGGAATCAGGCCTCCGTTGTAATCGCAGGCGGAATCCGAAACAGCGGCGATGTAGCCAAAGCTATTGCCTTAGGTGCCGATGCCATCTACATCGCGACTGCCGCTCTTATCGCCCTGGGGTGTACCACATGCCAGCAATGCCACACGGGGAAATGTGCCTGGGGCATATGTACGCCAGATCCCCGGTTAACCAAGAGGGTTAACCCCGATATCGGAGCTAGACGGCTGTCAAACCTCCTTCGTGGGTGGAGCCTTGAACTCAAGGACATACTGGGCGGCATGGGCATCAACGCCCTGGAAAGTCTCCGCGGCAATCGCCTCCACCTCAGAGGCGTGGGACTTACAGATACCGAATTAGCAATTCTCGGAGTAAGGATGGCAGGAAGCTGAGATGAAACAATCTGTAACGATAGATTGCCAACGCATTCTTCACCGAGAACTTAATGCTAGATTGAGGCAGGCCACAAGGAACGGAACCCAGAAGATCGAGTTGCGAAATGTCTACGGACAGCGATACATCGGCACAGATTTGGATAAGCCAGTCGAGATTGAAATATTCGGCACCCCGGGTAATGATCTAGGAGCTTTCATGAATGGCCCCAGAATTATTGTTCATGGCAATGCCCAAGATGGCTGTGGAAATACTATGAACAGCGGAGAAATAGTCGTTCACGGTCATGCCGGTGATATCCTGGGACTATCAGCTAGGGGAGGCAAGATCTTCGTTAGAGAGGATGTTGGTTATCGGGCAGGTATCCATATGAAAGAATACGAGGACAAGAAGCCCGTGGTGGTCATTGGTGGCACAGCACAGGATTTTTTGGGTGAATATATGGCAGGTGGAATTCTAATACTGCTGGGGCTAAACCTCAAAGAAGGAGAGCAACACACGGCAAATTTCATTGGCACTGGCATGCATGGTGGCGTTCTCTATATGAGGGGCGATGTTCAGGAATTTCAGCTAGGCAAGGAAGTAGGTGTCGCCGAACTGGATGAAAACGATCGCTTGATTCTGAAGGAGCTCGTAGGTGAGTTCGCTCATCATTTCGGTTACGATACCGAAGAGATATTAAGACACAAATTTACTAAACTTTTCCCCCTTTACCTGCGTCCTTATGGCCGACTCTACGCCTATTAGACCTCATAATGTATAATGTCATTCTGAGGGAGCATAGCGACCAAAGAATCTCAAAGCCATTTTGCTTCGCCTACGGCGATATGGAAAGCAGGTGGACAACTACGACCTAAGGCGGTACAGCTTTGCCCAGAGTGTTCATCTTAGCTAACGAAAGCGAACAAGCAAGGAAACTAGGGTCGGAACTTGCTCAGAGAGGGTTTGATTGCCTCATTGTACCCAATAAGGATGGAGCAATCGAACAAATTGCAGGGCGCTCTCTCGGAGTGATGTTACTGGACACCGATGAAGTGACAACTGGTTCAGAAGCATGGGAACTGGCTCAACGGATAAGACAAGAAGGCCACATGTCTCTCATTGCCCTCGTCTCCAGAGAGAAACTCAATGGTCTTGATTCCGGCGCTGGTATAGATGATTTTGTGGTCAAGCCCTGGGAGGCAACCGAAGTTACAGCCAGGATAAAGCGAATCCTAAGACAAAAAGGGGGCATGGATAGCGAAGACATAATTAGATGCGGCGACTTAGTTATTGATTCAGCTAAGTGCGAGGTATTGCTTTGTGATAAGCCGATAATACTGACTTTCAAGGAGTATCAGTTACTCAAATTCTTAGCAAACAATGAAGGAAAGGCATTTACCCGTGATGTTCTCCTCGACAAAGTTTGGGGCTGGGACTATTACGGTGGTGACAGAACAGTAGATGTGCACATCAGGAGACTAAGAAGTAAAATCGAGGACTCAACTCATACCTTCATCGACACTGTAAGAAACATAGGATACAAATTCAAGGATCTCTGAATCTGCGTGAAAATATTCGGCTAAATTTCAGATAGCACTTCACATAACATACCGGGCTGCGCCAACAAAGTTCACGCCACTTCTACTGACGTTCCGTAGGCTACCAGCTCAGCAGCTTTTTTGTCTCATTTTCAGCCTGCCTGTTGGATACTCCTTTGGTTGCCAAGGAAACATCTGTAAAGCGTTGTGGGCAGGCAAAGTCACCATGTGGGAGAGCAGTGCTTCTGACTGCGTATGCGCCGCTAGACGTTTGCCTGCATGCCATCGTAGGCGAACTTGATGCTGTCCGACTCCAGGGCACAATAGTCATCGTAGCTGCGGTTCCAGTACTCCTCAAGATGAACAAACAAGACCTTTCTCGCCTCAATGCGTGTTGCCAGTTCGAGCGTTTGTTCGAAGGTATACAGGGTGGTTCTCGAGACGTGGCCCACCGGGTATTTGAAGTGATGTTTAAGACCAGTCTCGAATATTCCTGGCTGGATGACAAGTAGGTCAGGCCGCTGAACCTCAGTTCGATACTCCGGGAAAGGCTTGAAATCGCAGGGAGCATAGACAACCTTGCGCCCTAACTTCTCAAAGACGTAAACGAAGGCCAACTGGGAAGCACGGTTCACTGGGATGGCAGTTATCCGAACGTTATCTATCTGGACTTGCCTTTGAAAAAGCATGAGCCTGACAAAACCGCTCTCCTCGTAGAAAT
>Ga0315545_1005017_pt1 | contig 10750 bp, 9 predicted proteins | sample SalMarSW160210MG_FD_203096 | JGI IMG/M metagenome (GOLD analysis project Ga0315545, IMG submission 203096) | Salt marsh sediment microbial communities from the Plum Island Ecosystem LTER, Massachusetts, United States - Salt Marsh Sediment SW1602-10 ...
ACGGTAAGGGCGAGCGGAGGTCATGGCAGCAAAAGCATCAGCTACAGCCAGGATGCGCGCCTCCAATGGAATAGCTTCACCTGCAAGCCCTTCGGGATAACCAGTGCCATCCCATCTCTCATGATGGTATAAAATCCCGCTCACACAGGGAACCAAGTTAGGCACATTCCCAACAATATTCGCTCCCAATCTAGGATGAGACTTAATCTGTCCCCAGTCTTCAGCATTGAGCTTTGTTTTTTTTCTAAGTATCTTATCAGAAATGCTAATCTTGCCAATATCGTGGAGCAACGCGATAGTACTTACTCTAGATACCTCGTCAGGCGATAAGCCAATTGCTTCAGCTAAAGCTACAGCATAAACATTAACCCTCCTGGAATGGTCGTAGGTATAGGAGTCCTTTGCATCCACTGCCGCGGCTAAGGCGTAAACAGCAGATAAACCACTACCCCTGGCGTAAGTTCCCGACTCTGGTAATGGCTCAGACAAAATTTTAGAGGAGAGATAAACCCGATTACCTCCAGTGCGCTTGGCATGATAAAGGGCGGTATCGGCTACAGTAACAAGTTCTCCAAATATTATTCCATCCGAGGGGTAGCTAGACAAACCAACGCTACAAGTCACAGCAATTTCTTCTGCCTTCATTTCGCTGGCAATCTGTTCTCGAACTCGATCACCCACGATGTAAGCATCATCCATGGTTGTCTCAGGCAAAATGACGATGAATTCATCACCACCATACCTGAAAGCTTGGTCGGGACTTCTAATAGACCTTCTGATAATTCCCCCTACTTGGTTGAGAAGTTTGTCACCGGAGGGATGCCCATATATATCGTTGTAGGCTTTGAAGTTGTCGAGGTCAAGCAAAAACAGGGAGAATATATTACCATAGCGGGAATGTCGAGTAATCTCCTCTTTAAGCCGTTCTTCAAAATGGCGACGATTAAACAGCCCGGTAAGCTCATCAATACGGCTTCTCTGCTCAGCCTTAGCATAGAGCTGGGAATTTTCAATGGGTGTAGCAATCTGCAGAGCTAACTGCTCCAGAAGGCGTACTTGCCTGGAATTATAAGCATCGGGCCGATGATTAGCCAAACTCAGACTGCCGATACTTTCGTCTTTGATGATTAAGGGTAAGTAAATAATAGAGTGAATTCCCCATTTTAAGTGATGCTCTCCAGTCCAGAATCTGCGGTATCGTGCTAAATCAGCTTCGTATAAGCTCTTTTTCTCCCGGCATACCCATTCGGTGGCTGTCCCTTCAAGGGGTATCCTCTCTCCTGGCTGCCATGTCGAACCTATGGTGCTAGATAGAGCCGGGAAGTAGAGCTGGCCTCCCTCAACCAAAGCAATTGCTGCCCAATCAACATCAACAGCTTCCTTTAGCTCATTAATGAAACCTTCAAATATCCCCTCAACGCTCATGCTGGAGGTTATAATTGTGGTCAACCTGTTAATAAGGCTCAATTCTTCGCCCTGCTCTCGGATTTGCTCATGGAAATATTCTTTTTCCATGCTTGCCGCCACGCGGCTGGCAACAGACTCCAGCAAATCAATATCTTCGACAGTGTAAAGCTTTCCATCTTGCTTATCAGTCACTGTCCAAATAGCCACAAGTTCGCCTCTATTTATTACAGGAATGAACATCTCCACTCTGGCTGCCTGGATGTCCTCTTTCTCCTCCTGCCAGATGGATTGGAATTCAGGAAAGATGCCCAGATTTCTTTCAGGTAATATGGTGTTTTCCCGCTTCAGCCAGGTCACAACAGGACTATCGCGCCTCAATTTCAAGTTCCTCATAGGATTATCTTCTACAGGCGGGTAGGCAAATTGAGCAGCAAAATCTTCATCCCCAGCCTGGGGCAAAAGCAAACAGGCTTTCCGGCTGCCAACAGATTGAGATAGCAATGATATAAGATGACTACCAAACTGCTCCAGAGTGGGAACGTCGTGTATTTTAGTGACAAAATCGGATAACTCCCTGCGATAGCTGTATCTCTCCCCGACAAAAACTTGCTCTACTTTCCTTTGCAAGGCTGCACGCACTCTATGAACAAAAAACACGATAACCGGAACCCCGATACCGGCGACTATGCCTAAAGTGGGAATGTCAGGGTTGAAGTCGAAGATCAGGTAAGCCAGGAAAAGAAGCAATGCCACGACAGCAATGCCAGCGCCATAAATGCCTATATACACCAGTGCTCGACGCAAAACAACTCTCATATCCAGCAGGCGATGTGCCACTACAGCATAGATTAAAATACAAGCCATGATAAAATTGCCAATATGGCCTACAGGATATTCCCCTCCACGAGGAGCAATGGAACCAAAGAGAAAAATCGTTAAGATAGCAGTGGCAGTAATTAAATAAATGATTCGATTACGCTCCATCAAGTCAGGTGAAATTCTGTGCCTTCGCAGCAAAGAATATATATCTTTGGCACCTACAGTGAATAGGAAAAGGAACCCTATAATAATAACCCAGATGCCATAGTCAACATTGATGCCGCTGGCAGTGATCTCGATGCCACTTGGAATGTAGCCCAAAAATGCCAAGACGATAGTCCCTGCCAAAAAGGCATAAGCAGCTGGTATTTTGACGGGGCGAGGCAGATAGAAAGAACAGAGGAAATAATGGAATTGGACCAGCAACCAGATGAGAATGCAAATAACAACTTGGGCCATAAGGAGTTTATCTGTAAAGAGGAAATCGCTACGAACGAAGAAATCGCTAAAGCTCCATAGAATAGCAGGAATTAGGAACAGCAGGAAAAGCCTTTGCTGTCTCTGCCATGGTCGATTAAGGAGCAGAATGACAAATAGGGGGATGTAAGCAATGCTAGCAACTAAGGGAATTAACGCATGAGTATTCATATAAGGCTATTATTGGCACAAATTTGGAAGTTGTCAATAAGGACTAAAGTAATCTCAGAAGAGTCGCTGGTGGTGCTGTGAATTGTAACCTATGTATTAAATCAAGCGTAGCATCGAAGCTACGAATGGAAACCAACAACGTAGCTGTGGGTATAAAGACCCACAGGTCGGGGCTTTAGCCCCGACCCTACGATTGCTTATGCTGAGCGAGATTAAAACCTCGCCCCTACGATTTGTTATATTGCCACCTAACTCAATGAGTGAGTACACGCTCGGCTTCGATTGCCGGCATAGCCTCGACCACAACTTTGGGAGCTCCCAGCGAGGAAAGCACTTCATCTGAGGGATTAATATGTGGCGGCTTCAGGTGACCTAAATCAGCCCCCTCAGCTTGCCGTTGAACCATATAGCTGGAAAAGGCGCCTTGAGGGAGCAAGGTAACCTCTACAGGTTTTAAGTCGAGTACAGTTGCCGTATCACCAAAAATTCCATAAATGTTATAGTGATACTTGCTATTTGATTTCTTAAGCTGGTCATACACTACTGAGGCCACGCCTTGTTCACCAGCAATATAGTCATCTTTAAGCTCGAGGTAGATATGTAAGGCCGCCCTATCCCCAATTGTTTCCTTCCGCGCTGTCCAATCTGCGCAGGGAATGCCAGTGTTCTCAATTGCTTCCCCGATTATCTTCTCCGTGAGGCGGCCAAAACCAAAAATATCAATAAGGTCATCAGCCCTGCCATGAAATACCATCTGGGGAATATCAATACCCAGTTTCTCATTTCGCAGTGAGGTTATCCTGATCATGTCACCGATTCTATATCTAGTCATGATGCCACCATGGAAATTGGTAGTGACTATCTCATAATTCTCACCAGCTTTCACCTCATCCAGCAAGACGGTTTTTGGCTGGTAGGAATGGTCAAGTTGCCATTTGAACCATTCCCTCTCCGGGATAAACTCAAAAAAATTCAGATTAGGAATAAAGCTCATACCTTCATAGTCCCAGGTCTGCGTGGCATAAATGCCACCCTCAGTGGCAGCATATAGCTCCAGAGGACACTTCCCCCATAGTTCTCTCACTCTTTTCTTAAAGATGGCGCTATCTGTGCCGCCACCCACGATTACCTTAACCGACCACAGGTCTTTGGGCAACATAGGACGATGAGCTACCTTGCTCCTGATTAATGCTTTAATTAAACGAGCAAATGCCTTAGGGTGAGATAATAAGAAACGAGAGTCTACATTTATTGCACCTTGTTTGAACACCTCGCCGACATAAACCAAGATAGAGGGCAAACCGCCAAAAGCATCAAGGCCCTGGCACAAAGCCTCCTTAAAGCCAGCTTTTATCTTTTCTTGAAATGCCCTTCCTTCTGCACTAGAAGGCAAGAAGTCGCAGCCAAGTGCCTGTTGCATCATGTATCCCACGACGCCTGATCCATAATACCGAGACCCCGTAGCGGATAGGGTTTTCAAATGTTCTTTCACTAGAAAATCGCCTTGGGGGTTGCAAGAGGCAAAAAGCCCAACACTACCAGCCGTCCTCTCAAATTCATATAAGAATCTCTGGGATAAGGGCACACACTTGACGTTATACTCGCCAGCCCTGCCCATGGTATGCACCCACATAGCAGGCTTCATTGGCAATATATCCTCACTGCGCTCCACAAGATCAGGGAGATAATCATCATAAGTGGTCAAGGGCACTTGCTCCCGGAATTCTTCCACAGTGGTGGGCATAGCTCCTCGCATCACCTTCCTGCCCAGCTCGCAGTTTTTCAGTAGCTCAATTTGCTCCAGCAATAATCTCCTCTGGATAGCCATGAATTGCTCCAAGCTGAGGTCAATAAAGCCACAGCACATCTGCCACAGCTCTTCCTTCCTTCCTTGCCGTAGTAAGTCAATCGGCCTTGTCATAGTAGCACCTCCATCACCCTCTTCGTCATTGCGAGGAGTTATAGCGGTGAGGCAATTTCAGGGGTTTGCCACAGCTTCACTCACAATGGCAGCAGAGGGAATTTATTAGCACAAAGATACTATGACAGGCCTCGATTTGATTGGGAAGTAATTATGTTCTAGAAGATAGTTCTATTTGAATCTGTAGAAAACACGATTGGAAGAGAATTATGAGGAGAAAGAGCTTTTAGGAGCTCTTTCCTTTTTGGGAGCTACCCAGAGCTTGCAATCTTTGAGTCAACCGCTCGAATTCTTTATCCTCAGGTTGCTTACCCAGCTCCAACCCATAGCTGATAAAGAACTCCAGGAAATTGCGTAATAGCTCCTTGGTTCCTTCTTGGAACTGGTGAAACTCCTCTCGGGTTACGCCGTCATGCCTCTTACTTTCCTCTTTTAACTGGCTCTCAATAAGAAAGTTGATCAACTCAGAACGGCTCATATCACCACGGTTGTCGTCTATCCTTTTCACCAGCTCAGCGTCCACTATAAGCATTCTTTTATCAGACATACAACGCTCCTACCATACAGCAATACTCCTTATACTTTATTACGTTAAACAGGGGGAACCTTTGCAACTCCTTCAGGCACCCCCTTGATAACCCACAAAGCTCGGCTAAGCCCCGTTGCCATTTTGGAAACCAAGCACTTCCATTATATTATCTATATTTTTAAGCAACCCTCGCCCTTCTTCAGTTACATGATAGGTGACTACAGGGTTACCCACCTCCACTTTGTTAATAAGCTCATGGTTTAACAGGAGGGCAAGATATTTCTGTATTTGGCTGTAGCTCATATTGACGCTATACATGATCTCTGTCTTGCCAGCACCATTTTCACCCACCCTCAGCATATCAGCTATTATTTCGATGTTAGATCGACGCCGATTCATTGTCACTGCTTCTACACCCTATTACTATCGTCCTATTACTATTTTACTAAACACTATACATCCTGTCAATGATTTGTACTCGTTGGTTCTACACTGTTTTGTGTGGAGAATGTTCAAAAGGTGTTGGAGAGGAGATAATGGTTTATTGAAAGACACCTGCTGTTCTCTGTAGCCTGAAGGTTTCAAAATCCAAGGTGAAAGGAGGTCAAGCAGGTGCAAGACGATTGTATCGCAGTGGCATTAAGAGTGCCACAACTTAAGATCCTGGGGCAAGAGGAATTGGAGAACTATTTTGAGGTCACAGTAATCTATCGACTGGAGAGGTCATCTGTCATTGCTGTGGTAGAGCAACTACTAAGGAGTATGACAGGAGGCTGCAGCACAAACAAGACAGGAGATTAAGAGATAAAGTGGTGTTTCCCACGCTGATAAAGAGACGACTCCGATGTCTTTGCTGTGGCAAGGTGTTCACAGAGCCGGATGAAGTCTTCGGCACAAGAAGACGTTCCAGTTACCGGTTCAGGGAGTATTTGGGGCAGGAAGTGCTTCATCAGACAATGAGAAGGACAGCGCAGCAGGAGACGGTTGGGGAAGGGCTGGTGAGAAGACGTGTTGCTGAGGAGATAGGGAGGATGCTTGAAGCAAAGGGAGCGAAAGAAACACCTGAGTTTATAGGTATAGACGAATTCTCAGTGAGGGGTGGCGTCTGTATCATGCAGTGATTTGCAACCTGGTGGAGGGGGAGATAATGGAGGTAGTAGAAGGAACAGGGACAACAAAGGGTGGAAGGGTATCTGGATAAGCTTGCAGAGCCGCAGAGAGTCAAGGGAGTGGCGATGGATATGCATGAACCCTTCCGCCAGGCAATTCAGATGTCCCTGCCCCAGGCAAAGATAGTGGCAGATAGGTTTCACCTTATCAGGCGTATCAATAGTACTCCGGACAAAGTGAGAAGCAAGCTCCAGGAAGGGAACAGGAAGGGGAAGAGGAGAAATCTATTCAAGAGCAGATATACCTTTCTCAAAAGAGCTGAGCGCCTTGTTGGTTGGGAGAAAGAAAGGCTAAATCAGCTATTCTATCGTTACCCTGAATTGAAGAGGGCATGGGTACTTAAGGAGAGCTTCAGTGCATGGTATAGGGAAACATGCAAAAGCAGGGCTGAGGAAAAGCTAAGGCTACTGGAGAGGAAAATAGCGAGTGACTCCTTATATGAGTTCAAGGAACTTCTCCATACGTTTGCTAATTGGAGAGGAGATACTGAACGATTTTGATTATCCCATAACCACTGTATTTATGGAGGGAAAAAACAACAGAATCAAAACTATAAAGAGGATGGCTTATGGCTACCACAACATGGATAACTTCCGAATGAGGATATTGGCAACTAACCCGGGCTATGGAGACACGGTTTCACACTTATTGACGTAGAACCTAGATTCTTAACTACTGGTAATCTTTCTGTGGATGGCTTAGAATGCTGAAAGCTAACATGGAAAGAGAGGCCCTTACTAAAAAAAGCTATATGCCCTTTTGGCTGAACTAAAAACAGCCCAGGAGATTATATAACCCTGCACGTAAAACCTTCTTCTTTTCCTCATCATATAGATGAGCTATTACTCGAGCCTGAATACAACATATATGCTGATGAGATTAAAAGAGTGGTCAATATCAAAACTGTGGTTCAAGAAGCTGAAAAGTATAACACTTGGGCAGCTATATTTTGGCAAGAGAATGGGAATAAACATATAGTATTACCACCATTCCCCATTACTGAAAACAAGGTTTCACTTGGTGAACTCGATACTTCGCTCCTATATGAAGCGACGGAGCGAAAATATGTCGTAGGAATCATATTGGTAGCATGGGGTTCATACTCCATAGGAATTTTCCAAGGTGATGACCTAGTAGAATCAAAAACAGGCACGGGGTATATTCATAAGTAGCACAGGAAGGGGGGAGGAGCGAAAGAAGATTTGCCCGCAGGACTGAAGAGCAAAAAAGAGACTTTCTAAGAAAAGTTAGCAATAGAATCGAGGAGAGATTTAAAAACTACACCATGGACCATATCTTCTTCGGGGGAAACAGGCTGATCCGCAAGCCATTACTAAAGGAATGCACATACCTCGAACTGGAGGCATATAAAATTTCTAAAAGAATTTTGAATATAAGGTATGTCAGCACTGAAGCCCTAAACCATAGTTTAGAAGCAATAACAAAACCCCCACTTCTTGCCTTCTGAGGCTAAGGCTAAGATAGATATGCTCCTGGTTTAAGCAAAACAAGTTGTCTTAAACAGCTAAAACACAGAGGAGCACCACAGTCTTAGATTTCAATTCCTCTAAATAATTGGAAAAGGCTACAAATATCTAAGCTTTCCCTATTCTGAACATCTTCGTACCACAAACAGGGCAGACACCTTGTAACGCTGGTCTTCCATTCTTGAGTGTAACTGGCCTTGGGTTTTTAATCTCCCTCTTTTGCCTGCACTTCATACAATAAGCTGTTGCCATTATACCTCCTACCCAGATTTATTTCCTATATTGTTACTACACGAATGAAACTTTGTCAATAGTTTTTGGGCTCATAATTCATTTTTCAACCCTTTTAATATGCTATAATTAGGCTTAATTATTTATATGCTGGAGGCAACAATTGGCAAGGGACTTAAAATTTATTGCCTGGTTTGATGAACTTAGTAAGGAAGACATTGCTTTAGCTGGTGGCAAGGGAGCAAATCTAGCTGAGATGGCACGTGCTAAAATTCCAGTGCCACCGGGATTTATCGTTACCTCAAATGCCTATTCCCATTTCTTAGAGCAGGCGAAGCTTGGACGGGAAACACGTCAGCTTCTCGAGCCTTTAAACATAGAGGACAGTCAGGAGCTTAAAAAAGTCAGCGATAAAATTAAAGAAATTTTTTCTAATGCCTCTATACCTGAGGAAATAGCCAGTGAAATTAAGCAGGCTTATAGAAAACTAGGGGGAGGACTAGTAGCTGTACGCAGTTCAGCAACTGCTGAAGACTTGCCCGAGGCTTCCTTCGCCGGGCAACAAAGAACCTTTTTAAATGTTCAAGGAGAGGGTGAGCTATTAGCTGCAGTACAAGGCTGTTGGGCTTCACTATTCGAACCTCGGGCTATATTCTACCGGCAGCAACAAGGATTTGATCATTTTAACGTAAAACTAGCCGTTCCAGTTCAACAAATGGTGCAATCGGAAACTTCTGGAGTTATGTTTACCGTGGAACCTCTAACTAGCGACAAGGCGAAAATCCTTATCGAGGCAGTTTATGGGCTTGGCGAAGCTATCGTCTCTGGAGAAGTGACCCCTGATTCCTACACGGTAGACAAAAAGAGCCTGACTATCATCGATAAACAAATAGCCAAACAAGAGTGGCAGATAATCAAAAATCCCCAACCTAGCGAGGTGGAAGAAAATAATATTAAAGTTCCTATATCTGACTCAAGGCAATATGAGCAGAAGCTATATGATAAAGACATTATCGCTCTAGCTAAGTTGGGTAAAGGTTTAGAGGATTTATATCAATTTCCTCAAGATATCGAATGGGCAAAGCAAGATGATAGGCTCTTTATTGTTCAAACTCGTCCAGTCACCACTTTAGGGGTGAGGGAAATGCTTGCTGAAATCAAGGCCGAACCACTACTAACTGGTGAAGCTGCTAGCCTAGGAATAGCTTCAGGCATTGTCAAAATCGTCCACGATGCTACACAACTAGACAAGGTAAAAAAAGGGGACGCCTTAGTAGCCGAGATGACATCCCCTGATTTCGTCCCGGCAATGAAACGCGCAACAGCTATTGTCACCGACAAAGGTGGCAAAACTTCTCACGCCGCTATTGTCAGCCGCGAGTTGGGCATCCCTTGTGTAGTTGGCACAGAAAAAGCCACTGAAATTCTTAAAGATGGTCAGGAAATAACGGTGGATGGTTCCCGTGGTCGAATTTATCAAGGCAAAGTAGCAGGAGAAAAGATACCCTTGCGCAGCGCCAGCATGAGAAGAAGATTCACAACTAAGACAAAGGTCTATGTGAACCTGTCCCAGCCTGAATTGGCAGACAGAGTAGCTGCGAGGGATGTTGATGGAGTTGGCTTACTTCGGGCAGAATTCATTATAGCCCAGATCGGAGAGCATCCTCGCTTTATGCTTGATCAAAAGCGGGAATGCAAATTCATTGACCAGCTAGCTCAGGGCATAAATAGCTTTACCAAAGCTTTCTACCCTCGCCCTGTGGTCTATAGAACTACGGATTTCAAGACCAACGAATACAGAAATCTAAAGGGTGGAGAGAAATATGAGCAGGTTGAAGAAAATCCTATGCTGGGATACCGAGGTTGCTCCCGCTATGTTCAAGAACTTGATATTCTTAAGCTAGAGATCAAGGCTATAAAGAAAGTTCGGGAAAGATATAGTAATCTTTGGGTTATGATTCCCTTCGTACGGTTACCCAGCGAAATGGCAAAGGTTAAACAAATATTTGAGTCTGAGGGGTTATTCAACTCTCAGGATTTCAAGTTTTGGATGATGGCCGAGGTGCCTTCCAATGTCCTCCTTATTGACGAATTCCTAGCCACAGGGATAAACGGCATATCCATCGGCTCTAATGATTTAACCCAGCTCATCCTAGGCATAGATAGAGACAACTCTAAGCTAGCAGGTATATTTGATGAGAGGAACAAAGCAGTAATGCAAGCCATGGAAAGGCTTATTACTGCTTGCACAAATAAAGGCGTTACTTCTTCCATTTGCGGACAGGCTCCTTCCTTTTACCCTGAAATTACTGAGAAATTAGTCAGGTGGGGGATTACCTCGGTATCGGTAAGCCCAGATATGATAGATAAAACTAGAGAGATAATCGCCACTGTAGAGGCAAAATTAAGGATTCCCGCCTAAGATTGTCCAATAAAATAGCAAGGCTTTAATGATTGATGAACTTAATATACGTCAGCAAACAGAGGAGAGAGAAGAAAATCTTTCACCTTATGCCACTAAAAGCAAATTTAGTCGGG
>Ga0315545_1005021_pt1 | contig 10748 bp, 7 predicted proteins | sample SalMarSW160210MG_FD_203096 | JGI IMG/M metagenome (GOLD analysis project Ga0315545, IMG submission 203096) | Salt marsh sediment microbial communities from the Plum Island Ecosystem LTER, Massachusetts, United States - Salt Marsh Sediment SW1602-10 ...
CATGAGGAGCAGCCGCTTGATGATGTACGTTCGCATCGGATCGCTATTCCTGCTGATCGGGCGCCTGGACCACCACGGCCGGGAGCGAGTGGTCGATCTGGTCGCGCGGCACCGCGCGCCACTGCGTCACGTCCCTCCCCGGGTAAGCGGGCGCAAACCGGACGTTGACGAGCCGCCGGTTGTAGGCCTGCATATCCTCGCCCGAGAAGAGGAACGTGAACGGCTGCTCTTCGTGCATGATCGCGTGGAACCGATGGTAGAGCGGGATGCGCTCGTCCGGGTCGAGGGTCACGCGGATCTGCTCGACGAGTGCGTCGGCCTCGGCGTTGCGGAAATTGGAGTAGTTGACGCTTTGCTTGGCATCGGCCATCGACGAGTGCCACATGGGATAGTGGTCGACGTCGGGGCCCGTTGATTCGCTGAGAGTCGTCGCGTCGTAGTTGCGCTCGAACAGATGGGTCAGGTACACGGACCACTCCAGATGGTGAATGCGCATCCGGATGCCGACCTTGCGGAACTCCTCTTGGAGGATGGTCGCCAGGTCGCTTTCCGTACCCGAGATCTTGAACTCGAAGTCGAAGGCGACGCGCTCGCCGTCGATCATCTTGTCGCGGACGCCGTCGCCGTCGTGGTCGATCCAGCCCGCCTCGTCGAGCAAGCGTTTCGCCGCCTCGGGATCATACGGGATCGGCTCGATGGTCCGGTCGTAGGCCTCGCTCCACGGGAAGAGCGGACCGGTGATGATGTAGCCGAAGCCGAACTTGATCGTGTCGCGGATCAGCTCTCGGTCGACCAGGTGGGTCATGGCGCGGCGGACGCGCTTGTCGCGGAACCAGACCCGGTCGTTGTTCCACGCGATGAAGCTGTAGCCGCAGTTCGGGTAACGGACCTTGATGAACCGGCGCTTGAAGCTCTCGGAGTCCGACTGCTTGACCCACCGGCGCGGCTCGAGGCCGACCAAGTCGATCTCGCCCTTCTTGAAGAGCTGGAAGACGGCCTGTTTCTCGGAGACAAACAGCAGCATGATCCGCTTGAAGAACGGCTTCTCGCCCCAGTAGTCCTCGTTGCGCACGAGCACGATGCGCCGCGCGGTCTCCCAGCGCTCCACGCGGTAGGGGCCGGTGCCGGTCGGTGTGCGGTCCTGCACCTGGTGGTGGTTGAACATCTTGCCGGTGGCGTTGCCGAACGCGTGGCGCGAAACCGGGTTCAAACGCGCGCACAGGTTGAAAGCCAGGAAATACGGCTTCTTCCAATGGAAGCGGACCGTGTAGTCGTCGAGCACCTCGCACGCCTCGCAGTCTTCCCAGTCGGGCCGGGCCATTGAGACCACGTCGGGATCGACGTTGATGCGCTCCCATGTGTAGAGCACGTCGTCGGCCGTGAACGGCCTACCGTCCTGCCAGCGCACGCCCTGACGCAGGTGGAAGGTGTAGAGAAGACCGTCATCGGAAACCTCCCAGTGCGTCGCGAGCGCCGGTTTCCACTCGAGCGTCCACAGGTCGCGCTTCGCCAACTGCTCGACGACGAGCCGAAGCATGTTGTCGCCGGCCGCGTCATAGCAGTTGATCGGATTGAGCGTCTCGGGCTCTTGGTCCGCGGCGAAGTAGAGCCAGTCATCCGGGCGCCCGATCTCGGCGTGCTTCCCGATAAGGGTCGCGCCCACGGCGAGCGCCGCAACGACAACAATCACTATGTAGACAACGCGCATGGTGGCTGACTGCCTCCCCGCATGACCGTCTCCCAACATAGCATCCGCGCCGGAAGCGCGGCAAGGGCGCCAAGCGCGACCGACGCAAGTCCCTTGGGGCCAGCGGCGTCGCGGACTCATCCCCAGGCGAATCGAGCGCCCGGACGGCTACTCGTTTATCTCCAGGCCGTGGGTCTGCACGGCGGGGATCGAGTGGTCGATCTGGTCGCGCGGCACGGCGCGCCACTCCGTAACGTCCGACCCCGGGTGGAAGGGGATGTATCGGACATTGACGAGCCGCCGGTTGTAGGCGTGCATATCGTACTGCGTAAGCAGGAACGTACACGGCTGTTCCTCGTGGATGATGGCATGAAACCGGTGGTAGAGGGGGATGCGCTCGTCCGGGTCAAGGGTCACGCGGAGCTTTTCGAGGATGGCGTCCGCCTCGGCGTTGCGGAAGTTCGAACAGTTGGAGCTCAGCTTGGCGTCGGCCTGGGATGAGTGCCACATCGGGTAGAAATCCGCCTCGAATTCCGTCCCGTCGCCTGAGAGCGTCGCGTCGTAATCGCGCTCCTGCAGATCGATCGAGTAGACAGACCATTCGAGATGGCGCACGCGCATCCGGATGCCCACCTTGCGCAGTTCCTCCTTGAGGATCGTCCCGATCTCGGTCTCCGTGCCGCTGACCTTGAGCTCGAAGTCGAACCTGACGCGCTCGCCGTCGATTATCTTGTCGCGGATACCGTCGCCGTCGTGGTCGATCCAGCCTGCCTCGTCGAGCAACCGTCTGGCCTCCTGCGGATCGTACGGGAGCGGCTCGATGGTCCGATCATAGGCCGGATTCCACGGGGGAGCCGGGCCCGAGACGACTTCGCCAACGCCGAACTCGATCGTGTCGCGGATCAACTCCCGGTCGACCAGGTGGGTCATGGCGCGCCGGACGCGCTTGTCGCGGAACCAGACGCGGTCGTTGTTCCACGCGATGAAGCCGTACCAGCGACTCGGGCAGCGGACCTTGATGAACCGGCGTTTGAAGTTCTCGGAGTCCGACAGCTTGGTCCAGCGGAGCGTGCCGAGCTGCACCACATCGGTGTCGCCCTTCTTGAAGATCTGATAGACCGCTTGGTCCTGCGAAACGAACACGTAGATGATCCGCTTGAAGAACGGCTTCTCGCCCCAGTAGTTCTCGTCTCGCTCGAGCACAATGCGCCGCGCCGTCTCCCAGACGGCGACGCGGTACGGGCCGGTACCGGTCGGCGTGCGGTTCTGCTTGCGATGGTTGTTGAAATCCTGGCCGGTCGCGTTGCCGAACGCATGGCGCGACACCGGGATGAAGCGCGCGCACAAGGTGAAGGCGCGGAAATAGGGCTCGTTCCAGCGGAACCGGACGGTGTAGTCGTCGAGCACTTCGCACGCCTCGCAATCGCCCCAGTCGCCCCCGGCCTGCGTATACACGTCGGGGTCGACGCACATGCGCTCCCAGGTGTAGAGCACGTCGTCGGCCGTAAACGGGCTGCCGTCGTGCCAGGTGACCCCTCTGCGCAGATGGAACGTATAGCTGAGGCCGTCGTCGGAGATCTCCCAGTGCGTCGCCAACACCGGCTTCCACTCGAGCGTCCGGATGTCACGCTTTGCCAGCGGCTCCATGACCAGCCGAGGATAGCCGCCCCCCCAACCGTACGCCTTCACGGGGTTGAGCGTCTCGGGCTCGCCGCCGCTCGCGAAGTAAAGCCAGTCGATGGGCCGCTCGATCTGGGCTCGTTTCCCGACCAGCGTGGCGGTCACGGCCAACCCGGCAATGCAGGCGATGACGATACAGACGAAACGCATGGCGGTGTGCTGCCTCCTCGCGTGCCGCCATCCAGCATAGCACCGACGGCGCGGGCCGGCAAGGGTGCAGGCGGGCGGCTACGCAAGTCCCTTGGGGTCAAAGGCGTCGCGCAGGCCGTCGCCGAGCAGGTTGAACGCCATGATAGCGAAGAAGATGAAGAAGCCGGGGATGATGATCCACCAGTACTGGCCGAGGTTCGACGGGTTCATGGCCGCCGTGAGCATGTTGCCCCAGCTCGCCTGCGGCTCGGCGATCCCGAGGCCCAAGAGGGACAGCGCCGACTCGCCAAGGATGTAGCCGGGGATCGACAGCGTCGCGGCGACGATCGCGTACGAGAACGTGTTCGGCAGGATGTGGCGCACGATGACAAGGAAGCTGTTCTGGCCGAGCGCGCGCGCGGCGAGCACGTACTCCTGCTCGCGCGCCGCAAGCGCCATCCCGCGCACGACGCGCGCCAGGCCCGGCCACCCGAGGAACGCCATGATCACGACGATGCCGATGTAGATCTGCACCGTGCTGAGCGTCATCGGCATCGCCGCTCGCAGCGTGAGCATGAAGTAGAACGCGGGGAACGCCATGAGCACCTCGACGAAGCGCATCAGCACCGTGTCCGTCCACCCGGCGAAGTAGCCTGAGATGCCGCCGACGATCAGACCGAGCGTGAACGAGATCACCACGCCGATCAGGCCGACCGTGAGCGAGACGCGCGCGCCGTGGCAAATGCGCGAGAACAGGTCGCGCCCGAGCCAGTCGCTGCCGAAGATGTAGAGCTTCGCGCCCGGCCGCGCGCCGAACAGGTGGACGTCGCCGGGAATGAGCCCGAAGAGCTTGTACGGATCGCCCCGAACAAACCACCGGACGTGGCAGCACTGCGACCGATCCTCCTCCATGATCCAGCGGCCGCCCTCGAGCCGGCTCACGCGCGGGTAGAAGAACGGCACAAGGTGGAACCGGCCGTCCCCGTCGATGAACCGGAGCTTGGCCGGCGGCTGCGACGGCCGCGTCCGGTCGCTCACGATGTGGTTGTACGGCGCGACAAACTCGGCGAAAAGCGCCATCGCGTAGAGCACGACGAGGACCCAAAACCCGAACAGCGCCAGCTTGTGCCGGCGCAGCCGCCGCATGGCGATCTTGAACGGGGTGCGGACGATGACCTTCTTCCGGCCGCCGGGCGCGCCGCCGTCAAGAGCCGGCGTCTTGTCCTTTCTGACACGGTCGCTCATTGCACCTGGATCCTCGGGTCCACGACGACGAGCATGAGGTCCGCGATCAAGTTGCCGATCAGCAGCAGCGAGGTGCCCATCACCATGCTCGCCATGACGAGGTAGAGATCCTGGGCCAGCACAGCGTCGAGAATGAGCCGTCCTAGCCCCGGGTAGTTGAGTACCGCCTCGGTGAGCGCCGCGCCGCTCAGAAGCCCCGAAAGCTGGTAGCCGAAAATGGTCACCATCGGGTTCACGGCGTTGCGGAGCATGTGCTTGTAGATGACCTGGCGCTCGCTGAGGCCCTTGGCGCGCGCGGTCGTGACGTACTGGGCGCGCTTGACCTCGAGCATGTTGCCGCGCATCAAGCGCATCATGCCCGCCAGCGACGAGATGGTGAGCACGGCCACGGGGATGACCAGGCGGTGCACGTGGCCGATGATCTTCAGCGTCGTCGCGAAGTACAGCAGCAGGAACGCAACGAAGAAGGTCGGGAGCGACATGCCGATGAAGGCGAGCACCGAGAGCACTTTGTCGCCGATCGAGTACTGCTTGATGGCCGAGTAGACGCCGATCGGCACAGAGAACGCCCAGATCAACACGAGCGAGACGCCCGAGAGTTCGAACGTGGCCAGCATCCGCGTGCGGAGCACCTTGAAAACCGGCACGTCCGTGTACTTGGTGCTCACGCCGAAGTCCTGGTACGCCACGACGCGCCAGAGCCAGCGGGCGTACTGCTCGATCACGGGGCGGTCGAACCCGTACTTCCGGACCATCTCCTGGAGCGTCTCCTCGCTGAACTGCGGGTTGAGCCGATACTGCGAGGTGAAGTCGCCCGGGGCGGCCTGGATGACGAAGAACGCAACGAGTGTCGCCGCCCACAGCGTGAGCGCCATTAGCAGCAAGCGCTTGACGAGATAGCGCCACGGCAGCGGCAGCAGCAGGACGACGAGCAGACCGAGCGAGAAGAACGGCACGCTCACGCCGCGCCCGATCCAATGGCCAAGCGGATCGCCCGGCTCGAACACCCAGCGGCCCGCAAGCATCACGAGGCCGTAGACAACCTTGGCGACGACGAGAATCCGGACACACGCAAGCCCCGCCAGGAACGCGTCACCACGCCCGACGGGGTTGAAGCAGTTGAGCAGCCAGCGTAGCAGTCTCATTGCATGATCGACAGCTCGGTGTCCAGGTTGTGCAGCACGCCGCCGTAGGGCGTCGGCTTGAGCTTGATGAACTTGTTGCGGAAAGCGACCAGCTCCTTCGACGTTGTCAGGTAGATGAGCGGGAGCTCCTCGGCCACAATCTCCTGGACGCGGAAGTAGACCTGGCGGCGCTCCTCGCGGTCGAAGATCGTCACGCCTTCGTCGAAGAGCGCCTCGATCTCGCGCTCCCAGGGCCGGACGCCCTCCTCCCAGGCCGCGACGCTGCGCCGCCACTTGATCTTCTCTTTCTGCTCCGAAGGCTCCGAGGGCTTCTGGTTCCACATGTGCGTGCTGCCGTCGACGGCCCACACGTTGCGGCCGAAGTGCGGCTCAACGCCGCCGGTGAGCCCCATGACCATCGCCTCCCAGTCGCAGGTGGCATCCAGCTTGTTGATCAGGTTGTTGAACTCAAGCGGCTGGAAGGTCACGTCGAGTCCGATCTTGCCGAGGTCTTCCTGGATAATGAGACACATGTGCTCGCGCACCTCGTTGCCGCTGTTGGTGGTCAGCACGAAGCGCACGGGCGTGCCGGCCGGCATCTCGCGGACGCCGTCGCCGTCGGTATCGAGGTAGCCGGCCTCGTCGAGGATGGCGTTCGCCCGGTCGAGATCGAATGGGTACGTGCGCACGTTGGGATTATGAAACAGCACGTTGCTCGGCGGCTCGGCCGACCAGAGCGGCTCAGACAGCCCGAGATGGACGAGGCGGATGATCGACTCCTTGTCGATCGCGTGCGCCACCGCGCGCCGGAACGCCACGTCGCGGAACCAGCGCTGCTTGTGCTCGGCGATGCCTCGCCCCTCGCCGCGCAGCGTCGACTGGTTGAACATGAGAAAGAGCGTTCCCGACGCCCCGCCCATGTCGTAGATAGTGAAGTTCCCCTCGCGCGCCTTGCGTGCTAGCTTCGCGTAGTCCTCCATGCGCAGGCCGTACATGTCCGTGTCGCCGCTCTCGAACCGGAGCACGGATGAGTTGATGTTCGGCGTGATGAGGATGCGTCGAACGGCGATCGGCCCGTGCGCCTTCGTGAAGCGCGCGTTGTTCCAGTAGCCTTCCCATCGCTCCTGGACAAGGAGCTCGCCGTTCTTGTACTCGACGATGCGATAAGGCCCCGTGCCGATGATCTCTGCGGGGTCGGTGCCCACGTTCCAGTGCGAGCCGAACGAGCCGGCGCGCACGACGTCCGTGAGCAAGTGCTTCGGCACAATGTCGAAGCCGCCGATGATTCGGTCGAACGGCGCGAATGGTGCGGGTGTGATGAACCGGACCGTGTAGTCGTCCACTTTCTCGCAGCGCACCACCTCGTCGCCGATGGTCAGGATGTCGCGCATGGCGATGCCGGGGATGTCCTCGTTCATCACGATCTCGTTGAACGAAAAGACCACGTCGTCGGCCGTCATCGGCGTGCCGTCGTGGAACTTCACGTCGCGGCGCAAGTAGAACGTCCACGTCACCTTGTCGTCGGCAACCTCCCAGCGCTCGGCAAGCGCGGGGATGACCTCGAGCGTGACGCCGTCCTGGGATGTGAGCCCTTCAAACACGCCCGCGAAGGCGGTCGTCGAAGAGGTTTCATTCGCCGTGTAGGGGTTGAACGTCTTCGGGTCGGAGATCGAGGAGACGACGAGCTCGTTCTTATACGGCGCGTGCTTCGGGCCTTCGTCGAGCGTGTTGACCGTCAGCGGGCCGTAGATGATGTCGTTGATGACCTGGTAGCCCTCGGGCAGCGCCATCCCGTCCTTGTAGTAGCTCCCCGGGACGACGTCCGTGCTCGACGCGGAAGATGCCTTGGCCTCGGTCTCTCGCTCGGCCGGTTCGCGCGTTGTGCTGCCTTTCCAGCACGAGCAGAGCGCCAGTGCTACACACGTTGAAGCGAGAACCGCAGTGCGCACGCTCGTCATCGGTCCCACCCCGCGTCAGCCCGTGTCCTTGAGTCGCGGGTCGAGCGCGTCGCGCAGGCCGTCGCCGAGCAGGTTGAACCCGAGCACGGCGACGACGATGGCGAGCCCCGGGAACAGGCACAGCCACGGCATCGTCGTGATCGTCGTGCGGCCCGCGTTGATCATGTTGCCCCAGCTCGGCACGTCGGGCGGCAGGCCGAGACCGAGGAAGCTGAGCCACGACTCGGTCAGGATGTTGCTCGCGACCGCCACGCTCGCCGCGACCATGATCGGCGCGAGCGAGTTCGGCAAGATGTGGCGGGCGATAATCCCCACGTTGCTTGCGCCGAGGGCGCGCGCCGCGTCGGCGTACTCGGTCGCCTTGACCTCGATCACCTTGCTGCGCACGAGGCGCGCGATCCCCGGCCACCCGATCAGGCCGAGGATCAAGAACAGAATTAGGATCGAGCGCTGCGCGAAGACGGCTGCGATCGCGATCACAAGAAGCGGCGCCGGAAACGCGAAGACCATGTCGGTGAACCGCATGATCAAGTTGTCGACCCAGCCGCCGTAGTAGCCGCTCAGCGCGCCGAGCGTCAGGCCGATCGCGAGCGAGATCGCCGTGGCCGCCACCCCGACGATGAGCGAGATCTGCGCCCCGTAGATGATGCGCGAGAGCACGTCGCGCCCCTGCGTGTCGGTGCCCATCAGGAAGGTGGTGCTCGGCGCCCTGTCGGCCCGTTCGAGGTCCTCGTCGTGGATCGGATCGAACGGGGCGATGAGCGGCGCCAGGAGGGCGACCACGATGAGGAGGCCGATCAACACCGTGCCGACGAGCGCGAGCTTGCTGCGCCGGAAGCGCCGCCATGCTCTGGCGCCGACCGACTGGGAGAGCGTGCGCGGCTGCTGGTTCATGTCGTGTCGCCGACCGTCCAATGTGCTATAAGTGCGCGCCGGGAGAAGCACCCGACCCCCGATTATAGGCGGCGGCCCGACGACAACAAAGGATTTCGTGGTTCACGACGGATGAACGCGCCCCGGACAGATGCGCCGGCTATCCATCAGCTCGCGTCGGGATTCAAGGCCGGCGACGCGATCAGCAACGACGTGCTCGAGCTCCAGCGCATCCTGCGCTCGTGGGGCTGCCGGTCCGAGATATTCACCGACCCCGCGTTCACCTCGCCCATCATGCGCGGCATCGCGCGCGACTACCGCGAGTTCGACGATGACGCCGACGCCGTGATGCTGTTCCATTTCGCGATCGGGACCCGGCTCACCAAGTGGTTTGCCGGGCTGCGCGCGCACAAGGTGATCAAGTACCACAACATCACGCCCGCTCATTTCTTCGCGGCGACCGACCCGCGAACGGCCGAGATGCTCGCGCGAGGACGCGAGGAGCTCGCCGCGTTTGCTTCCGTGCCTGAGCTCGCGCTCGCCGCGAGCGCCTACAGCGAGCGCGAGCTGATCGAAGCCGGCTACGGGCGCACGGGCGTGCTGCCGATCGCCATCGACTTCACCGCGCTCGACGAGCCGGCCGACGCCGCGATGCTCGACCGCCTCAGCGACAACGCCGCCAACGTGCTCTTCGTCGGGCGCGTGACGCCGAACAAGAAGATCGAGGACGTCATCGAGGCGTTCTACTACTTCCAGAAGACGGCGCGGCTGCGGTCGCGGCTCGTGCTCGCGGGCGCGATGGACCCCCTCGACCGCTACTCGAACTACCTGCACGGCCTCGTGCGCGAGCTCGACGTGCGCGACGTCATCTTCACCCGCCACGTCACGCAGGCCGAGCTGAACGCCTGCTACCGGGCCGCCGACGTGTTCCTGTGCATGAGTGAGCACGAAGGGTTCTGCATCCCGCTGGTCGAGGCAATGCACTTCGGCGTGCCGGTCGTCGCCTACGCGCAGGAGGCCGTGGCCGAGACGCTCGGTAGCGCCGGCGTCCTGGTCCACGAGAAGCGCCACGAAGAAATCGCCGAAGTGACGTCGCTCCTGGTCAGCGACAGCGCGTTCCGCGAGCGCATCGTTGCCGGCCAGCGCGAGCGCCTTGATGCGTTCGAGCGGCCCGCCATCGAGCAGCGCCTGCACGCGCACCTATTCCCGGGCGTGATCCCCGCGCCGGCAGGCTCGGCGCGCGACGGCCAATGAACGGCCCGCCTCCAGATCTGTCATCCACACCACGCATCCACCAGCTCACGCACGGCTTCAGCGCCGGCGACGCGATCAGCAACGACGTGCTCGGCCTGCAGCGCATCCTGCGGTCGTGGGGGTGCCGTTCGGAGATCTACTCGGACCCTGCGTTCACCGAGCCCGTCATGCGGGGCCTGGCGCGCGACTACCGCGACTTCGAGGCGGAGGACAGCGCCGAGGCCGTCGTGATCTTCCACTTCGCGATCGGCACGAAGCTGGCCGAATGGTTCGCCGGGCTGCGCGCGCACAAGATCATCAAGTACCACAACATCACGCCCGCGAAGTTCTTCGGCGCGACCAGTCCCCGAACGGCTCGAGCGCTTGCGCGCGGTCGCGAGGAGCTGCGTGCGTTTGCGCCCGTGCCGGAGCTCGCGCTCGGCGACAGCGCCTACAACGAGCGGGACCTGATCGAGGCGGGCTATCGCCGCACGGGCGTGCTGCCGGTCGTCATCGACTTTGCCGCGCTCGACGAGCCGCCCGATCCGGCAACCCTCGCCGCGTACGGCGACAACGCGGCCAACGTCCTGTTCGTCGGCCGCGTCAGCCCGAACAAGAAGTTCGAGGACCTTATCAAGGCGTTCTTCTACTTCCAGAAGACGGCCCGGCTCCGGTCGCGCCTGCTGCTGGTCGGCGCGGTCGATGCGGCCGACCGCTACGCCAACTACCTGCGCGGCCTGGTGCGCGAGCTCGACGTGCGCGACGTGGTGTTCGCCCGCCGCCTTGCGCAGCCCGCGCTCAACGCGTGCTATCGCGCCG